>OCVV011350675.1_pt1 | contig 10858 bp, 13 predicted proteins | sample 1539721 | NCBI WGS metagenome assembly OCVV01 (sample SAMN02144230, study PRJEB22623) | gut metagenome | biome: sheep rumen | host: Ovis aries | place: New Zealand
TGAGCCAGCAGTTATGCGCTGATCCATAGCAGGAATGATAGATCTTATAGTCCAGATCCATGACTGAGGCTTCCTGGCTGGATGTAAGGGCTTCCATGGCTTCCGCCTGCCGCCTGATCTCATTTGCCATGGTAATCAGTGTGTTGATCATGTTATTCATATCTATCTCCCTTCTATGTGGTGTTTATGCTCTGGATCAGGATTGAGGCTTTAGCGGTTAGGGACTTTGCCTTATTTCCTGTTCCTCATGATATAATTATATTACATGTTCCCATGTATGTACATAGGCACATGTACCAAAGATGCCAGGGGATGTTTGTACACATTGTACATGTACCCATGTATTGATTTATGCTATACTTATCATGTAAGGTGGAGAAGGGGATGCTTTTTTAGGCAGCTCCAATTTGCTGATTGAAGGGAGATCTGTAAGAAATGACAGAAAAGAAAAGCAATTACAATGGTCTTACTGAGGCCAGGAAAAGAGCAAATCAGAAATACCTGGATAAACAGGATGAAATCAGGATCAGGGCTCCGAAGGGATCCAAAGATAATATAAAGAAGTATGCTGCCGCTGCCGGCTGTTCTTTGAATCAGTACATCCTGGATGCGGTCAAGATGCGAATGGAGAAGGAAACGTCAGCACTGGATCAGTGAAAAAAGAATGGCAGCAGGTTCCTGTAATATGGTTCCTGCTGCCGCTTTTATTTACCTTCTTTTAGGATCTGCTTTGCCTTCTGTTGTGCCAGGGCTTTGTCAAGTCTGTCCTGTTGTTTTGCCTTCTTTTCATCGTTCCGCTGCCGCCTCTCTGACTGATCCGGAGCTCCTACGATCTCAAAACAGATCCGGAGATCCTTAAACAGATCATAAGGACAGAATCCGTCATCGTTGATCAGATCAAGCTGATCCGGATCCAGCTCTGTATTCTTTGCATTACAGAAGTGCCAATGGATCCAGCCCTGGTCCTGCAGATAGTTGAGCTCTTTTATCACTCTATCAGATATTCTTCTATCTACATGTCTGTCGTTACTGGTGATGACTTCTTCATAAGTTGGGAGATAGTCTCCGCAGGCTTCCATGATCGTGGTGGTCTTTAAAATATTATTGGTCCCCTGCTTAGCGTTCCTGTCATTGGAATGATGCAGGGCCAGCTTTTGGAAGATCGGGACTGCCATCGGATGATACAGTTCGTCAATGGCCAGCAGAGCTCCCAGGGGAAACTGACTGACATAAGAGCTTATGAGATATACTCCTAAAGGCTCTGAAAACGTCATAACAATATGCCCATCCTGGATGCCTTTATCTACAATAATCCGGATGTCCCTATAGTCTCCCTTTTTCTTCCCCTTGCTGGGTTCTTTCCAGCTTAGGCTTGCCTCAAAAAGAACATCCAGATAACTGTCTATCTTCTTGCGCATGTTCTTTATATTGTCATCAGTGACCTTCTTCCGGTTCTTCTCTATGTAATCTTTGAGGGGGATCTTGACTGTAAGATTAGGACTTGTCTTTGAGTTCCCATATTGGTTCTGGTGGTTCAGTAACGCTTGCGCTGTAAATAAGAGTTTAATACAGCCGACTTTAACTGACAGATTCCCCTTTATCTTCAGTTCATAGTCTCCGGATCTGGATCGCTTAGACCATATATCTTCTTTCGGATCTATCCTTCTCATTCCCTTCTTGCTGTTATTGAATAAAGCAAGTTGATTAGTTCCAGGGCCCTGGAAGATACTGGTAAATCCCATTGGATCTCCATCTGAGAAGATCTGCAGTTCCGGTTCTATCTTTTCTCGTTTGCCTGCTGCCAGACCATCTTCTGAAATGTGGCAGACTCCATTCTGGTAATAAATTCCAGCTCTCCGGATCCTGTATCCATCTTTGGGATCTGTAGCACGCTTCTGTACATGTTCGATGATCGTATCATAATCGCCAGGACAAAAGTGCAGCCATGCCTTCATAGGCATGGTTATTTCATCAAACAGGAAGTTATAGAATGAAACATAGTTCCTGTAGTAATGTTCCTGCATTTCTTTTACCAGCTCTTTAGGCGGAACAATGTACGGCAGGACTTCTGGTGGAAGGTTTTTAAACTTTGACTGGAATTTTTTAGGGTTCTTTAGAATTTTTAAATATTCCCTGGCTTCTGCCTTTTCTTTGTCAACGTAAGGAAAGAAGTCCTTTTCCCTGGTGATCCCATAAAGGATCCTGTCGATTTCTTCCAGTACCGCAGAAGGATCTCCATGGAATGTATCAAAGTATTCCTGATCTGCTTTTCTGCGCTTCTCTCTCACTTTAACCATGGCTGTCAGGGCAGCTATGGCTTCTTCTTCTGTGTATTTAGCTTGACCTGGTGGAAGTATGCTTATCTTTGGAAGCGTGCCGGCTTTCGCCATTTCTTCTATCTTTTCTACAGTAAGATTAGCAAAATCATATTTTTCATGCGGCAGTCTTTTATCTGTCATTCAGTGTACCTCTGTCATTTGGTGACTGTTTATAGGCTATTGGCAGCCTATACTTTACTATGTTTTCTACTTCCGATAATACTATTTTACGGAAATAGAGCTGGATCTGTGGCCTACTTGCCATTATCGCTGCCATTAAGATACTCCCTCAGATTTCCCTCAGTAATCCGCCAGGTGCCTGCAATCTTCCTGGCTGGGATCTTCCCTGCCTTAACATAATTCCAGACTGTCCTGTGTGTAACTCCCATGATCGCAGCGACTTCTGATAATTTGTACAGCCTCAGATCAGCTATGGCTTCTTCTCTATTCTGCTTTGTCATCTTTTATATGCCTCCCACTCTTTGAAGATCTGATCATACTTGTCAAGATCAGCGGATCTCTGCTGCAGGTATTCTTCCAGGATCGCATTTATCAGACTGTTCATGCTGGTTCTGTCCATCGTGGCCAGCTTTTCTATTCCTGATTTCGTGGAAGGCTTTACCAGCAGATTCACCCTCACGCTTTTGGTCTCCCTCTGATCCGGATCCTGGGTCCCTGGGATCTGACTGGACTGCCCTGATAGGAAGGCAGCAGCAGGACTGTTACTCATTATGTTTGTCTTAAAATCTTTCTTTGCCATGGTTAACTCCTTATAGATCTATTTTCCTTCCGCTTATCTCATAAAACAGGGCCGCATAATCTTCAGCTCCAGCGCATCTTCTGTTATAAGAGAAGATGTCCTGGCCTGCTGCCTGGGCCTCTGCAATAGGATTGCTCTCCCTGATCCTGGTGTTAAATACCTTTGTGTTAAGCTGCATGGCAGCGGTCTGCAAGATCTCAGACAGATCCTTTGCAAGATTGGTCCTGCCTTTGTATCTTGTCAGGACGATCCCTTCTATGCGCAAATTAGGATTGGCCTGCTGCCGTACAACTCCCACTGTATCTCCAAAGTCTATCACCCCTTCCAGGCTGTACAGCTCTGCTATGGCAGGAACGATGACTGCATCTGCAGCAGTAAGAGCATTAATGGTCAGCATACCCAGGGCAGGCCTGGTATCAATGATGATCCTGTCATACTTCCATAAAATAGGCTGCAGGGCCTTTTTAAGCGTATACTCTCCGGATCTACGTGCCAGCTCCAGCTCTGCGGATCCCATGGATTTATGCGCTGATAGTACATGCAGATTTGGCTGGACTTCCTGGATCTGCTTGCCTGGTGCCTCTCCCCTGAGAAGATCCTGGGTTCCTGGCCTGGTGCGGTCAGCTCCCAGGGTTTGAGTAAAGTTGCACTGTGGATCCATATCAATGGCCAGAACGTGATCACCGGTCCGCATGTAGGCAGCTACCAGGGCCAGGGCTGTTGATGTCTTACCGATTCCGCCTCTTTGATTCCCTATCACTATAACCTTGTCATTCATATTCACATCCCCATCATTTTATCAGCTTCCTGTGTGTTCATGGCTTCCTGGATCTTCTCAATAAGAGCCATCCTGGTTTTGGCTTCTGTAGATGAAATATCATCAATTTCCAGAAGGCTATAGATTTCTTCATATTCTGCGATTCTGCCTTCAGAAGTCCGCAGATTGTTTCCTGCAGCGGTTTTTAAAACTTCAGTGCTCTGTGTCGTCATATTTCACTCCTCATATCTGTACATGAGCATGTACACACATACTCACATACTCATGTATGTATTATTTCAACTTCATCTTTATGCTTTATAAAGGATCCCTTGAAAAGATTGACAATAGTAAGCAAGTCCCCATCTATCTGGATCACTATGCCCTTTATGCCTTCACCCTCTCCGGATCGTATTATCACTGTATCTCCCTTTTTAATAAAAAAGTCCGCCTTTCCTGGTGGTCAGAATAGGGCTTTTGCGATCCTGGCCTCAGAATCATTTTTCGCACGATCTAAAATATGGCTGTAGATCATCGTGGTATTTATGTTCTTATGTCTTAGCATCTGCTGGACCTGCGGCAGCTCTGCTCCATTGATCAGGGCCAGGGTCCCTGCTGTATGTCTCAGGCTGTGAGCTGTTAATCTGTCGCTGTCAAATCCTGCTGCCTGCAGAGCATCTTTAACAATCTTGCTGACAGACCTGGTGCTGATCCGCTTCCCTTTGCTGTTGTTACTGGTGGAAGCGAATAGGGCTTCTGATCCTGCTGCCGGTCTCCGGATCTGCAGATATTCCCTGATCGCATCTTCCACCGGACCTTCTACCTTTACCAGCTCCGCCTTTTCATCTCTGCCCTTACCCTGGATAAATAAAACAGTGCTATCTCCGGATACTCTCAGATCTTCTATATTGGATCTGCTTACCTCTATATCCCGAAGGCCTGTGGTGAGCATCAAGGCAATAATGGCATAGTTCCGAAGATCCGCCTCTGATTCTTTCGGCATAGATCCCAGGACCTTCCTGGCCTGCCGGCTGGACAGATAATCCTTTTTGAAGTCCTTACTGATCTTTGGTGCCTTTATATGCTTTGCTATGTTCGGATAGATCCCCTCTTGCTCTGTCCATTGGAAAAACAATTTGGCAGCGGTCAGGTAAAGCTGTACTGTAGTTGGTTTGTGATCCTGCAGCAGATGATCTCTCCAGGTGATCAGATCGGATCTTTCCGGATGACTTATGCCCTGATCCTGGAAGTATGTAATAAGCTGCCTGGATGCTTTCTTATAAGTCTCTGCGGACCTGGGTTTTACATCTATGTAGGCCAGCCATCTGACATATAGAGATTCACTGATTGGACTGGCAGCGGTTATGGCTGTGTCTGCTGTCCTTATGATTTCATTCATAGCTTACTTCCTTTGGTGGTACATGTTTCCATACATCTATATTATAAAGGTTCTGTTTCGTCATGTAAACAGGGTTTTTCTATATTTTTCTATGTTTATATAAGCTCATGTTGATATACTCATATACGCATATACCCATAATAGAATAGATCTGGCAGATCCATCCTGCCTTCACCCTTTGCCATAGAATCCCTGGCCAGTGCGCCAGAAGGCCCTTCCAGGGCTTTTATGTGGTTCTGGCATAAATATCCACGCAAGCTCCAAAAGGGCCTTAAATCGCCAAATACAGGCTTATTTATTCAGTTTGAATCATTCTGATCCGGTTCAAAAGGATTTACTTCCTTCCTGTTCGGATCTGTTATTTCTGCATCGTGATTCTTTATCTCTCCATCAATAGCCAGATCAATTCCCAGATCCCTGATCTTGTTTTTCACAGAGTTAGTAGAGATACCCAGGTAATCCGCCAGATCTTGAGCTCTTACGATTCCGCCATTAAAGAAACTGACTTCATTAAACGCATCCAGGATCTTCTTTCTTTCCTTGTCTCTGCGTGTGACCTTGCCATTCTTACCGGTTCCAACTTCCTGATCATTCAGATGCTTTAGATTCCGCAGTCCAATAGGCTCTTGCTCCCTGGGTCGGTCTATCTTATCAAACCAGGATTCCTCAAAGTAATTGTTATGAGAATAGTAATTGTAAGAGACTGTAGCTATAGGGGCTCCGCCTCTTTGCTTCAGGATCTTCAGCTCTATCTCCCTGGGTTCCTTCTTCTTAGCTTCATCAATATCAAAATCAGAATCACCGATCCCCTGAGGCTGCATGGCCATGATACAGTCTGCGCCATACTCAATTCCGCCAGATTCCTTAAAGGCTGCCATGTTCGCCTCTGTATTGTAGTTGGTCCGGTTGAATGAGCTGATCGCAAATACTGGCAGATGCAGATCCCTGGATAATAGCTTCAGTTCTTTGATATTCTTATCAGCGTTCTGTTTATCGGATGCCCTTATATATTCTTTGCTGTAGGGCTCCAGGACCTGCAGATAGTCCACGATCACAATAGGCCTGCTGCCAGTAAGAGCAATATGGGTCCGGACTATATCCCCTACTTCCTGGACGTTTATGCCCATGAAATCATCAAAGATGAAAATGTGATCAGCAAACTTTTCATACTCTACTTCCGCATCTTCTATGAGCTTCAGTTCATCCTGATCATAATATTGGTACTTGTTATAAACGCTTATCCCTCTTTGCGTTTTGGCCTTAGCTGCCATATCCCTGGCCAGGGCCAGTCTCATGGTCTGCCGGCTTATGCTCTTTGCTATGAGTTCATCTGCTGACATTTCCAGTGAGAAGATCAGCACATCATGTCCGGATAATGCTATCTGATCCGCCATTTGCAGCGCAAATGTAGTCTTACCCAGTGAAGATACCGCACCCAATACATACAGACCTTCATATAGTCCGCCATCCAAATAGGTATCCAAATAGCTATATCCTGTAGGTATATAGGGGGCTTCTGACTGATTTACAATGCCATCAATGAAACCAGGAAGCCTTCTGGATCCTGTGTGCTTTAGGTATTCTTCCAGGATCTTCTCTTTTTCTTCTTCTGGATCCACTGGCGGCCATAGCGGTTCCGGATCTTCATACATGACCTTTGTAAACTTCTGGTGATCCAGGATTTTTGCTCTTAGTGTTGCTCTGTCCTTTTCATCCGTTCCATAGATCAATCTGGCATTGTCTATGGTTTTCTGATCGGCAGCAGGACCAAAGAGTTTTACCAGATATTCTCTCGCAGCCAGCAGGCCATTCTCTCCATATTCCTGGACTGTTATGGGCTTATCTGTAGCAAAACACAGCCTAAACTTCTGATAGGGCAGCTCCGGATCATCCCTATGCTTCTTACTACTGAAGGTTTCATAAACCATAAAGGGCTCGATCCCGATGCTATTACACAGCTCCAGGGCAGCAGGTATGGTCAGCGGATCCTTTATTCTTCTGATCTGGGTTTTGCCGGTTTCGTCTCTGACCTGTTCTTCATTGTCGATGTCTACAACAAAGATCTGCTGACTGATTGCAAGATAGTCATATATAGGCTTTCCGCTTTTGTCCAGTACCGGACTGCCATCTTTCCTGCGGACCTGCTTACTGTAGACTGTAGGATAGAAGGTTTGGCCTGCTGTGACTGCCCTGGCAAAATCCTGCAGAGTATACTCTGTTGGAGCTGGTGTCGGGATCGCTTCTCTGTTTCGGATCTCCCCTGCCTTCTCCGGTTTATTCTTGTACTGTACCGGATCCATGAGGCAGGATACCTTTATATCCAGACGATTCTGCAGAGTGATCCCAGGGGCAGCAGGCTGCGGATCCTGAGGGCTTCCTGGATCCCTGCTGCCGCTTTGCATGTCGAATGGTGAAGGCCATTTCCATCCGCTTCTCTTAGCATAGTCATATATAGTGCCCTCTGTGGCTGTCTTTTTCCTGGTGCCAGTGCCGGTCCATCTGTCCCACTGTTCTCCAAAGGTTCCTTTATTCTGCGGATCCTTCTGCATGATCGCATCATAGTCAGATCTATCAAATCCGCATACCTTCATGGCACCGGCCAGGGTCATGGCCTGCTTTCGGTCCATACCCATCCGGACCGGATCTATGTGCTTTACCGCATCGGCCAGGACTTCTCTGCCATGGATCCTCAGGAAGTCTCCATAGTCGCTTCCCTGGGATCTATCTGGATCCTGGAAGTCTCTGCGTGCTGCAGCGTATCTGGTTCTATTCATTGGATTATCCATTCTTTTCATGGTCTCCTTTACTTTTTCGGTATTGATAGAGTTATGTTAGCACAGGGGAAATTTACAGATTTCCCCTGTGCGATTGAATACTCTTGAGTATTCTTAAGTATTATTGGCGAAAAAGAACATATTTTCGATGCCAGTTTTCCGCATAAATAAGCCATTTTCCGGACCTTATTTTTTTTGCTTGTGGGTCGATGACACCCCTTTTGTGGGTCGATGACACCCCTTTTGTGGGTCGATGACACCCCTTTTGTGGGTCGATGACACCCCTTTTGTAAAAAAGTGAGTAATTTTGTGTATATGAGTATATGAGTATATATGTACATGAATATGTGTATATATGTGCCGTGTGTTTTTATGTGCACTACAGCAGGTGGACTGCCGGCAGCAGGGCACCCAGGGGATCATCCCCCCCCATGGGCAGTCCGGATATATATGCTTTTGATGTTAACTTTTATTAACATTTCAGAAGATCCTGACAGGTGGCAGGGTCCTGGAAGGACTGTGGCCAGCAGATCCAAAAACCTTAAAAAACCTTACCTGCAGAGTATATGGGGAGCTGTCCAGGTGGATCAGAATCCAGAAAAAAAATATATTTGGCTGTTTGATTTTGCGGTTTTATGCGTGAAGGGCTCCAGCGGTTCCCAGGTGGCAGGGTCCTGGAGATTTAGATCTCCCCCTGGGGATCCAGCGATGATCCGCAAATACTACACCCTATATAGATCTATCCGGTCAGTAATTCCTGGGAGCTGTCACCGGTCCCATGAGGCCTTCCTGGTGGTCCATGCAGGGGGGAGGGTCCATTCCTGGATCTTTTATAAAAATATTTTTTTGGAGCTCTATGGATGCCATGGCCATGCCTGCTGCCTTCTCAAAAAGATAAAGGGAAATTTGCAGGATCTTTCCTGGGTCATGCGGTCCGGTTCGATTGCTCAAAACCTTGCGTTTACCCCCTGGGCCATGGAGATTGATCCGGATCCTGTCTGGATCTCTGCGATCTCTGCAGCATGGCAGCAGGATCCAGATATATATTTATATGGTCCGCTGCCAAAATCAGACAATTCCGATACTGAAAAGGGGGAGGGCGGCCTGGATCTCTGCAGCATTGTCTCTCTGATAACGGCAGCCAGATCCATGGAAATTTTCCGATATTCAAACGTGGAATATAAAAATCCGGACCAGGACCAGCTGTAGACCAGTCCAATAATTTACACTCTGAAGGATGTGTGTTAGTATTGCTATGTAATCATTTGGTGGCAGAATGGTAAGAAAAGAGATCCCCTGCGGCTGTGGCTGGCTGCAAGGGATCTTCTTTGTTAGGTGGCCAGATCATCCAGCCAGTGCCGCTTCTCTATCTCCAGGAAGCCAGCCATGATCCCTGCTGTATCCCCTGGATCTGCAGTGCATATTGTGATCATACCGGTCTCCATATTGTAGAGAAGTCTCCTGGCTTCTGCATTGGTCCGGATCCGGATCCTGCCAGATGCGTACATGTTGAGATGCTTTAGAGCTATTGCTCTATCTTCTGGATCCATCTCCAGGACTGCCTTTACTACCTGTTCAACTCTGTCTTTATCCATATCTATCTCCCTTCTGGCAGCAGGACCATTACAGCCCTGCCGCCTCTATATGGTTTCTGTATGTTAACTTTTGTCTACCTTGCTATGTCATCCGCATTGAGCCATCAATGCAGCAAATTGGCAGTAAGTGATCCTTAAAGGTTCTTTGACTTTGCAGGCCTTTAGTGCCTGATCCATGGTCTTGCCGCTTCTGTTCAGTGCTACTATCAGCAGGCCTACTTCCCTGTTGGAAATCGTTTCCTTACCATGATCCTGCAGGAAATCTTCAGTAATCAGATCTGCCTGGGCCTGCTGCCTATATTGATCAGTGTCAGGATCCTTCTCGTCATCTATCAGGAATAGTCCATTTAAAGCATATTTCCTGGCATAGCTGGAAGCTGTCCCTGTGATCTGACTTTCATCCATTCCCTTCTTAGTTGAGGCTTCCCTGGCATATCCCATGACTGTTTCTTCATTTCCATCCGGATCTGTGATCCTGGCAATAGCTTTGATGTATACCCTATCGCCAGCAGTCTGCAGATCATCGCTGATCGTGAGCTGGCAGCCATACTTCAGCAGCAGGGGTTTTACTGCCTGCAGGATGTCCTCAGCGTTCCTGTAATGATACTTCCCGAAGCTGTTATACTGGCTTTTTGGTGCTCTCAGTTCGTTCTGGATCTCAATCAATCCTTTTACCATGTTTGTCTCCCTTCTATCTGTGAGGCCAGGGCAGCAGGGTTATCCTGCCGCCTGGATCCTGTTGCTGCCTGTTGCATAGAGCTTTTCCCATGCGATAAATTCTTCATCCGCCTGCGCAGCTCTGAGATCGTCTGCGATCCTCTGAAGCTCCAGGGCCTTCTGTGTGTGGCTGGCACTCATGTCCTGGAAAAAGTAATCTTTGAAGGTTCCCAGGCTGCAGGCTGCCTTTTCTTCTTCATGGATCTGATCCAGCAGAGCTTCATACATTGTGCAGCAATCATCAATGTTTATGTTGATTGCAATCATCTTTGGTGGTCTCCCTTCTATCTGTGAGGGCAGATCAGCTCTGCCCTGTTGCTGCAAGTTCCTGGAGTTTCTGGAGTTCATCCAGGGCCCTGGTCATCTGATCCATGGCCGCTGCCGCACTCTCTTTTGTGTTGAGCCAGCAGTTATGCGCTGATCCATAGCAGGAATGATAGATCTTATAGTCCAGATCCATGACTGAGGCTTCCTGGCTGGATGTAAGGGCTTCCATGGCTTCCGCCTGCCGCCTGATCTCATTTGCCATGGTAATCAG
>OCVV011331133.1_pt1 | contig 10857 bp, 11 predicted proteins | sample 1539721 | NCBI WGS metagenome assembly OCVV01 (sample SAMN02144230, study PRJEB22623) | gut metagenome | biome: sheep rumen | host: Ovis aries | place: New Zealand
TGATGTTCGAGTACAAAGAATAAAAAAACAGCCGGGAAAGCCTTTCCCGGCTGTTGTACTTGTAATCAGTCCGTGGTATAGTTATCAAAATAGCCCTGGATATAGACGATGGGCGTACCCTTATCACCGCTGCCGGAGGTAAGGTCGCAGAGAGAACCGATCAGGTCCGTCAGGCGACGGGGCGTGGTCCCCTCGGAAACCATCTGCCCGACAAGGCTGCCGTCCTTTTTCTGGATCTCGCCCTTGATAGCGTCGCGCAGCGCTTCCCCGGAGAGGTCAGCGAAATCATTATCGGCCAGATACTTGAGCTTAAGCTCGTTGGGAGTGCCCTCGAGACCGGCCGTGTAAGCGGGGGAGACAACGGGGTCGGCAAGCTCCCAGATTTTCCCGATGGGGTCCTTGAAAGCGCCGTCGCCATAGACCATGACTTCTACGTGTTTTCCGGTCTTCTCCAGAATTTCCGCCTGGATCGCATCAACGAGCGGCTGGCAGTCGCGCGGGAAAAGCTTGACCTTGTCTTCGGTAGCCTTGTTGGTGCCAAGCAGACCGTAACGCTCATTATAACCGCTACCGTTGACGGGAGCGTTCAGGATCTCATCCATGCCGTAGACTCGTTCAGCACCTGCCGCGAGAAGGAGGCGCTTGGTACGAGCCCGGGTGTGAATGTCACAGTTAATGACATTCTTGGTGTAATTGAGAATCACGCGGGGATCATTGGCGAAAACGACCTCGACCTCTGCACCGGCTTCGCGGATCAGATCGGAATAGAATTCCACATAGTCCACACCGGTAAAACGATGCTTCTTGTAGCCGAACAGTTCACGGTATTTCTTAAGATCCAACACATCGCGGTAAGGATCAATCCCATGCGCGTCCAGATCATCCAGATCGACCAGGTGATTACCCACCTCGTCGGAGGGGTAGGAGAGCATCAGAACGATTTTTTTGGCGCCTTTGGCAAATCCGCGCAGGCAGATCGAGAAACGGTTGCGGCTGAGGATGGGAAAAATCACCCCGACCGTCTCGCCCCCGAGCTTGGCACGCACATCCGCTGCAATGTCGTCGACCGTGGCGTAGTTTCCTTGTGCGCGAGCGACGATAGCTTCGGTCATGCAGACAATGTCACGATCACGCACTGTAAAGCCATCGCTTTGGGCGGCTTGAAGAACGCAGTCTACCACAATGGATTTCAGGTCGTCCCCCTCACGAATGATGGGAGCGCGGACGCCTCTGGATACGGTTCCTACCATACGGCTCATAAGGCAGCACCTCTTTCTGTTGATTTAACGCAGTAACTATACTACAAGAGCTGAAATTTGTAAAATACAAATTTCATGCGTACAAACCATGAATTTAGGATATTTTTACAAGGAGGTAGATATGGCATGACGGCTATCGGATTCATCGGAACGGGAAACATGGGTTCGGCATTGGCGAGGGCAGCGGCAAAAAGCGGAAAAGTCGAAACGATTCTGCTGGCCAATCGCAGCCCTGAGAAAGCAAAACGGCTTGCGGAAGAGATCGGTGGGGTTGTACTGGACAATCGCACCGTCGCGGCGCGGGCCCAGGTACTGTTTTTGGGCGTAAAGCCTCAGATGCTGGAGGGGATGCTGGAGGGAATCCAAGATGTATTGACGGGAAGAACCGACCGTCTGTTGATTGTCTCAATGGTTGCCGGAAAGGATCTGAAGGAACTGAAACGTCTCTTGGGAGAGCACCCGATCATTCGGATCATGCCCAATATTCCTGTCGGAGTTGGGGGCGGTGTTACGTTATTTACGGCTTCTGAGGACGTCACGGAAGACGAGCGGCTTTTCGTGAAGGAAGTGCTTTCGTGCTCCGGTGCTGTAGATGAGTTGGAGGAAGATCTTCTGGATGCGGCGACTGGAATCACAGGCTGTGGCCCGGCATTTGCGGCAATCTTTGCAGAGGCGCTCGCAGATGGCGCGGTAGCCTGCGGACTACCGAGACAGAAGGCGATGTGCTATGCTGCTCAGATGATGAAGGGAACGGCAATGCTGCTGGAATCGGGAGAACATCCGGCCGTACTGAAGGATCGGGTTTGCTCCCCTGCAGGGAGCACGATTCAGGGGGTACGCAGCTTGGAGGAGAGTGCCTTCCGCGCTGCGGTTATGAATGCCGTGATCGCGTCCTTTGAAAAAGAGTTCTGATATACCCACAAAACGTCCGCATGGAGGCGATGCCTGACATGCGGGCGTTACTGTATTCGGTTACAGATTCTGAATCATCGGTCAAATGCGGGGTTCATAAAGTAATAGTTCTTTTCGTCAAGCCGGTCAAGCGTCTTACGGAGTGCTTCTCCAAAGCGCTGATAATGAACGATCTCACGCTCGCGAAGATACCGCATCACATTGTTAACATCCGGATCATCTGACAAGCGCAGGATGTTGTCATAGGTGACACGAGCTTTTTGCTCGGCTGCGAGGTCTTCATTGAGATCTGCGATCACGTCACCTTTTACCTGCATGCTCCCCGCGGTCCAGGGGAATCCGGAAGCGGCAGTGGGGTAAACGCCTGCCGTATGGTCGACAAAGTACGTGTCAAAACCGGATTTTTTGATTTCTTCGTCGCTCATCTCTCTCGTCAGCTGGTGGAGAACAGCCGCCACCATCTCAAGGTGCCCGAGTTCTTCGGTGCCAATGTCGGTCAGTAAGCCTTTTAGCTCGGGATAGGGCATGGAATAACGCTGACTCAGATAACGCATGGAAGCGCCGAGCTCCCCGTCAGGGCCGCCGTATTGGCTTACAATAAACTTGGCAAGGGCGGGATTTGGAGTTTTGATATTAACCGGATATTGCAGCTTCTTCTCATAGACAAACATGAATCATCTCTCCTTCCGGGGCCGATATTCCCAAGGCCAGGGACCGTTCAGCCAGGTATAGCTGTCCGAACCGAGCATGTCACGCTGCGTGAGAGGGCCGCAGAGCTCAACATAACGCTCTCTGGCCTCCTGGCGCAGGGCCAGCATGGTCTGATACAGTGCAAAGGCTTCCTCATCGTTTGCATGGGTATCAAGATAAAGCTCAAGCTCGTCGATGACAAAGTCGATCGCCATCAACTCGGTCATAGGGGAAGAAGGCAGTTCCTTGTTAACAAGCCCCATAAAGGGAAGATCAAGTCCCGGGAAGAGCGTTCCGCGTGCCAGCGCGTCTCCGGCGTCATAAGAGGGTACGGCGGAATACTGCATGGGAATATAGGCAGCGGCAAGAGGGGCAGCCTCCGGCAAACTGCCATAATGGTATCGAGGGTTAGAATTGTTGCGATTCAAATCAATTCCTCCTGGGCAAAGACTGAGAATTCCCACACGGGAGTCTCAAGACAGTGTATGCCGCCCGGGAATCAGCTGTGAATAACGGGAAAAAGTCCGAACAACGTAAAGCTGTTCGGACTTCTCCGGCTAGGGTATATTTTACTTCATGCCGTTCTCGTAGGCCTCGATCATCTTTTTGACCATCTGGCCCCCGATGGAGCCGGCCTGACGGCTGGTCAGGTCGCCATTGTAGCCATCCTTCAGGTTCACGCCGACTGCGGAAGCAGCCTCCATCTTGAACTTGTCCATGGCCTCACGGGCGGCGGGGTTCACAAGATGATTACTGGTATTGGTGGACATAGCGTTACATCTCCTTTCCATCAAATTGGGTTTTGCCCCGTGCTTATCTTTTGCGAAACACGAACAGATATTCCGGAAAAAGAAGGAAAGGCAAACCGCGGAAATGGAAATCAACTTGCCAAAATTACGCTTCTATGGTAAACTCATCACAGAATTGGTTGTGCTATCGTTATTGCTGCATGGAAGGAACAACGGATGGCAAAACTAAATGAGAGCAAATTGCTTACGATCCTCTTTATACAAGAAAGGAGATTCCTATGGCTGAGATCGTTTTAACAGAGCAGAATTTTGAACAGGAAGTTCTGAAATCCGACATTCCCGTTCTGGTTGATTTCTGGGCAACCTGGTGTGGCCCCTGCCGTATGCTGGCCCCGACGATTGCCAAGATCGCAGAGGAGCAGGAAGGGAAGATCAAGGTCGGCAAAATTGATGTCGATGAGGAGCCGGAGCTTGCCGCCAAGTACGGCATCGCAAGTATCCCCACACTGATGGTTTTCAAAAACGGTGAAGTTGCGAAAACCTCTATCGGTGTTGTTCCGAAAGCGGCCATTGAAGCCCTGTTCGCGTAAAAGTATATAAGAGCTGCCCAACATGCAGCTCTTTTTTTATGCTTGGAACGGCATTGACTTTTCTGGTTCGATTGATTAATATTAAAAATACAGTTCTCATATTATATATTAGGGAGAGAGGATAGAAAGTTGAAGAAAATAACAAATAAGCTGCTCTGGATTTTTGCGGTCGGCCAATTCGGTTGGAGCTTGTTGTCCGGCATTGTAACAAACTGGATGGTATATTATTATACCGGCAGTCCGGACGCACAGAATCCCAATACTGGTATTTTCGCCTCCGGCATCACGCAAAACCCTATCCTGTTTAAGCTGACACTCTTCGGCCTTGTCCTTGCCGTCGGCCGCATTTTTGACGCGATTACCGACCCCCTTATTGCCGGCTGGTCAGATCGCAGCAATTATAAGGGCGGCAGACGGATTCCGTTTATGCGCGCAATTGCGATCCCGTTTGCTCTGGTTACAATCGCTCTTTTTGCGCTGCCTCAGACGGCCAACATCGCATTGAATGATGTGCTCCTTTTCGTGCTTCTGATGGTCTTCTATCTCTTTATGACCATTTTCTGCACCCCCTATAATGCCCTGATCGCGGAACTGGGCGATACCCAGGAGCACCGCATCAATGTATCCACCTACATCTCCTTCACCTTTATCGTGGGCCAGAGCATCTCTTTTATGCTTCCGAATCTTGCCGGAATGCTGGAAGGTGCGGTAGGTCAAGCGGGCTCGATCCGTCTTGCGGTGGCCATTATGGCGACCATAGCCTGCATTGCGATGTTGGTTCCTTCGTTCTATATTAAGGAACGGGACTATATCGACAGCAAGCCGTGCGAAACAAAAGCATTCAGCTCTCTGCTCAAGACCTTCAAGAACGGACAGTTCCGCCGCTTTGTCTACAGCGATGTGATTTATTTCTTTGCCCTGACGCTTTTCCAGACCGGACTGGCCTTTTACGAGACAAAGCTGATGGAGATCGAAGACACCTGGACCTTTGTTCTCACAGCAACGATGACATTTATCAGTGTTCTGCTCTATCCGGTTGTCAACAAGCTTGCTCCGAAACTCGGAAAAAAGAAACTGATCGTGACCGGCTTCTTTGCCTATGCAGCGGTATTCCTGATCACCTCGCTCTGCGGCAAAGGGCTGTATTGGGGGTTTATTATCGCAGTGTGTGCCGCGGTCCCGATGGCGATCCTCGGTATCCTGCCGCAGGCCTGCGTTGCTGACGTGGCGGAGTGGAACCGCCTTGAGACGGGGGAAGACCGCAGCGGTATGTTCTTTGCTGCCCGTACCTTCGCATTTAAGATGGGCCAGGCTCTTGCGATGGTGGTGTTCACTTCCATTACAGTTTCAGAGACGGTGGCCAGCTATCGGGAGACAGCTATTGTTGCAACTGTTACCTGCCTGATCGGCGCTTGTCTCTTCCTGCTGTATAACGAAAAGATGATCCTCGGAAAGATAGAGGAACTGAAAAGGGCAAAAGCCTGACCGAAAAGAAGAAGATCCCCGCCGCTGGCGGGGATCTTCTTGTAAGCAAATCAGGAGAGCAGGATGCGGTCGTTGTCGAGCGCCTGTCCCGCCTGCGAGCGGAACCGCTCGATCAAGTCATCCACGGTAAGCCCGGCGCGCTCTTCACCGGAAACATCCAGAACTATGCTGCCGTCTGCCATCATCAGGGTGCGATTTCCCAGAGACAGAGCCTGGGACATGTTGTGTGTCACCATGAGACAGGTAATGCTGTGTTCACGGATAACCGACTCCGTCAGAGTCAATACTTTTTCGGCGGTTGCAGGATCCAGTGCCGCAGTATGCTCGTCCAGCAGGAGCAGGTCCGGAGGCGTCAAGGTCGCCATCAGCAGCGTCAAAGCCTGGCGCTGCCCTCCGCTTAGCAGGCCGACAGGCTGCTGCACGCGGTCTTCAAGCCCCATATCGAGCAAGCGGAGTTTTTCACGAAAGAATTCCTTTTCCTGCCGTGATACATGCGAGAAAGCCGCTTTGGAACGGTTGGTGCGCAGATAGGCGAGGGACAGGTTTTCTTCGATCGTCATGTGCGGAGCGGTTCCGCGAAGAGGATCCTGAAACAGCCGGCCGATTACGCGACTGCGTTTATGCTCGGGAAGATAGGTTATATCGCGGTCTTTCAGGCGGATATAGCCCTCGTCAACGAAGAAGCTGCCGGAAATGGCGTTGAAAAGCGTGGATTTACCAGCGCCGTTTGACCCCACAATGGTTATGAAATCTCCGTCCGCGACATGCAAAGACAGCTTGTACAGAGCCTGCTTTTCATTTACGGTGCCGGGATTGAAGGTCTTGGAGATAGAAGATAGTTCCAGCATGATGCATCCTCACTTTCCCGCAGCATGCGTTTTGCGGCGCTGAAATGCCAACCAGGCTCGGATTGTCGGCATGGCAATAGCGAGCCCGACAATGATGGCAGTGACCAGCTTCAGGCATTCGATCGGGACGATTTTTGTTTTCAGGACGACAGCGTAGATAAAGCGATATACGACGCTGCCGACAACCGTCGCTATCACGCCGCGCCGTACAGAGCCCCGGCGACAGATTGTCTCACCGATTATCAGGCAGGCAAGACCTACCACGACAATACCGGTACCGGCATTGATATCGGCGGATTTCTGCGCCTGCCCAACGACTGCACCGGAAAGAGCGGTCAGAGCGTTGGCAATACAGAGTCCGATGGTAATGGTTATCGTCGGATTAATGGAAGAAGCACGTACCATATCCCGGTTGTCGCCAGTGGCACGCAGGGAGAGTCCGATGCGAGTGCCGAGGAACCACACGAGGAAGCAGCCGGCAAGACAGGTAATAGCGGCGCTGACGATCAACGAGTACCAGCGTCCGCCGATCCCGAGAGCGCGAAACAGAGTGAAGATCGTATTTTGCTTCAGAATGTTTGCGTTTGAGGTCCAGCCCATTGCCATCAGGTTGACCGTGTACAGGCCGGTGTTGGTCACAATTCCGGCGAGAATGGAGGGAACGCCAAGCTTTGTCTGCAGAAATGCTGTCACGAATCCGGCAGCGGCTCCGGCCAACATGGCCGCTAGCAAGCCGAGGAACGGATGTCCCGAGGCGGTCACAGTCACGGAAACAGCCATCCCCAAAACGAAGGCTCCGTCGGTTGTAAGATCTGCAATATCCAGAACTCGGAAGCTGAGAAACAGTGCCATGGAGACCAAGGCATACATCATGCCAAGCTCCAACGTCGTCTGTATGATAAAGCTCATAGAGCGTCCTCCCATGGGCTAAGCCCGGCATAGCCGGGCTTAGCGTTTTCATGATTTCTTTTGAAATTGACAGTCTGCGTTCAGTCCTCTGTCGTGAGAACTTCCACCAACTCGCCCATTTCAGCAAAGATCTGATAATCCAGGCCGAGTGCTTCGGCGGTTTCCGTATTGACGGTGATGATACCGCCGTCCATCAGATAGTAATCCTCAAGATCACCAAGGCCGTCTGTGATAGCCGAAAAAGCGAGATCCGCAGTTTTTGTGCCGAGATCCGTATAGTTGACGCCGCAGGTCGTATAGGCACCGTTGCGAACAAAGGAATCGGCTCCGGCGTAATGGGGGATACCGGCTTCGATAAAGGTCGGGGCTATGGCTAACTCGGCCGCCATGATGATATTATCGGTCGGCGTGAAGATTGCGTCCACGTTATCGGAAATCAGAGAGCTTGCAGCGGCGATGACCTCGTCATTGGTATTGCCGGTGGCTTCCACATAGGAGATGCCTTTCTCATCAAGATAGGCTTTGGCTTCCGCGATCGGCGTACGGGAGTTGGCTTCGCTGAGCGAATACAACAGACCGACAGACTGGAGATCAGGATTCTGGGCCAGCATCATATCGAGAATATAGGCGGTGTTCAAGGCGTCGCTGGTACCGGTGACATATTCGATATCGGTCAGTTCAGCCGCTTCAGGATCGGAGATGGCAGCATAGACAACGGGCGTCTGCGTATCTTCCGCGACTGCAGTCATGACCTGAGCGGCAAGCGTTGCGATGGGGATGATCACATCGACATCATCGGCAATCGCCTGCGTTCCGATCTGCTGCAGAACGGACTGCTCGCCTTGCCCGGAATAGATTTCATACTGGATCTCGACGCCGTTTTCTTCAGCGAGAACATCCAGCTCAGCGGCGATGGCATTGGCAATTTCATCCAGAGAAGCGTGGTCGAGCTGCTTTACAATGGCAATTTTATAGCTGCCGGCCTGATCTGCAAATGCAGAAGCAGCGGAAAAAACGGAGACAGCGGTCAAGAGTGCAAGGGCCAGAATTACGGCAAGAATCTTTTTCATGAGTGTATCCTCCTTAATAATAGTTTTCAAATGAGTCGTATACGTTCAGATCTGATTCAACGGCCGCCATCGTTTGGAAAGAATAAACATTGTAATCACCTCATACAACAAAAAAACCCGTCCCATGCTTCACGCAAGGGACAGGAATCAATCCTGCGGTGCCACCCCAGTTGATGGAAAAAACCATCCTCTCAATCTTGTACCAACATACAAGCCTGCCGGATAACGGGGGCAGAAGACCCGTTGACTGCTACTTGCCCAATGGCTTTCGGTCACCCTCAGAAGTCCATTCACAAACTATCCGAATATCGCCTTTCAGCAAAACGGCGACTCTCTGCAAGACGAATAGCAGGCTACTTACTCTTCCTCACTGGTTTAGCGCTTTGTTGTAATGAACTATATACCTGTTGAGGTCGGTTGTCAAGAAAAAGTTTTCTGCATTGACGACAGGTGGCGTTTCGTTGTAGAATCACAACAGGGAAGGAGGCGGCCAGAATGGATGAGAGATGGTCCTTCGTGCTTACGGAAGCGTCCGGTATTCGGCCGCTCGAGTTGGCACGCCTGCTTCCGAGTCTGCACTGCTCGGGGCGGACAGAATGCATCAGACAGCTGGACCCCTGCTTGATCCACGAGACGGTGGACGCGTTGATCTGTTCTCTGACGGAGGCGGAGGACGCGGAACGGGTCGCTGCTTCATCCGTATGTTCGATTCTTGTTTTGGGAGAGGAGAAACTGGTTCGGGAACGCCTGCCATGGGCGATTGCCAACGGCTTCCTCTGCGGCAGTGTGACACAGTTTGGAATCTTGCTTCCGCAATTACTTGCTTCGGCACGGCGTTTACGCAGTTCGCGTGTGCGAGAGCACAGCCTTCAGCGCCGCCTTACAGATGAGAAACTGGTGAACCGTGCCAAGATCCTGCTTGTCACCAGACTGCAGATGAGCGAAACAGAAGCGCATCGCTACATCGAGAAAACAGCCATGGATAACGGGGAGAGCCGACGCGCGGTATCTCTGCGGTTGATCCATACTTACGAGGATGACACTTCCATATTCGGATAGAATGAAACCAGAAAAACCGACTTGACAAAAGCCGGTTTTCATCCTATAATTCGCTTTGTTGAAACGGCAAAGGCGTCGTGTGATAGTCACGGGCTTTTGCCGTTTTTTATTTCTTCCTGAAACGAGGGGTTCAACATGAGCACTGTCACAGAAACATTTGGCTCCATGGTATTCAATGACTCCGTCATGAGAGCGAGACTGCCGAAGGAAGTATTCAAACAGGTCCAGCTCTCGATGAAGGATGGAAAGCGTCTGAACAGTGATGCCGCGGTGGCGGTGGCCAATGCGATGAAGGACTGGGCGATCGAAAAAGGCGCAACTCATTTTACGCACTGGTTCCAGCCAATGACCGGGATTACCGCAGAGAAACACGACAGCTTTATTTCCCCGGTTGACGGCGGACGCGTCATAATGGAGTTTTCCGGGAAAGAACTGATTCAAGGCGAACCGGACGCTTCAAGCTTTCCTTCGGGCGGCTTGCGGGCAACATTCGAAGCCAGAGGTTATACAGCCTGGGACCCCACCTCCTATGCCTTCATAAAGGACGGTGTCCTGTGTATCCCGACGGCGTTCTGCTCCTATGGCGGACAGGCGCTTGATAAAAAGACGCCTTTGCTGCGATCCATGGAAGCAATCAACCGGCAGGGAATGCGCATCCTGAAACTCTTCGGGAATGCTGACGTGACATCGATTCGCACTACCGTTGGCCCGGAGCAGGAGTATTTCCTGATCGATAAGAATGTCTATGAAAAGCGTAAGGATCTGATCTATACCGGTCGTACGCTGTTCGGCGCCAAGCCGCCAAAGGGTCAGGAGCTGGACGATCATTATTTCGGGGCGATCAAACCGCGTGTCCAGGCTTTTATGAACGAGCTTGACGAGGAACTCTGGGCACTCGGCGTAATGGCCAAGACCGAGCACAATGAGGTCGCGCCGGGACAGCATGAGCTCGCGCCGATCTACACGACGACCAATATCGCAGCGGATCACAATCAGCTCACGATGGAGCGGATGCAGCGGATCGCCAAGCGTCACGATATGGTCTGCCTGCTCCATGAGAAACCCTTTGCCGGAGTAAATGGCAGCGGCAAACATAACAACTGGTCCATTTCTACGAATACCGGCGTCAACCTTCTGGAACCCGGAGAAACGCCGGCGGAGAATGCTCAATTCCTGCTGTTCCTTTGCGCTGTGATTCAGGCGGTAGACGATTATCAGGATATGCTGAGACTGTGCGTGGCGTCGGCCGGAAACGACCATCGCCTCGGCGCCAACGAAGCACCCCC
>OCVV011193316.1_pt1 | contig 10854 bp, 6 predicted proteins | sample 1539721 | NCBI WGS metagenome assembly OCVV01 (sample SAMN02144230, study PRJEB22623) | gut metagenome | biome: sheep rumen | host: Ovis aries | place: New Zealand
CACTACCAGTAATAGTATAATTAAACTCACTATTAATACTGTCTACACTATCTGGTCCCTTCTTTTCAGCTTTAGGTTCTTCTACAAAAGTACCATCATTCTTATTATATAAATACTTAACTAAAGTCTCACCATCAATATAAGTACCATTTTTATTTTCTGGTTCTTTATCTAAAGTATAACCAAATACAGGTTTAAATGGAGTTTCATAAGAAGTACCAACAAGACCAGTATTAGTATATTCTTCTTCTAGAACATTAGTTTCTTTACCATTTTCTAAATATACAGCTTTAACACTACCTTCTTTAACAGTAACATCTTCAGTAGTAGGTTCACTTGGTCTACTATTATTATCTAATATAACATCAATTTTAGCACTATTAGTTACTGTTGCATTTTTAATATTTAAATATTTAATACTTAATTCAAATGTTTCAGATACTTTATATTCTTTATTAGAATCATACATATCTTTAGTAATATCTTTAGCAACAGATTCACATACAACAGTCATATTACCATCATATACACATCTATCATTAACCTTATAAACATTTTCATCAAGTTTTTCCATACCAGCAGTATCTAACGTATATGGTAAACTATCAGTAGCTCTAACTTTATAAGTACCAATATAATCTTTAATAGTAGCACTACCAGTAATAGTATAAGTAAATGTACTATTAACATTTTCTACTTCTTTATTTTTTGCTACTTTTTCAGTAGTAGGATTATCAATTACACCATCTTTTTTAACATAATAATATGTTACTTCTGTATCATTAACAGCATATTTACCATCTTTATTAGAAGGCATATTATCAGTATCAACAGTATAACCAATAATATCTGTTCTATAGTTAGTAGTATAATCGCTTCCTACTAAACCATTAGTTCTTTCATCACCATACACACTAGTAGTAGTACCCTTTTCATAATGATGAACAATTAAGTTACCATTTATTTCTACTGGAACTTCGGCTGCCTCACTAGTATCTCCATTACTTTCTTTATTATTAACAGTAGTCTTACCAGTAGCAGTATTAACTAAATTATTATCTTTTTCTGCACTAATTTCAGCAAAATCTTTATATACTACACTAAATGTAATAGTCTTATCAATAGTATAAGTTTTATTAAATTCACCAATAGTCTTAGTAAATGTCCATGTAATAGTCTTTTTACTATTATCATAAACACCTTCTATTACATTACCTTCTTCATCAGTAACATCTAAATTAGTATTCTCATTATTTGTATCTATTTCAAATGGAAGATTATCAGTAACAGTTACTGTTACAACGTCACCTTCTCTTACATTATTAATAGTATTTTTATAAGTAATAGTATAGTCAACTGCTTGATCTACTTTAGTTACCTTTTCTGTAGTAGTACTCTTAGTAGTTTCTTCACTATTATTAGCAAATTTAGTACTAATATAATATAAACTCATATTATTATTATCAGTAGCATCTACAACAATGCTAGCATTATTTCTTTCATCAGTTGGATCTAAGAAATAATCTTCATTATCAGTATTCTTTTTATCTTCTAAATGACTATTATTAACAATCTCTAATTTATAATCACTAGCAGTTAATGTACTACCAAATATAGCATCATTAGAATAACTATATACTTTATCAAACTCAGTATTAAAGTAATAATTAACAGTAAATTTAGAATTTGCTCTCTTATAGTATACATAAACAGTAGTATCATTATTAACAATAGTATAATTACCATTATCAACTTCTGTACTCTTAACAGTATCTAATACATAACCATCAGGAGCTTTAGTTAAAACATGCTTACTATAACTAACAACATCACCGTATTTAGCAGGCTCATTATCTTTACCATCTATACCTTCTAATGGAACATAATTACCTTCTAAATCTTGGAATAAATATCTTACATTATAAGTAAGTTCTTGCTTCTTATAATATACATTAACTACTGTATTATTATCAGTAATTTTATATATACCATTATTAACTTCTGTAGTTTTAGCTTCATCAAATAAGTATCCAACAGGAATATCATCAGTAGCTAATTTCTTTTCTACAGCATTAACCTCATCACCATATTTAGCATTAATATTATTTAAAGATGGAACATCACTTCTTTCAGCATATCCATTATCCCCTTCAAATAAATATTTAATGCTATAATTTAAATCAATTTTTTCATATAAAACATTAATAACATTATCTTTAGTTTTATCTATTGTAATAGTATAAACATTACTATCAGATAATTCATAACCAGCACTTGGTAAATAAGCATTCTTTTCTGTATCATTTAAAGTAATTACATCACCATTAAATGCACTTATATTACCAGAAGTACCTAAATAATGAGCACTATCACTAGTATCAGTAATCTCATCTTGATAATAATTAATTACATAATTATAAGTATTTCTTTCCCAATAAACCTCAGGTTGTGGTTCATCTGCACCATATGTAATTGTTTTTTCTTCACCATTGGCATCAGTATAAGTTAAATTAAACCCTTCATTAACATTAACCCATCCGTCAGCTTCGTCGCCATTAATTTCAACATCAAAACTAATCTTAGTTCCTTCTTCAGTAATATCAAATTTATCGGTATTACTTACACTACTTCCTACTACTGTAAATAAATTAGAACTATTAGCATCAACCCTAAAACTAGAACCAATATTATCAGTTATAGTAGCCTCTGTACCAGCATCAGCATAAGTAGTAATAGAACCTGCTAGCTCTTCAAATTTACTTGCAACAGCAGCAGAATCTGCTTCCATAAAATAGTCATCACCAGATGAAACAGCTTTTAAAGTAGCAGATGTTGTTTCATCAGTTTCATATCCGATTGAATAAATTTTAATAGTTTCGTCTTCTTTAATACTATTAGCAGTTCTAATTACTTGATTTGCTGCTTGCACAGTAGCACGACCACTATTGTCAGTAGGAGCACCATCACTAATTACTACAATATACTTTGTAGAGTTAGCAGGAGCACTATCTAATAGTCCTTTAGCAGTATTTAAAGCACCATTCAAATTAGTAACACCATCTGGACTACCAAAATTAATATTATCAAAATTAGTACTTTCAAAGTTTCTCAAAGTATTTACTCCAGTACTAAAAGCAACTAAAGCAAGCTTAGCATTATTAAAGTTTCCTAATAAAGTACTAGCAAATGTTTTAGCACCAGCAACAGCACTATTCCATTTATCAGATCTTCTTACATGACATATGCCAAAAATATCTTCAGCATCACTACACATACTTCCCGATCTATCAAATACAACTACAGCATAGATAGGCTTTTGAACAGAAGTAGTACTCTCAGCATCCTTTCCTTTAACCTCAAATTCGACAGTAAATTTTCCTTCACCATTTTTCTTAACTGTCTTTGTAACCATAACATCACCAGGATTATCTAGTGTTCCTTTAGTTACAGATACACTTCCTTCATTACTTACAGTTTCATTTATTCCAACATCTCCCTTTTTAGGAGTAACTGCTTCTATTTCATCAGCAAATACCTTAATTGGAGTCATTAAGTCAGATATAATCATAACTGCAAGCAATAAAAATTTAGTAAATTTGTTAAATATCTTTTTCATTTATAAAACCCTCCTTAATATTATTAATAGATATTTTTTTTCATAGTTACTATAATCTTTATGAGTACTACAAGTTTGAAGTATAAGTATTTCTTCATTACCAGTTACTTCTACTCCTGTATCATACATAGATTTCTTCTTAAACATCTTAATCTGATTACTAAATTCTTCATCACTAAGTTTAAGATTCATATAAGAATAATCACTAGGTTCTACATATACCGAAAAGATTTCATATTTCTTTTCCGCATTACTTGTAATAATACTCATCGTTTTATGATTATTATAGTAATCTATATCATAAAATTCTTCTAATATCTTAAATGGCATATCAATATTAGATGAATTATGACCATATATTAATAACTTCCTACTAGAGTCAATATTAACTCTGTAGTCTAAATAAATAGATCCCATAAAGTTCTCTCTACCATCAGGAGTATGATTTAAATAATAATTATTATCTTTCCCCTGAAGAATAGGAACCCTATAGTCAGTGTTATCTATACTAAGAATACCAACAATATCATTATTTTGATATTCATTTCTAACATCATTTATTATTCTATTATAATCAATTGGATTATTAACATTATTATATGGTTCTATATCAATACTTAGTAAATAATCATTATCTTTATTATTTAAAGTAAATGACCATACTAATAAGAATAATAATAAAGCACTCCAAAAAACAATTAATAATTTTTTATTCTTTTTCATACAACACCCCAAAGTTCTTCTAACGATTTTTTATTATATCAGTTTTTCTTAATTTGTCAATACATACACAAAAAAATTCTAAACTTCGAATTACTTCTTCATTTAGAACTTTCTTCTCTATTTCTATTATGTAATATAATTTTAATTTTTAAACATCAATTTATTATAAACTTTATCAAATACCTTTATAAAAGTATCTACTTCTTCCATTGTATTCTTATAAGATAAACTAATTCTAATACTATGTGAAGCAATCTCTCTATCTTTATATATAGAATATACACTATCAGATAAATCACCCGTAGAACAAGCACTCTTCGTACCAAGATAAATTTCCTCTTCCTCCATTGCATGAATAAATGTTTCTGGTTTAATATCTAAAGTACTAAAATTAATAATATAGGCAATACTCTTATCTGTACTATTAATATGTACTCTATCATATCCTTTTAAACATGATATTATCCTACTATTTAATTCTTCCACATATTTATAATTTCTCTCAATATTAGGAATTATTAACTCTAATGCTTTCATCGAAGAAACAATTAAAGGAAGAGCAGGAGTACCACTTCGATAAACAGTACTAGATTTACCACCATGTATTAAATTATCAATAACAATATTTTCTTTCTTAATTAAAAGCCCTATACCCTTCATACCAAATATCTTATGCATAGACATTGACATAAAATCCATATCATTAAAATCAATTTTAATCTTACCAATAGCCTGTGTAGCATCAACATGTAAATAACATTTAGGATATTCTCTTACAATTTTACTTATACTTTTAATATCTTGTTTTATACCAAGTTCACTATCCACCGCAGCAATACTAACAAGTATTGTCTTATCATTTATTAAACCCTTTAAATGATCTAAATCAACAGTACCATCACTTTTTACATTAACATAATCTATTACAAATCCATTCTTTTCCAAATATTTGCAAGTTTCTACTATGCTAGAATGTTCTAAATGACTAGTAATAATATGATTACCCCTATTTCTATATCTAAAAGCAACTCCCTTAAGTACCATATTATTACTTTCACTTGCACCCGATGTATAAATAACTTCATTTGGTTTAACTCCCAAATATTTAGCAATACTCTCCGTCGAATAATCCTCTAATTCTTTCGATTTAATACCAAGTTTATGTAAAGAATTAGCGTTTCCTGGATAATTCTTACATACCTTATTAAAAGTTTCTAATACTTCTGTATCTACCATTGTCGTAGCACTATTATCAAAATATATCATACTATCCCTCTTTCTTTCCCTAATAGTTTAACACAAAATATCCTACAAATAAAGAAAAAATGCAAATTATAATTGCATTAATTCTATTTTTTTATATTACTAATTTCATTATCCTTTACTAATCCACTCTGATTAATAATATCAAGTTTCTTTTTTAGTTCTAATAACTCCATATTATTTTTTTCTAAAGTTTCATTATAATATTTCTCATCAGGAGTATAATCTCTATTATAATAATAATAGTTCATATATTCAACATTTTTCACCATATAAGATAATCCCGTTATTTCCTTGAACTCACCTTCTATTTGATCTAAACTATGCCTAATATTATCCTGTTCAGATATATACTTCATTTTCTGTTCCTTTAAATCATTAATAGTACCATTTAATCGTTCAATATTTTTTTTGCAATCTCTTATTATTCCAATACCAAAAATTTTCTTCCAAAAACTCTTAGAATAAGAATTAAGTTTATTCGTATAATTCCTAGAACTACCCTCATTCATTTCTATTGAGAAATTAATATCTCCTATTGAATCATTATATTTATCACACTCTTTTTTCATATCATTATACTTTGCTATCATAGAATTTATTTTCTCTTTATTAGCAATAATTTTTTTACCAGTAAATAAATATTCATATTTCTTATTTATTTCTGCAACTTCTTGTTCTTTTTCAAAAATATCACTATCTAATTTTTCATGAATAAAATTAACAATTACACTAACCTTATCATTATATGTCTTTGAATTAATAAGTAAAGAATTAATTTTTTCTATTTCAGAACTATCTAGTTTAACTCCATCTATGCACTCATAAGCAAAATCAAAATTAGGAAATAATTCTATTAATAAATTATGATCCTTAATGGAAGAAATATTATTAAAAACATTTCTTATTGTATTATAATCCATATTACCATCAAAAGCTCTTATTATACCATTTTTAATAGCGCCACTATTTTTAATAATATCATACATATTATTAAAAGAAAAATTACTTAATATTCCAATACCAGCTTCATCTATTCTAAACAATAATTCCACTAATGAAGATACATTTTCATAATTAGGAAAAATTTTTAAAAACATATCACGATAATTTTTATTAGAAAAATATTGAACGCACATTTTAAGCATCAATCTAATTTCATCTAAAGACATCGTATTTTTTAATCCCATATGAAATAACATAGACTCAGTTAATTCTTCATCACTTAATTTTTTACCAATAATAACTTCTTCATCTAAATGAATATCATGCGTAATTAAACTCCTTAATCTTTCTTTTATTTTCGATATATCTTGCTCTTTTTCAAATTCTTGAATAAATTTATCGTAAGTATTATTTTCCGCCATAAAATCAATATGAATTTTTTTATCATCTGTAGTTTCACTGTTATACTTATTAACTTGATCTAGAATATCACATAAATATTTATATTGATTTAAACTAAGCATTCCATTACTAGGAAAATTAATACAAAAATAATCTAAAATAGCAAAGACATACACATGATTTTCATAAAATTTTCCATCACGCTGATGATGAATAATATCTTCAATATTAGTAGCAATATTATCATGAGTTTTATCATAAGATTTATCTAAAAACTGTGTATAAAATATACTTTGACTATCAGTAATTACCCCTACACCTCTTGTATCACGATATCCGTTTAAATAATCATATATACTATTTTTTAAACCAGCTTTATCTAATTCAACCCTATACTCATTTCCTTCTTCAAAACCATTATCATACATTATACCATTTAACCTCCATAACATTTATATTCTTATATCATCAATATAAATATACAATACATAAAGAAAAAAAGCAAGATATTACTTGCTTACAGGAAGTACTGATATGCTTCTAGCAATATTAAGTAGTTCACTTTTAGATAACTTATCACTTACTACATAATATTCTACATCATTATCTATCCAATTGACAGAGTTATCATTAACCACAGCAACAGTTGAAGCCATTAATTCTAAATCACCATAAGTAGGAATAATCAAATGCTCTTTCTCATATGTAGCAGTCTCCTCAATTAACATAAAAGGATTATCTCCATCAAAAGTAAGAATTAGTCTCTCACCATTATCTTTATCTACCTTTTCCGTATTAGTCAAATACGTATTAGCGGGTAAATACATTGGATATATAACATCTTCAATTCTGCTTGTTTCTTTAGTCTTTTCATTAGTATTATTACTTGAATTAGAATTATCATTTGTATTATTAGTATTATCATTATTCTCTTCACTATTCTTATTTTCTTCTTCCACATCAATAATAGATTTAAGTTCAAAATAATTATCATCAAATTTTTTATCAAACTCTATTTTATTAAAAGTCATTGTAATCTCACTATTACCATCATTATTAAGAACCATAACCTTAAGAATATTACCATTCTTATCTAAATATATTTCTTCATGTGTAAGCTTAGGATTATTCGGATAATTAGCTCCTACTACTATCTTATAGCCATCATCAACTTTCTCAAAAGTTTTGGTATCATCACTATTAATATCATTTAAAATAGGACCAAGTAAATAAACTTGTGAATTATTATAAGGCCAATCACTTTGAAATTTAAAACTCTTATTAATTTTTGGACTAATAACATAAACACCTTCATTATTTCTAAGTATTATTTGCTGATGTGAATTAACCGTATTAATTAAATCAACCTTATAATTATCATTTTCTTTATAAGAAACATTAACATCATAAGTATAAACATCTTCATTATTTACAATATCAAGTTTCCCTTCTAAATAATAACTTTTAGATTCCTTAACCATTTTTTCAAAACTATTAAGAACATCTTTTTCATTTACTTTACCACAACCACTAAGAATAACTAATCCTAGTAATAAAACATAAAATAACTTCTTTTTCATTATTCACCTCTTATCTTTCTAATCCATTATATTAAACAAAAATAACATATATGATGAATAATTTATTAAATTATGTACAAAATAAAAGTAAAAAGGAGGATAATATGAATATACTACATAAAATAACATTAACCATTGCTATTATAGGATGTATAAACTGGGGATTAGTAGGATTATTTGACTTCAACCTAGTAGAATACCTATTTGGAGATGGAACACTACTTACTAGAATAGTTTATGTTCTTGTCCTAATATCAGGTCTAGTACAATTAAGACTATTTATGAAAGATTTAGATTAAACTACTACTAAGTAGTTTTTTTATTTATAACTTTTCCTATATATATAGAATTTTTTTAATTTTTATAGTATAATTAAGTAGGTGATGTTTTTGAACCATAAGATAAATTTCAATAGTACATATGCAAATCGTGGTATGGGATTAGAAAACGATATCAATATTACAAATAAATATTATGTTGATTACGATATAGCTTTAATTTATAAAAAGCCTACCCCTATCAGAGTTACTAAAACAAATTATCAAAATATGCGAATAACTGATGGTTTCTTTGAGACCCCATCTACTCTCGATTATAATGGTATCTATAAAGGATATTATATCGAGTTTGATGCTAAAGAAACCAAATCCAAAACAAGTTATTCCATAAATAATATTCATAAACATCAAATAGAACACATAAAAAAAGTAATAAAACATCAAGGAATAGTCTTTCTAATTGTTAGATTTACATCACTAAATAAAGACTATATTCTTAAAGGAGAAGACCTAATGGAATTTATAAATAATAATGATAGAAAATCAATACCATTATCCTACTTTGAAGAAAACTGCTATAAAGTAGATATTAAGTATGCACCAAGATTAGACTATATAAAAATAGTAGATATCCTAATAAAGGAAAAATGAAATATCTAATAATACTACTCTTTATAATAACATTAATACTCAGTGTTATTGTCTTCAAAGTAAAAGGCTTACTTATTCTTATTATTACAATTCCATTACTAATTATGTATTTTAAAGCAAATATAATAAAATCCAAAAAGAAAGAAAGGAATATTGATATAGAAAATATATCAGAAAGAAAGGAAGTTGAAGTTGTGAGTTCTAGAAAAAGAAAAAGAAATTCAAATACAAAAAACATTTTTGGTAATTTAAAAGAGAAAGTAGAAAAAATTAAATTACCAAAAAGAAAAAAAGAAAGCAAAACAGAAGAAGTACGAAAAGAAAAAAATAGTAAAAAAATAAAAAATAAGGGAAAAAGAAATTCTAATAATAACAAAAAAAGTATCTTTAGAAAAATACTAACAATAATATTAGGATTAGGGATATTCGGCGTTGCCTCAATATTACTATTCTTTGTATATATTGTTATATCATGTGGTGATTTCGATCCTGAAGCATTAAAAAATCAAGAGCAGACAGTTATTTACGATAAAGATGGTGGAATCATAGCAACTCTTGGAGACCAAAAACGAGAAGAAGTTGGTTATGACGATTTACCACAGGTACTAATAGATGCCCTAATAGCCACTGAAGACTCAAGATTCTTCCAGCATAATGGTGTTGATACAGCAAGATTTATAAAAGCAACCGCTCTTCAATTAATAGGTCACGATGATGCCGGTGGCGCATCTACCCTAACCATGCAAACAGTAAAAAATAATTTAACAAAAAAAGATAATAAAGAAGGGAAAATTGAAAAATTAGTACGTAAGTTTAAAGACGTTTATCTATCCGTATTCTTTATGGAAAAAAGATATTCCAAAGAAGAAATACTAGAAATGTATGTCAATGATAGCGGCTTAGGTGGAATGATATATGGTGTTGGAGAAGCATCGAAATACTACTTTGGAAAAACAGTATCTGAACTAAGTTTACCAGAAGCCTCTCTACTAGCAGGAATGTATCAGGCTCCTACTAAATATAACCCATATAACAATCCCGAAAATGCTAAAGCAAGAAGAACTACCGTCTTAAAATTAATGAAACATCATGGATATATTACTGAAGAAGAAAGACAAATGGCTGAAGCCGTTTCCATCGAAAGTATGTTAGTTGGTACCGGTTCTAAAGCCGATTATCAAGGATATATTGATACCGTAATTGAAGAAGTAGAAAACAAAACTGGAAATAATCCGGCCCAAGTATCAATGAAAATATACACTGCTATGGATAGAGAAGTACAAGATGGCATAAATAAAGTATTAAATGGCGAAGCATATACTGATTGGGTTGATGATGAAATACAAGCTGGTATTGCTATCACCAATGTAAACGATGGAACAATAATCGCCATCGG
>OCVV011055845.1_pt1 | contig 10853 bp, 14 predicted proteins | sample 1539721 | NCBI WGS metagenome assembly OCVV01 (sample SAMN02144230, study PRJEB22623) | gut metagenome | biome: sheep rumen | host: Ovis aries | place: New Zealand
TAACCGGCAAAGGCAAAGAAGTAAAGATCGTCATGAACGGCGCCGGTTCCGCGGGTATTGCCATCTGCAAACTGCTGCTTCGCGACGGTTTCCGCAATATCTGCATGTGTGACCGATCCGGCATCATCTATGAGGGCCGGGATCATCTGAATCCTGCCAAAGAAGAGATCGCCCGCCTGACCAATCCGGAAAACCGGCAGGGAACACTGGCAGACGCCATGAAAGGCGCCGATGTGTTCATCGGCGTATCCGCGCCGGGCGCGGTAACTGCAGAAATGGCCGCTTCCATGAATTCGGACGCCATCGTATTCTCCATGGCCAATCCGGTGCCGGAAATTATGCCGGATGTGGCAAAAGAAGCCGGCGTGCGGGTGATCGGCACCGGCCGTTCGGATTTTGAGAATCAGATCAACAACGTGCTGGTATTTCCGGGAATCTTCCGCGGTGCCCTGGATGTGCGGGCCAGAGAGATCAATGAAGAGATGAAACTGGCAGCTGCCCGCGCGATTGCCGGTCTGATTACCGATGAGGAACGCAGTGAAACCTATATCATACCGAAGGCTTTTGACCCGCGTGTAGGAAAGGCGGTTGCAGAAGCAGTGGCTCAGGCGGCCAGGGAGAGCGGGGCAGCCCGGATTTAGAGCCGAAGGATATGCCGGCCCGGCAGTCGTGTCTGCGGGGCCGGGAGTCTTTTGTGGAAGATACCATGGAATCGCTGAACGGTAAAGCTGTGTCTGCGGGACCGGGAGTCTTTTCTGGCGGACAGGAAGAGATAGTTGACAAAAATCCGGGATACGGTACACTGTATTTACAAAAATCAAAATATATCCGCAGATTGAGTTCTGCAGAAGCGGGAGGAACACAGGTGGCAAGAGAATTAGTCATAGTCATTGACTTTGGCGGCCAGTATAATCAGCTGGTTGCGCGCCGTGTCCGTGAGAATCATGTCTATTGCGAGATTTATTCCTATCGGACCGACATCGAAAAAATAAAACAAATGAATCCAAAGGGAATCATCCTTACCGGAGGCCCGGACAGCTGTTACGCGCCGGGAGCCGCAAGCTGTTCCAGAGAACTGTTTGAACTGGGGATCCCGGTATTGGGACTGTGCTACGGCGCGCAACTGATGCAGCATATTTTAGGAGGCGAAGTGAAGCGCGCGGAAGCGCAGGAATACGGCAGGACCGACCTGCGGGTGGATACGTCCGCGCAGCTGTTTGCCGGCGTGCCGGAAGAGACGACCTGCTGGATGAGCCATTTTGACTATATTTCAAAGACAGCGCCCGGTTTTGAAGTGATTGCCGCTACCAAAAACTGTCCGGCAGCAGCTGTACAGGATACAGAGAGAAAACTTTACGGAATTCAGTTCCATCCGGAAGTGCTTCACACACCGGAAGGAAGCAGAATGCTTGGAAACTTTGTTTCCAGAATCTGCGGCTGCGCAGGCGACTGGCAGATCGGGTCCTTTGTGGAAACCACCATTCAGCAGATCCGGGAAAAAGTCGGCAGTGGCAAGGTGCTTCTGGCATTATCCGGCGGCGTGGATTCCTCTGTGGCAGCGGTACTGATGGCAAAGGCAGTGGGCAGTCAGCTGACCTGCGTATTTGTGGACCACGGCCTGCTGCGTAAGGATGAAGGGGATCAGGTGGAATCCGTATTCGGCCCTAATGGACCCTATGACCTGAATTTCATCCGTGTCAATGCCCAGAACCGGTTTTATGAAAAACTTGCAGGCGTAACAGAACCGGAGAAAAAACGAAAGATTATCGGCGAAGAATTTATCCGCGTCTTTGAAGAAGAAGCGAAAAAAATCGGCGCTGTCGACTATCTGGTACAGGGCACCATCTATCCGGATGTGGTGGAGAGCGGTCTGGGCGGAGAATCCGCTGTGATCAAATCCCATCATAATGTCGGCGGTCTGCCGGATTATGTCGATTTCAAAGAAATCATCGAGCCTTTACGGGACCTGTTTAAGGATGAAGTCCGCAGAGCCGGTCTGGAGCTTGGTCTTCCGGAATATCTGGTTTATCGTCAGCCGTTCCCGGGACCCGGACTGGGCATCCGCATCATCGGAGACGTGACGGCGGAAAAGGTGCGTATTGTGCAGGAAGCGGACGCGATTTACCGGGAAGTGGTGGATCACGCGGCAGAAAATTATGCCCGCATGCATTCCGGCCAGGAGGCGCCCTGGAAGCCGGATCAGTATTTTGCCGCGCTGACCAATATGCGTTCCGTGGGTGTCATGGGGGATGAGCGTACCTATGACTACGCGGTGGCATTGCGTGCAGTCCGTACGGTGGATTTTATGACGGCGGAGATTTCCAGAATTCCGTATGACGTGCTGGATAAAGTCATGAACCGGATTATTAATGAGGTAAAGGGAGTCAATCGGGTATTTTATGATCTGACCTCGAAGCCTCCGGGGACGATTGAATTTGAATAATCGCGTAAGCTACGAGCCATGTAAAAACGGCGGGAGCATAGATGGAAGCGAGCTTGCTCGCGGAAGAGATGCTTCTGCCGTTTTTATGCAGCGACAGCCGTGTCTTCGCCGGTCTCGAAGAGACTGGCGAAGTGGCTCGAAGCGATATGTATTCCAGGTCTTCTGTGTTTCTATACGGCATTGGATTTCTGTTTATCTATCAGGTGATCATTAGCCAGATTAATTCGTTCCCGATGAATGAAACTGCAGCAATCAATCTCTATATCTACTTTTGGCTTGACACGGATGCCAAAAAGGTTCAGGTAACAGATGTGATTTATGTTGGACGTGATCAGAGCAGGCAGCTGGAGAACATGCCACTTAAAGACTGATGACATGAATACACTATCAGTGGAAACCCTTTGGCAACAATCTCTGACATCTGGCTGATTTGATACAGAAAGAGCACTGTCTGATTTACAGGAAGTAAGTCAGACAGTGCTCTTTACAATTATGTTTATTTTTAAAAATCGTGAATGCTGCTCATTCGCAGATGCTCGGATGCTTTTCGCCGCTGCATGGCTGCATTGACATGATGCTGTGAAATCGCAAAAATACAAAGTACAGATAGTTCTAATAGGATAGCAGGTATCATTACAACAAAACCTCGATGGAAGAAATTGGTGTCTGACAAGACAACGCATGAAATCGAGATGAAGAGGAAATGAAAAAGTCAGAAAAGAAGCGGGACTGATATGGCAGTGGATTTTGCGGCAGCTGCCGTTTGCTTTGTATCGATTTGAAGTTGATCGGTGTTGCAGATAGTGTTGCGAAAAACCCATAATTATGGTATAAATAAGACATGATTAATGAAAAACGGGAGGTGATTATATGCCACAGATCATTCCTATCAAAGATTTAAAGGATACAGCAAAAGTCTCCGAAATGTGCCATAAGAGTTCTGATCCTATTTTCGTAACGAAGAATGGATATGGCGATATGGTGCTGATGAGCATGGAGGTCTTCGAGGAGATGCATCAGAAGGAGCAGCTCTACCGTGAGCTGGAGATTTCCGAAAATGAGATTCGGGGCGGAAAAACCAGATCGGCCAGAGAAGCATTGTCTGATGTGAGGAAGAGTTATGGCTTATAAGCTCGCTATTCCGGCACATACAGAGCACCAGATCGATAAATGCATCAGCTATATTGTAAATACTTTGAGAAATCCTTCCGCAGCGAGTGCGATTTTAGATGACATCGAACACGCATATGACCTGCTTGAGGAAACAGCAGAGTCTTTTGCTTTCTGCAAAGATCCTTATCTGCAGTCAAAAGGATACCGGAAGCTGACATTGGAAAAGCATGATTATGTGTTCATCTACAGAGTGGATGGAGAAACAGTATATCTGGCAGGATTCTTTCATATGCTGGAAAATTACCGCACTAAGTTGTAATCTAAACAAACCGTGGAAATCCTTTGGCAACAATCTCTGACATCTGGATGATTTGATACAGAAGGAGCACTGGCTGATTTACAGGAAGTAAGTCAGTCAGTGCTTTTTACAATTATGTTTATTTTTAAAAATCGTGAATTCGTTCAGAAAAAGGGATTCCGGCCGGATCTGTTAGCTGGAATATTGGGGAAAGCAGGCAGTTTCCGCATATGCTTTGCGTGCCAAAATCCTCTTATCAGACGACGGCTTTATACAGTAAATAAACAGCTTGACAAATATAGTGTAATGTTTTATATTACAACTAGACAAGGTGATACGGCGAGGAAAAAAGTAGATGAATGACAAAGAGCAGATGGACAAACTTCATTTTCTGATACAATGTCTGGAAGAGGAAATGCCGGAGTACGCGGAATACGCTCTGCCTGATGATCCTAAACAGGCATTTGATCTGTACCGTGCACTCTGCAATGTCCGTATGCCGTCCGGAGATACCGGACACACGTTGCCGGATGATTTTTATGCGGTACAGTCAGAAGTCTTGAAAAGCATTACCGGGGAAAAGGGGGTCACAGAGGCAGCGGCTCTGCCGCCTGCTGAACTGGATCAGCGGCTTTCTCTCTGGCAGGGCGATATCACGACGCTGAGGGCGGATGCAATCGTGAATGCTGCTAATTCACAGATGCTCGGATGTTTCTCACCGCTGCATGGCTGCATTGACAATATGATTCATACAATGGCAGGCGCAGAGCTGCGGGAAAAGTGCTGCCAGATCATGAGAGCGCAGGGCCATGAAGAGCCGACCGGCAGAGCGAAGATTACGCCGGGATACAATCTTCCGGCGCGCTTCGTCATTCATACCGTGGGACCGATTGTGTCCGGAAGGATCACCGGGAAGGATAAGGAACTGCTGGCCTCCTGCTATCGGTCAGTTCTTTCGACAGCATCCGATCATCAACTGGAATCCGTTGCATTCTGCTGTATTTCAACCGGTGTTTTCCATTTCCCGCAGGATAAGGCGGCGGAAATCGCTGTGAGTACGGTAAGAAGCTGGCTCGATGCACATCCGGATACCACAGTACGCCGCGTTATTTTCAATGTGTTTAAAGACAGTGATCGGGATATTTACAGGAAGATATTGCTTGGCTAGACATCTGTGGAAGCGTTTCTCATTTACCAATGGGATCACAGAGACAGTAAACCACGGCTTTGATGGGACGGGCTGCAGACACAGGGAAAATAACACGCAGGCACAGTACGATGGACAGAAGCCTTTTCTCAATGAGGAGCAGAAAAATGTTGAATACGCAGGATTACTTAAAAATACTGGTGGAGGACATCCACTCCACAGTTGTGGCGGCCATCGATCAGAACCGGTGCCTGCACTGCGGAAACTGCGTACCGGTCTGTCCTGCCGGGGCAATAGCAAAAGAGATGTAAGGAACGGTTAGGCAGAATCTGTGAGGTTCTGTCCGTTCTTTTTTTGCTCGGTCCCAAGCCGCATCTATGCAACCAATTCATACAGCTCCTGTTATCTGCAGTTGGTTGATCAGAAGGCAACTGAACCTTACATTATTCATAGAAATTCATTTTCGGGTTCATTTATCGGGAGGTGACTATGAATATTGCAGAGCTGCGGAATGTTTGCAAAGCCTATCCGGCATTCCGGCTGAAGAATGTATCCTTTCTGCTGGAAGCCGGTAAGATCACAGGCTTTATCGGGCGCAACGGTGCCGGAAAAACGACTACAATCAAGTCTATGCTGAATCTGATCCATACGGACAGCGGAGAAATTTCGTATTTTGGTATACCGCTCGCGGGGCATGAGGCAGAGATTAAGCAGCGGATCGGTTATTCGACCGGCGCGGTCAGCTGGTATCCGAGAAAGACGATCCGGGAAATTGTCAGTGTTACGAAAATGTTCTACCAGAACTGGGAAGAAGAAGCATATCGGAAATACAGGGCGCTCTTCGCGATTGATGAAAACAAGAAGCCGATGGAGCTGTCAGATGGAATGAAGGTGAAATTTAATCTGCTGCTGGCGCTTTCCCACGGTGCGGAGGTGCTGATCCTTGATGAACCCACCAGCGGACTGGATCCTTTCTCAAGGGATGAGATTATAACGTTGTTTAAGACATTGAAAGAACACGGTGTCACGATTCTGTTTTCGACACATATCACATCCGATCTGGAACGGTGCGCGGACAACATTATTTACATCAGGCATGGAGAAATTCAGGAAAACCTTCCGAAGGAAGCGTTTCTCAGGAAATGCGGAAAACCGGAGGAATCTCTGGAAGAGGTCTTTTTGAGAATGGAGAGGGAGGCGCTGCCATGAATGCACTGCTGAAAAAAGAAATGCGCCTAAGTGCGCTCGTTTTGACCTATCTGTTTATCGGGTTCGGGGTTATGACAATGCTGCCGGGCTATCCGATTCTCTGCGGCGTGTTCTTTCTTACTCTGGGGATATATCGGAGTTTTCAGAACGCCAGAGAAGCGAACGATATCGTTTATTCAGCGCTGCTGCCGGTATCGAAACGTGATGTTGTGAAGGGAAAATATCAGTTTGTAATTTTGATCGAGTTTGGCGGATTTGTGCTGATGGCACTCCTGACGGCACTGCGCATGACACTCCTGAAGGATGCAGCTGTATACAGGGAGAATGCTTTGATGAATGCGAATCCGTTTTTCCTTGGGGCTGCATTATTTGTTTTCGGATTGTTTAACGCGATCTTTCTCGGCGGATTTTTCAGAACCGCCTACCAGCTTGGAAAGCCGTTTGTCATTTATATCGCTGTGGCTTTTCTGTCCATTGGAGCAGCGGAGGCGCTGCATCACGTTCCGGGAATGGAAGCGCTGAATGCCTTCGGTTTTGAGCATATCGTGCTGCAGATTTTTCTGCTTCTTGGCGGAGTCATACTTTATATCCTTCTGACCGGTGTTTCATACAGAAAAGCGTGTGTTGATTTTGAAATGATTGATTTATAAGAGGTGGCATTATGCTGAAAGATAATCTGGTGATGCTCAGAAAACTGAAGGGCTATTCACAGGAGCAGATTGCGGAGAAGATCGGTATTTCCCGGCAGGCTTACGCAAAATGGGAAAATGGGATGACGGTCCCGGATATTGAGAAGGCGGCGCTGCTGGCGCATGTCTATGGGATAACGCTTGACAGTCTCACAAAATCAGAGAATGTAGATGGCGTTGGCATACTCCCCCCTGCCCCGAAGGGTAAGAATATCTGGGGTGTTGCTGTATTGGGCGACCGTGGTCAGATTGTAATTCCAAAGGCTGCGCGCGATCATCTGGGATTAAAGAGCGGAGACCGATTGATCGTAGGAAGTGACGAAGTCGGCATTGCGCTGCTGCCGGCGGATTATGTTGAAAGTATGATGCAGGAACTTGAGGATATGATTGCCGGGAATGTTTCCTGAATGGCTGTATCAGTCAGCTGTTTTGCATACGGACAGCGTACATCTGTCTGATTGCCTGGACAATTGAGTTTTCAAGATGTGAAGCCCATTTTTGTTATGGGAAGTTTTAGTAAATTAGATTCATATAACACCAGGATGTGCAGCCGTGTCTGATAATCATCTAGATTGAAATCTCCCATTTGGGAGATTTTTTATACGGTAAACCAGAGTGTTTTGAGGAAGGGCGAATTGGTCAAAGTAGTAAGCGACACCTGCTTCTTGATGGCAGTGGGCTTTGATGACAGAGACTTGATCATAACTTCTTTTGATAAAGGAACAATCCGTAAATGGTCTGCTGACACATACATATAATAGTTTCTGATTTTTTGCAACTCGGCAGATCTGATCCATGACATATGTGTTAAATGTAACCACCCTCCATCGTTACAACGTAATTATATCACTTCAATAGGCTTTCAAAGCGACATTAATTCTATCCTACGCATACATGCTGATTTAGATCTTTTTGAAACCCTTAGGTAGTTCGGCTTTTTATCCTCGCCGTTTTTTGTGCAATATTACATATCTGCAAACTTTATAAATGATTGAGTGTGTAGAGGGTATACCAATAAAATGTATATACAATCGGGGGGGAGCAGAAAAGATTTGATTATTAAAGGGGTTAGCGATGGATGGCAGACAATTGGAAATTTTTATAACGTCAGCACAGTATTTGAATTTTTCGAAAGCATCCAAGCACCTGAATATGGTTCCGTCTAATGTAAGTCACAGTATATCTATGTTGGAATGGGAATTGAATACGAAATTGTTTACGAGAAAGAATAACAAGTTATCACTAACGGAGTCAGGGAAAAACTTTTTGAATGATGCAATTCGTATCAATACAATTGTGAATAATGCGATTCATAATTGTGGATCGGAAGTATTCTATCAAACTGGTGAATATGCTGTCGGAGTGTAAGATTGATGCCGCACTGGCAAGACAGGAGATGTTCAGTGCGGATCCGGAAGTGGAATGGAGAAGTTTGTATAAAGATCCGTTTTATCTTGTAACGCACAGGAGCAATCCATTGGCAAATGAAAAGGAAATCACAGTTCCGATGCTGAAGAATGAGACGATCATTATGATGAATCGACAGTATAATCCGGGAATGTATGATATGATTCAGCATCTGTTTCTGTTGAATAAGATCATTCCGAAAGTATATGATTATTGCAACAGCCATCTGACTTCTCTGCTCCTGGCAAGTTTTATGAAGGGGAGTGTGATTATTCCAAAACAGAACATCTGTCATTTGAAACTATATCACGGGTTGGTATGTCGTAAGATTGATAATCCGTGTGCTTATCATGAGATTGGGGTTGCATGGAATAAGAAGAATATGACACCGGTTCTGGATGGCTTCTTAAGAGCTTTGAATATTGAAATATAAAGGGGTAGGAGAAAGGATATTTTTCCTGCCCTTTTGGCGAGGGACGGGTCAGGTGAGAAGAGGGAAAGAATGGTAGAAGGTAAATGAGCAGATATTGCATAGCTTAGGGTGAATTCATTGAAAGAGAGAATAGCATCTTTAGATGCTGTAAAAATTACGTTGAATTTTACGTATTTTTTCATATAATAAAAGTAACAGAAGCAATGAAAAATTACGGAAGGAGCTGAACGAAAATGGCAAATATTTTACCAGTATCTGATCTGAGGAATTATAATGAAGTCCTGAAACACTGTCATAAAGGAGAACCGGTATATCTGACCAAGAATGGCAGAGGACGTTTTGTAGTCCTGGATATTGAAGATTATGAGCGTGATCGTGCGGAGAAAAAGCTTCTGATGAAGCTGCAGGAAGCCGAGGAAGCAGTGAAAGACGGCGAAGGATGGCTGGATTTGGATGAACTGAAAGCACTTATGGTGAAATAAGATGTTAAAATTGCGGATTAATCCGGTTGTTGCAAAGGATCTGAAGAATATTCGAGATTACATAGCTGAAGATAGTGAGGAATATGCTGCAGAAACCATAAAGGAAATTTATGGTAAATTTGAGAATCTCCAGATGTTTCCGGGAATAGGATCAGACCTTTCCAAACGAATCGGTTTTCGGACAGATTACAAATATGCGATATGGGAAGATTATGTTATTATATACAAGGTAGGCAGTGAGTACGTTGAGATCTATCGTGTGATTAACCGATATCAGGATATTACGAGGATTTTTGATTGATAACAGAAACGGGATAATGAGACCATTCATATGATAATCCAACAGTATACTTCACATATTACTATGGAAAATTGAAAAAAATTAATGAAGGAACCCGTGTATCAATAGATTTAATGCCATTAGGCTATTCAATATACAAAGGAGATAATAATTCCTCAGTGTGATCTGTGGTTGGTTAAGAAAATCTGTATAAAACAGGACAGTGTCTATCCGACAGGAACGATAGGGGAGGCGCAGTCCAGCAGGCGCCTCCAACGGAATCACTTTCTGTGCCAGTTCATGCTGCTCTCACAGGTTCACTTCACGATTGACTGCCTTCAGCGTCTGACTGCGAAGATCCCGGGCAGCTGCCTGGATATCATTTTTTGCGAAGATTGCTGAAATGACAGCGATTCCGGCAATTCCGGTTCCGGAAAGGGACAGGACGTTATCTCTGGTGATACCGCCGATTGCAATGACGGGGATATCCACAGCCCGGCAGATTTCCGATAAGACAGCGCGGTCCACCTGCTCCGCGTCATCTTTGGAACCGGTGGGAAATACCGCACCTACACCCAGGTAATCCGCGCCCCGTTCCTGGGCCAGCAATGCTTCTTTTACCGTGTGGGCGGATACGCCTAAAATCTTGTCGGGGCCAAGTTTTTCCCGGACATTTCCCGCCTCCATATCGTTCTGCCCCACATGGACACCGTCGGCGTCTGTCTCAAGGGCGAGGTCCACATCATCATCAATTACAAAGGGAACCTGATACCGACGGCACAAGTCCCGCAGCTGCAGCGCTTCTTTTAAGTATTCGTCATGGGAAAGCCGCATATCATCTTTTTCGCGTACCTGCAGAAAAGATACGCCGCCTTTTAAGGCCTGCTCGACAGCTTCGTATAAGGTCCTGCCCTGCAGCCAGTGTCTGTCGGTAACAGCGTATAAGAGAAGGGATTTTTTATCGAATTTCATAGTTTGCTCCTTGTTCCAGTGTTTCTCCGGTCATATTGCAGACGGCGTCAATGATGCGTATGCGAAGAGATGCATTGCCTTCGGCTCCCGTCAGGTTTTTTACAGCGATTTCGCCGGCCAGACCCATCAGGATCGTGGCGGCTGCCGCGGCTTCCAGCTTGCTGTCCGGATTGGCGGCAAGGAATGCGGTCATCAGACCGGAAAGCTGGCAGCCGGTGCCGGTAACGGTGCTCATTTCCCTGCGTCCGTTCCGGATGACATAGCAGGAAGAAGCGTCAGCGACCAGATCAATCGCGCCGGTGATCGCAATAATACATCCGCAGGTTTTGGCGTAGTCTTTGGCAAATGCAGCCATGCGCTCAAGGTTTTCTTCGTTAACG
>OCVV011361499.1_pt1 | contig 10853 bp, 10 predicted proteins | sample 1539721 | NCBI WGS metagenome assembly OCVV01 (sample SAMN02144230, study PRJEB22623) | gut metagenome | biome: sheep rumen | host: Ovis aries | place: New Zealand
GGGGGGATAATACATGCTTGATGAAGAAAATAAAAGATATGCTGCATTAGAAATCACTTCTAAAGCAGTTAGACTAGTTTATGGTTACTGCTTAGATGGAGTAGTATATGTACTTCATGCTTTAGAAACTGGAGTTACTGCTCTTGATGGAGGAATTGTCGCAGAACATGATGTTTTAGTTAATACAATTAAAGGATTAATTAATGCTGCAAATGAAAAATTAGGTATTACAATCAAAGATGTTGTTTTATCAATACCTCCACTTGGTCTTGCTATTACTAGAGATTCTGCTTCAACAGTTACTATTGATTCATCTAATATCATTCAACAATTAGATGTCAATAATGCCATCTCTCAGTTACGTAAACATCGTTTCCAAGATGGACTTAAGATTGTCGATGTAATCCCTTATACATATTTACTTGATAATTCTTTAAGTGAAAGTGATTCTCCACTTGGTAAAAAGAGTGAAAGACTTACCGTTCATGCATCAATTTACGCAATGCAAGATACTATAATTTCTGGATATTTATCAGCAGTTCAAGCTGCAAACTTAAATGTCTTACAACTTGTTGTTTCTCCATATGCTAGTGCATTATATATGAAAGATCACGAAGAAATTCCTTCTTCATATTATTTATTAGATTTTGGTTCAGAAATGACAATCTTAACTCAAATCTCTCAGCAAACAACAATTGTCGCGAATACTTGTTTTAAATACGGAAGTGACCGTATTACTCAATCTTTAGCAGACAAATTACAAATTACATTCAAAGAAGCTAAGATGCTTAAAGAAAAATATGGCATTGATAAAAACCCATCATTTAATGTAAAAATCTACAAAGATTTCACATTAGAAGATTTTGGCAATAATATCAAAGAGGCTGTTTCTCCATTAGTTGATGCAATTAAAGATCAAATCAATAATTGGAATTCAACTGAAAAGAGATTCTTACCAGTAGTCATTACTGGTGGAGGCAGTGCTTTATACGGCTTTAAAGAATTACTTGAAGAAAGATTATCTTGTCAAATTATTGATTTTACACCTGATTCATTTGGTGCAAGATTTAAATCTTACCAAAACTGTTTAGGTTTAATTAAATATGCTGATGTACATTTAGCAAATATTGAAAGAGATGAATTTTTCCAAACAACAATCTCTAGAGTTCAACCAAAGGTTCAACCTGGAAAGAAAGTTGCTTCATACGATATTGATGAAGAACTATAGGAGGCTTTATGCAGGAATTTAATTTTGACGCATTCGAATCATATGCAAAAATTGTCGTAATCGGTGTTGGTGGCGGCGGTAATAATGCAGTTAACCAAATGATTGAAGATAAAATTACTAATATCGATTTCTGGGTTGTTAATACAGACGCTCAAGCTTTAGCAACATCAAAAGCAGAACATAAATATGTTTTAGGTAGAGATTATACTAAAGGACTCGGTGCTGGAGGTAATCCAGAAGTAGGTAAACAAGCTGCTGAAGCTTCTATTGAAGATATTAAAGAAATCGTCGATGGGGCAAATATGGTCTTTATTGCAGCTGGTATGGGTGGAGGAACCGGAACTGGTGCTGCTCCAGTTATTGCAAAAATTGCAAAAGAAAGTGGTGCTTTAACTGTTGCTATTGTTACTCGTCCATTTACTTTTGAAGGTAATAACAGAAAAGTTAAAGCTGTCGAAGGTTTAAATCAATTAAAGAACGAAGTCGACTCAATTATTATCGTTTCTAACGATAAATTAATGATGGCAAACGGCAATAAGAGCATTGCAGATGCCTTTGCTGAATCAGATAGAGTTTTAGCTCAAGCTGTTAAGACAATCACTGATTTAATTTTATTACCAGGTTTAATTAACCTTGACTTTGCAGATGTTAAGGCTACATTAAAAGATAAAGGTGTAGCATTAATTGGCTTTGGTATGGGTAGCGGAGAAAATAAAGCAGTTGAAGCTGCAACTAACGCGATTGATTCACCATTACTTGAAGCAAGTATTAAAGGTGCACATTCCGCAATTATCAATGTTACTGGAGGCAATGGAGTTACTCTTGATGAAACTCAAGAAGCTATCTCTTATATTACTGAAGCAGCAGGCGCTAATGTTAATATTATCTTCGGTGTTCAACAAAACCCAGAACTCAATGATCAGATGTTAATTTCTGTCATTGCAACTGATTTTGATGAAGAATATGTTCCAGAAGATCAACCAATTCAACCACGTATTAAGGCAACAGTTGATAAAGTTGAAAAAGAACAAGAAGAAAAAGATCCTGAACAAGAAAGTGATTCAATTTTACCTGATTTCTTCTCATCAATTGGTGACAACAATTAATTAAAAACCACTAAAAAATCTAAAGAAAGGAGGTAACCATGAGAAAAATACCATTTGTAAATGATACTGAAAAAGCTCTTTATGATAATGGACGTATCGCTTTAACTGATGAACGTTTATATTATAATGACCGTATGTCTTCAGCTTTTAAAAAATTATTCTATACTCGTATTATTGAAGTAAAAGATATTTCTTCAGTTGGGTATGGGGTAGTTAGAAATTTTGCTTTTTTATGGTTATCAATCTTCTTCATAATTCTAGCCTTAGGAGGTACTGCTTGGATGAGTTATTATTTTTTTAATAACTCCTTGACTCAGTTAAAGTCAGTAGTCTTCTTACTTTCTATATCAGGATGTTTATTGCTCTTCATGATCTTTATGTTATTATTCATCTTAAAAAAAGAGATTAAGGCCACAATTGATTATACATATGCTCATAATAAATTATCGCTTAATTTTAGAGATGAAAAAGATATGTATATTTTTGTAAGAGTTTTATTTAAGGCTATGGATAAAAATAATAAACCTAAGCAAATTCGTCCTAATCGACTTAATTTACCATTTTAAGCAGGTTATACCTGCTTTTTTTGTTCTATTTTAAATTATATAATTTAAAAATTAAGTAAATGAATTATAATAGAAATGTTCTTATATAAATGAGGTGTTTTACTATGGAAGAAAATAAAAACGAATTAGAGTTAATTCATTCTAAGGCACTTGAAGATGTCGCAAATGTTAAAACAAGCGAAGATCTTCAAAATGTCAGAAATGAATACCTCTCAAAGAAAAGTAAATTAATGTCTTTAATGGCATCAATGAGAGAAATGACTAAAGAACAAAAAGCTGAATTTGGTCAGATTATTAATAAAATTAAAACTGAAATTGCAGAAAAAGTTGAAGCTAAGAAAGAAGAACTCGAAGCTAAAGCTTTAAATGCAAAACTTGAAAAAGAAGTTATTGATTTTACTTTACCTTCAAGATCTTATTCAAAGGGAAGCAAACATCCTTTCCAAATGGTTGTTGATGAAGTTTCTCAAATCTTTATTGGTATGGGTTACGACATTGCAGAAGGTCCAGAAGTTGAAACTGATGAATATAACTTCGAATTATTAAATGTTCCAAAAGGACATCCTGCACGTGATATGCAAGACTCATTCTTCATTAATGAATCTTTACTTATGAGATCACAAACTTCACCAGTTCAGGCTCACGTTATGAAAGCTGCTAATGGAGTTGGTCCAATCAAAATCATTTCACCAGGTAAAGTTTATAGAAGAGATGATGATGCAACTCACTCACATCAATTTGGACAAATCGAAGGTTTAGTTATTGATAAGAATATCAATATGGGTAACTTACTTTCAACTTTACAATTATTCGTTAAAAAGATGTTTGGTGAAAAACGTGAAGTTAGATTAAGATCTTCATATTTCCCATTCACTGAACCATCAGTAGAATATGATGTTTCTTGCTTTAATTGTGGCGGTAAAGGTTGTTCTTTATGCAAAGGCACAGGCTGGATTGAAATTGGTGGAGCAGGTATGGTTCATCCAAATGTTCTCAAGATGTCTGGATTTGATGAAAAAGAATACCAAGGCTTTGCTTTCGGTGTTGGTGTAGATAGAATTGCAATGCTTAAATACGGCATTGATGATATCCGTAAATTATATACAAACGATAAACGTTTCAATAAGCAATTTAATAGAGACTAGGAGGTAAGTATGTTAGCAAGTTATAATTTATTAAAACAATTTGTTGATTTAGATGGAATCTCTCCTAAGGAAATTGCTGATAAATTAACTTTCGCGGGTTTAGAAGTTGAAGGTATTACTCGTTTAGCGGAGGCAGATAAACTCGTTATCGGTGAAATCATTGAATGTGAAAATCACCCAGATTCAGATCATTTACATGTTTTAAAAGTAAATGAAGGCGAAAAATATGGTGTAGAGCAGATTGTTTGTGGTGCACCAAACGCTAGAAAAGGTTTAAAAGTTATCGTTGCTTTACCAGGCTGTAATTTACCTGCTAAAGACATCGTTATTGTTAAATCAACTATTAGAGGTGTTGAATCTAATGGTATGTGCTGTTCTTTAGTTGAACTTGGAGTAGACAAAGCTTTCTTAAAAGAAGAACAAGTCGCAGGTATTGAAGAATTACCTCTTGATGCTCCAGTAGGAGAAGAAAATGTTTTAGGATATTTAGGTCTAGATGATACTATCTTAGATATCAACGTTCTTGCAAATAGATCTGATTGTTTATCAATCTATTCCTTAGCAAAAGAAGTTGCAGCATTATTTGGTAGAAAATTAAATATTCCAGAAGTTAAAAAATATGATGAAAAACCTTCTGAAGTAAGCGTTGCGTCATTAACTGAAGATTGTCCTCAATTCTCACTTAAAGTTGTTAAAGACGTCGTTACTAAAGAATCACCAAAATGGTTAAAATCATTCTTAATGTCTCAAGGTATTAGATCAATTAATAACATTGTTGATATTGGTAACTATGTTATGGTCTTAACTGGACAACCATTACATATGTATGATTTAGACAAAGTTGCTTCTAAGTCATTCGTTGTTAAAAATGATTTCGAAGGTAAAGTTGTCGCTCTTGATGAAAAAGAATATGAATTAAAATGTGGTGATTTAGTTGTTACTACCGGAGATAAAGTAGGCTGCATTGCAGGTGTTATGGGTGTTAATGAAGTAGCAGTTGATGCTTCAACTAAAAACATTGCAATTGAAGCTGCTAACTTCAAATCTTCAACAGTTAGAAGAACATCAGTTAGACTTGGTTTATCTTCAGATTCATCCGCTCACTTCATTAAGGGTATTAACCCTCATCAGGATGTAGAAGTTTTAGCACTTTGTGCACAATTACTTGTTGAACTTGCAGATGCTAAGATTGTTGAAGAAACAACTAGATACTCAGTTATTTCAGATGAAAAGACTAAGATTGAATGTTCTGTCGACTATATTAATAAGAGACTCGGCACAAAATTTGATAAAGAATTAATCTTTGATGTCTTAAATAAATTACAAATCGAAACTAAAGATATCGATGGCAATAACTTTATTGCAGTTGCTCCATACCATAGAATTGACTTAAAGTGCGATGCAGACTTATCAGAAGAAATCATTAGATATGTCGGCTTTGATAAGATTGAAGCTCAATTACCATTCATGGCAACAACTACTGGAGGATATACTCCTTCACAAACTAAGAGACTTCAAATTAGAGAACTCTTAATTGATAATGGCATCAATGAAGCTATGACTTATACATTAGTTTCACCAAAAGAAAATGAAGAATTCGTCTTATTAAATAATGATGAAGCTCATAAGATTTTTAACCCAATGACAGTTGACCACTCAATTGTTAGAAGAGGTATTGTTAAATCTTTATTAAATACAGTTTCATATAACTTAGACCATCAACAAGAAAACTTACAGTTCTTTGAAATCGCTCAAGTTAATACAGTAAGTGAACAATATGAAGAACTTGCAGTTGTCTTAAATGGTAATAAAGAAGAAAGAGGAAGATTATCACAACGTCCTTATGACTTCTATGATATCCATGGTATTTTAGATTCTATCTTTGCTTTACTTGGCATTGAAAAGAATAGATATAAAGAAGAAAGATTAACAGATTCTCCTTTCTATCATCCAGGTAGATCTACAAAGATTTTATTTGGTAAGAAAGTTGTCGGTGTAGTTGGTCAAGTTCACCCATCTATGTCAAAAGACTTAGGTGAAACTTATGTCTTAGATTTAAATTTAACTGAAATCTTAAATTTAAAGACTTCACCATTAAAGATGCAACAAATTTCTAAGTTCCCAGCAGTTACTAGAGACCTTGCTTTAGTTGTTAAGAAAGAAGTCTTAGCACAAGACTTAATTAGAACAATTAAGAAAGCAGGTAAGTCAATTGTTAAAGATGTTCAAATCTTCGACGTATACGAAGGTGAACATATGGCATTCGGCTTAAAGTCAGTTGCAATTACTATTACTTTCCAAGATGATAAGAAGACATTAGTAGACAAAGATATTGTTGAGGCTACAACTTCTATCATGAATGAATTATTCAAAGTATTTAAAGCGGAGTTACGTAAATAATGTTAGTTACTAAGAAAGAATTAGAAGAAAAAGGCGTATTATCTTTTTCTTCAAATGAAGAAATCAAAGCTAGTGATTTTGATAAATTAGAAGGCTTTATTTCTTTAAAAGATTGTCACGTTGAAACTTCTTTACGTTATGGAGAAGGCTTAGACATTGCTCTAACTCATTTATTTGCTGAAGGAACATTAGTTCTAAAATCTACTAGAACAAATAATCCAGTTGAATACAAATTCAAAGAAACAGATGATATCACATTTACTTTCTCAGATGATGAAGATTTAAAAGATGATGACGATATCATTAAATTATCTGAAGATTATGTCGATTTACATGATTATTTAGTTTCATTAATTGTATCTTCTATCCCACTTAAGGTGGTTGGAGAAGATGAACCTGAATCTATTAAAGGCGATTCTTGGGAAGTTCTCTCTGAAGAAGAATATGCAAAAAGACAAAAAGATGAAATTGATCCTAGATTTGCTGCTCTAGCTGATTTAGATTTAGATGATTAATAAATAGATTTTTTGAAGTCACTCGAAAGAGTGGCTTTTTTTCGTCGTGGAGGATTTACTAAATTTTTACTAAAAAAATGGAGGAAAGTATTTACAAAATGGTATAAAGGGGTTACAATATGGGTACAAGTGGAGAAAAGTGGAGGATAATAATGTTCTTTATCGGCACATACCATCATAATTTAGACGAGAAGAACAGATTTATTCTTCCTTCTAAGCTCAGAGAAAAACTTGGCGGTACAATTTATGTCACTTTAGGTTTAGATAAATGTTTAACTGTCTATCCTGAAGAAACTTACATGAAACTCGCAGAAAATTTAAATAATGCTTCTTTCATGCATGAAGATAACCGTAATTACAAAAGAACTTTCTTCGGTAATTCATATGAACTTACTTTAGATAAGCAAGGTAGAGTTACTTTAGATAAGAATCTTTGTTTAAAAGTCGGTATCACAAAAGAAATTGTCGTCGTCGGTGTTCAAGACCACGTAGAAGTTTGGGATAAGGAACGTTATGAAAGAATGGAAGAAGCAAATGATGCTTCTTACGAAGATAACGCAGCGAGGGTCCATTATGGAGAATAAAGTATTAATACCTAATGAACATATCCCAGTCCTCTTAAACGAGACAGTAGATGGGTTGAACGTTAAAAATAACGGAATCTATGTTGACTGTACGTTAGGAAGAGGTGGCCACTCATCAGAAATCTTAAAAAGATTAAATAATACAGGCCACTTATATTCCTTCGACCAAGATGAAGAAGCTATTAGAAAATCATATGACAGACTAAAAGCTATTTCAGATAATTTCACACTTATTAAATCAAACTTTGAATTTTTAGAAGAGAAACTAAAAGAACAAGGCGTTGATAAAATTGATGGCATCATGTTTGATCTTGGTGTTTCATCCGCTCAATTCGATGAACAGGACCGTGGGTTCTCTTATCGATTTGATGCTCGACTTGATATGAGAATGAATAAAGATTCATCTTTATCAGCATATGAAGTCGTCAATAATTATTCTCAAGAAGATCTCTTTAGAGTAATAAGAGATTATGGAGAAGAAAAATTCGCTTACCAAATTGCAAAAGCAATCGTCAAATTCAGACAAACAAAACCTCTAGAAACTACTTTCGAACTAGTTGATGTAATTAAATCTGTTTTACCAAATAAAGTCTTAAATCAAAAAGGACATCCGGCAAAACAAACTTTCCAGGCTATCCGCATCGAAGTAAACGATGAACTTGGAGTCTTAAAGAGAGCATTAAAACAAGCTGCATCACTATTAAAAAGTGGAGGTAGGATGTGTGTTATAACATTCAACTCTCTAGAAGATAGAATTGTTAAAGATTTCTTTAACTCCCTAACTAAAGAAGAGGGGTCAAGAAAGTTACCTACACCAGTAGAGGAAAAAGATTATGTTCTAGTAAATAGAAAGGTTATCGTAGCAAGCGAAGAAGAACTAGAAATAAATAATCGTGCTAAACCAGCAAAATTAAGAATAATAGAAAGGAAGTAATAATATGAAAAACAAATTGCAAAAGACAAACATGACTAGATTTGATCATAGAGCTAGAAAGCTAGGCGTTATCGGTGCATTAATAATGGCTGCTACTTTTGCTCTTTGTGTTCCTGTTGCTGCTTCTTTAATTTCTTCAAATAAGGCAGTTACTGTTGAAATTCAAAAATTACAGAATGAGTCAAGTGAAACACCTACTACTTACACACTTGAAAGAAAATAGGTGTTTATATGAAAAAGTTTTTGACTAAAACTCTTGTCACTATTGACTTGTGGCTAGTAATAATTACTGCAACAGTTTATATAAGTTTATATGCTGCTAAAATATATTTTGATGCAAATGCTCTAGGCATCATCTTTACATTATTTATTCTTTTCAATATTGCTTATCTATCTACATTATTGATTGTTTCCTCCAATAAGGATAAGTTAATTGAGAAAAAGGAAAAAAATTACTAGCAGAAATGCTAGTTTTTTTATAATTTATTTATTTAAATAAATAAAATTCATATGTATAATAAAAATATAAGATTAAAAGGGTACATAATTATGGCTAAAGAAAAGTTAGATAAAAAGATTCTCGAAAATAATAATTTTGAGGCAATCATGATTGGACTCATGATGATATTAATATCTGCAATTGGACTTATTGGTAAAGGACCAGTTGGAGAATTTTTACAGTATAATATGCTTTTCTTATTTGGCATGTACTATATTTTAGTTTATCTATTCATTGTTTTTTTAGGTATTTATTTAATTGTAAAAAAACATTTCTTAAATATTAAATTTAATATGTACTTGGTAGCAGGAATATTATTCTTTTTAATCTTACTAAGTGCATCTAATATTAGTAATGAACAAATTACTTTAACAAATTTTGCGTCTTTATATTTAGAAAACCTTAGTTCTGCAGGAATTTCTTTATTTAGTGTTGAAGGAATAAATGAAGTTTTACATTCAGGAGGAGGCTTCTTTGGATACTTATTACAAGGTGCTTTAACAACCTGCTTTAGCTATATTGGTTACATTGTGGCGTTAAGCATTTTTGGTGTAGTGGCTTTACTCATTTGCTTAAAAGAACCTATTTTCCATCTCTTTAAATTCTTTAAAAATATGAAGAAGAGAGTTAGTGAAGAAAAAGTAGAAGAACCTAAACGTACTTTAGAAGCAAATGAATTACTTGAAACTAGTGAAAATGAAGAAAATGATGAAGAAGAAGTAGAGCAAGTTGATGAAAATAAATATTCTTTAGAAACTTATGCTGCTCAAAGCTTAGAAAAGATTCAAGAACCTACTGAAGATTTAGATATTACTAAATCTAAAACTGTCGATATTAAAATGGATCATCCTACAATCAATGTTTCATATAATACATATACAATTGATAAAGTTGATTCTGTTGACGCGAGTAGATTTAATAAAGAAGAGAAGAAATCTTCATTTGATTTTACAGATGTAAATCCTATTGAAGAAGATGATTTAGTATCTATTCCTTCTATTAAACCTTCATATGAAGTTAAAGAAGAAAGAATAGTTAAAGAAAAACCAGTTGTTACTAAATTAGAAGTAGAAACTGCAGATATTCCTGTTGTAACTAAAGAAATAACAAATAATAATACTCCTGTAATTGAAAAAATCGTTCCTCAAGAAGAGGTAAAAATCTTTAATGAAACCTCTACAGGCATTCAAAAAGATGTTTCTTCTTCAATTATTGGCGATTTAACAAATAGAGAAAAGATGGAAGATAAACAGTACGAAGATTCTTCTATTCATAAGAAAAAATCATTAAAAGATTATCATTATCCACCTATTGATATTTTTAAAGATCATCCAAATGAAAACGCAACTCACGAAAACATTGCTCTTGCGGAAACTAGACTTGTTAAATTAAATGAAACATTTACTGAATTTAGAGTTGGTGCTAGATGTGAATCATATACAATTGGTCCTTCTGTTACTAGATTTAATGTTAGAATGAACGAAGGTGTTAAGGTTGGTACTCTTGAATCAGTTAAGAATGAAATTGGCCAGAAATTAGGCGGTGTTAAGAATGTTAGACTTGAACTTGTCGTTGAAGGAAAAGACACTTCTTCAATCGAACTTGGTAACGCTAAAGCTGAAGCTGTTTCATTCAAAGATTGTCTAAATGCTATTGCTTCTAAAACTAAAGAAAAAGATAAATTATTAGTACCACTTGGTAAAGGCATTGATAACGAAGTTGAGTCAGTTAATATTGATGAACTTCCTCACTTACTTGTCGCAGGTACTACAGGTTCTGGTAAATCAGTATTTATTAATACTATTATTGCTGCTTTACTTATGAGAAATAGACCTGATGAACTTAAATTAATGTTAATTGACCCTAAGCAAGTTGA
>OCVV011281029.1_pt1 | contig 10851 bp, 8 predicted proteins | sample 1539721 | NCBI WGS metagenome assembly OCVV01 (sample SAMN02144230, study PRJEB22623) | gut metagenome | biome: sheep rumen | host: Ovis aries | place: New Zealand
TTGATGTCACAGATCTCGTTGAAGACCTGCTCGAGAAGGGCAGCGAAGCGACGGTGGATCGAGATGTGGGACTCGTCGTCGAAGCCGGCCTCGAACGTGTAGGGGTGGTAGCCCATGCCGCGGAAGAACTCGTTGCGCTCTTCGTCGGAGATGCGGGCGAGAATCGTGGGGTTGGCGATCTTGTAGCCGTTGAGGTGCAGGATCGGCAGGACTATGCCGTCCGTGAGCGGGTTCACGAGCTTGTTGGTCTGCCAGGACGTGGCGAGCGGGCCGGTCTCGGCCTCGCCGTCACCCACGACGGCGAACGCGAGCAAGCTGGGGTTGTTGAGCACGGCGCCGTAGGCGTGTGACAGCGTGTAGCCAAGCTCGCCGCCCTCGTGGATGGAGCCGGGGGTCTCGGGCGCGAAGTGGCTGGGGATGCCGCCGGGGTAGCTGAACTGGCGGAAGAACTTCTGGAGGCCGGCCTCGTCGTCGGTGATGTCCGGACGGATCTCGCGGTAGGTGCCGTCGAGCAGGGACTGCGAGGTGCCGGCGGGTCCGCCGTGGCCCGGCCCCATGAAGAACACGACGCTCTGGCCGTGGTCGTGGATGAGGCGGTTGGCGTGGCCCATGAGGAAGTTGATGCCGGGGGTCGTTCCCCAGTGGCCGACGAGGCGGTGCTTCACGTCCGCGCGGCCGAAGTCGCGGGTCTCACCGGTCTTCTCGTCCACCCAGTCCGAGCGCATGAGGGGGTTGCTGCGCAGGTAGATCTGGCCGACGGACATGTAGTTGGCGGCGCGCCAGTACTTGTCGACCCACGCGAGCTCTTCCTCGGCGACGGGTGCGTCGAGCTTCTTCCAGGGGGTTCCAAGGTCCATAAGGACTTCCTTTCGGTCTGTCACGTTCTTCTCGCCCTGTTGCGGGCGCTACTTGCGTTTGCCTTGCGGCAGGCGGCGCCGCACCGCGTTGCGGCTGGTGCCATGGTGCGAGCCCTAGAGCGCGCCCTTCTCCTTGAGGAAGCCCTCGAGGCCGGCCTTGATCTCTGCGGCGTCGACGATGTTGCGGACGCTCACGACATAGGGAAGGTCCTTCTTGCCCTCGTCCTCGAGGATGAGGCCAAGGTCGGACATGGTGATGATGAGGTCACCGTCGAAGCCGGCGATCTGGTCGACGGAGCCGTGCGTGGTCTCGATGGGCCACCCCTCGTCCGCTACGACCTGCTTGACCCTGGTCTCGAGGATGACGCTCGAGCCAACTCCGGCACGGCAGCACACGAGTGCCTTGTAGGTTGCCATTGCCTTCTCCCTTCCGGCGCGGCTGTCCGCGCCGCCCTCGGGATGCCCGAAGCGCCGGTTCGCGCGCAAAGGGACGCATGCGCGCGGTTGCCTGCCCGCCCGGCATCCCGTCTGCCTGACGTGCTTCACAGCTGCAATGTGACATACGACGGAAACAAAGTCAATCCAAACTCATACTTTTTGTCATTTACTCTTAGAAATTCGATACGGCACGCAAGAGGCACCCGTGCGACAGACGCGCGTCAGCATTTGTGAGAAGAGCCAGTACATGGTGTTTCAACTGGTATTATATCAACATGATTCACTTTTATGAACGTTGTGAACGCCTAGTTGAACACAATGGCCCTATAAATACTCAAATGCATATTACGCAATATTGATACATCACGAAAATACGTTGTGCGAGAAAAGCCAAGCATCCAAACGTTCAATCTGTTCCTAAAATAGCATCAATACAAATGCAAGGCACGCACAGGCGCGAAGCGATGCGGCACCGGCGGCACGCGGGGAGAAGGGCTCACATGAGGCGCAGCGAGACGTTCGTCACCAGAAGGCGCGAGGCCATCATGAGGCTCCTGGAGGGTCGCGAGAGCGCCGGCGTGGGCGAGCTCGCGGAGCGCTTCGACGTGTCGCCGCTCACGATCCGCCGCGACCTGGACTACCTGGAGGGGCGCGGCATGGTGACGCGCCAGTACGGCCGCGTCACCATAGCGGACGCACTGGGGCGGCCCTCTGGCTCGCGCCGCGTGCTCGCGAAGAAGGCCATCGCCGCAGAGGCCGCGCGCCACGTGGAGGACGGCGACGCGATCTTCGTGAACGCAAGCTCGACCGCGCTCGAGATGATCGAGCTGATAGAGGCGGACGACGTATCCGTTATCACCAACAACAGCAAGGTCATGCTCCTGAAGGGGCCGCTGCGACAGACCATACTGCTCACGGGCGGCACCGCCGTGCCGCCGCGCGCCTCGCTCACCGGCGAGCTCGCCATGGACGTGATCCGCCGCTACCAGGCCGCGAAGTGCTTCATAGGCTGCAGCGGCATCAGCGCGGAGCACGGCCTCACGTCGAACACCGTGCCGGAGACCGCGGTGGACTCGCTCATGCTGGAGCAGTCGCGCGAGCACTACCTGCTGCTGGACTCGTTCAAGATCGGCAAGAGCTACACCTACCCCATCGCGCCGGCGCACATGGCGGACACGGTCATAACGGATGACGGCGCCACGGACGAGCAGGTTGACCACCTCTACATGGCAGGCGTGAAGAACGTGATCGTGGCCACGACCTCGATTCCCGAGGGAGCCTAGCCACTCGTCCACTCACCACGAGGGGGCGCGTCCCTCTCGCCTACCATGGTTCTTGCCACGAGGAATGCCGCCGCGGCGCGACGGCCCGGCGCAACCGCCAGAGGAGGAGCCATGAGCCTGGAGTCATATGCGTTTGGAAGCATGCCGGATGGGCGAGAAGTGCGCCTGCACACGCTGAGGAACTCCCGTGGGATGAAGGTCTCCGTGACCGACCTCGGGGCGTGCCTGGTGAGCGTTCGCGTGCCGGACGGCCGCGGCGGCAGGCCGGACGTCTGCCTTGGCTTTGACGGCGCGACCGGCTACCTGGGCAACACGTTCTGCATGGGCGCCATCGTGGGCAGGAACGCCAACCGCATCGCGGGTGCGCGCTTCGACCTCATGGGCACGACGCACCACCTGGCGGCGAACATGGGGCCGGACAACATCCACTCCGGACCGCACTTCTACTTCGAGCGGCTGTGGACGCTCGCGAGGGCGCGCGAGGACTCCATCACGCTCAACCTGCGCAGCCGCCGCGGCGACCAGGGGTTCCCCGGCGCCGTGGACGTGAACGTGACGTACACGCTCACGGACGAGAACGAGCTGCGGATAGACTATGACGCCATGCCGGACGACGCCACCGTCATCAACCTGACGTGCCACGCCATGTGGAACCTGAACGGGCACGCGGCCGGAAGCGTGCTTGGCCACACGTTGCAGCTGGAGGCGGACGCGTACACGCCCGTGGACGAGCGCATGCTTCCCACCGGCGAGATCGCGCCCGTGGACGGCACGCCGTACGACCTGCGCACGCCAAAGACCCTGGCTGCCGGCGCCGCAAAGCTGGGCGGGTATGACATAAACTACGTGCTTCATAACGACGAACACCTGGAGCGCGCATGCACGCTCACGGGCGACCGCACGGGAATCTCGATGGACGTGTACACGGACTCGCCGGGGCTGCAGCTCTACACCGCGCCGACGCTGGACCAGGACGGAAAGGACGGCGTCCACTACGGGCCGTCCGCGGGCGTCGCGCTCGAGACGCAGTTCTACCCCGACTTCGTCCACCACAAGAACTTCCCGCAGGGCGTGTACGCCGCCGGCCACGCGTTTCGCTTCACCACGGCGTTCGCCTTCCACGCGGGGGCGTAGGGCGCGCGCCGTGCGGCGCGCCATGCCAGCCGCGAAGCATTGGTAAACATTCTGCAGCGCGCTGTCCGCACACGTGGCCAGCGCGCTAAGCTTGCATAATGACAGCAGCACACGACGGTGCCGCGCCCACCCGGGACGCGGCCGGCACAGGCAAGGAGCAGCAATGGCAATCACCCCAGAAGAGGTCGCCGAGACCCTGAGCATGGTCTCCCAGCAGAACCTCGACCTGCGTACCATCACCATGGGCGTCTCGCTCTTCGGCTGCGCCGACGAGGACATGGGTCGCATGTGCACGAAGGTGTACGACCGCATCACGAAGACGGCAGAGCGCCTGGTCCCCACGGCCGAGCAGCTCGAGCGCGAGTACGGCATCCCCATCGCAAACAAGCGTGTGTCCGTCACGCCCATAGCGCAGATCGCCGCCGCGTGCGACGACGAGGACCTCACCCCCATCGCGCAGGCCATGAACCGCGCCGCGGAGACGCTGGGGATCGACTTCATGGGCGGCTTCTCCGCGCTGGTGCAGAAGGGCATGGGGTCTGCCGACCGCCGGCTCATCGCATCGATCCCCTCCGCCGTCGCGAGCACGGAGCGCATCTGCTCCTCCCTCAACATCGCCTCGACCCGAGCGGGCATCAACATGGACGCCGCGCTCCTCTCGGCGCAGACCATGATCGACTGCGCGAAGGCCACCACGGACATCGACTGCTACGGCGCCGCGAAGTTCGTGGTGTTCGCGAACATGGTGGAGGACTCGCCGTTCATGGCGGGCGCCACGCACGGCTCCGGCGAGGCCGACGCCGTCATAAACGTGGGCGTGTCCGGCCCCGGCGTCATGGCGGCCGCGCTGGAGCAGCTGCCGGAGGACGCGAGCCTCATGGAGGTGGCCGAGAAGATCAAGCAGACGGCGTTCAAGATTACCCGTGCCGGCGAGCTCATGAGCCGCGAGGCCTCCAGGCGCCTGGGCGTGGAGAAGGGCATCGTGGACCTGTCGCTGGCGCCCACGCCCGCGGCGGGCGACTCCGTCGCGAAAATCCTGGAGATCATCGGAGTCGGCGAGTGCGGCGGCCCCGGCACGACGGCGGCGCTCGCGCTTCTGAACGACTGCGTGAAGAAGGGCGGCGTCATGGCGAGCTCAAGCGTGGGCGGCCTCTCCGGCGCGTTCATCCCCGTGTCCGAGGACGCGGGCATGATTCGCGCGGCAACGGACGGCGCGCTCTCCATCGAGAAGCTCGAGGCGATGACCTGCGTCTGCTCCGTCGGCCTCGACATGATAGCCATCCCGGGCGACACCCCGGTCGAGGCGATCGCCGGCATCATCGCGGACGAGATGGCCATTGGCGTCATCAACACCAAGACGACGGCCGTCCGCCTGATCCCGGCCATCGGCCACAAGGAGGGCGACGTGCTGGAGTTTGGCGGCCTGTTTGGCACCGCCCCCGTGCAGCACGTGAACCCGTTTGCAGGCCATGTTTTCGCGCACCGCGGCGGCCGCTTCCCCGCGCCGATCAACTCGCTCAAGAACTAGGAAACCAGGTGCCGGCAGCGTGATCAAAAGGCAGGTGCCAGACGCAGACAGCCGAAGGCGCCACGGACTGCCCTACGGCTTTGCCGAGGTGGCCGTGGCGTCGCTTCTTGTGGCCGCGGCGTACTGCGGCGCGTGGACGTGCTCCATCGAGCCCGCGCTGCACGCACCCGCCGCGCAAGATGCCCGCGGCTCCGCATCCGCCCGGCAGGTGGAAACCCCGCAGGGCCAGGGGCAAGGCGCGCCCGCGCCCAAAGGAAAGCTCGCGATCGACGGTGACGCGTCCCTCTCGGCCGCGCCGTCCGTGGCGTCGCTTCGCCAGGCGATCTTCGACTTCGAGGCGCGGGGCTACGTCGTGGGGATCTGCGCGCGCGACCTGCGCACGGGCGTGACCATAACCTACGACGCGGACGCGGACTTCTATACCGCGAGCGCCATCAAGGGGCCGTACGTCATATCCGTCTTTCAGGAGCTGGTAGATGCGGGCTCTCTTGACGCCGCGGACGCGTACCACTACGCGCAGCCGATCATCCTGAACTCGGACAACGGCGCCTACGTGGCGCTTTCCGACCGGCTGGGCCGCTCGTGCTTTGCCGCGTGGCTGCGCCAGGGCCACGTGGAGGCCGGCGCCTACCCCAGCGTGGACGCGTACGCCGCGCCGCACTACCCGCACAGCACGGCGCGACAGCTTGCGCAGGAGTGGGCGCACGCCTATGCCTACCTGGCCTCCGGCAGGGGCCACAGCGCCACGCTGCTCGCCCTTCTCGCAAACCGCACCGTTTCGCCCATAAGAGACGCGCTGGGCGAGAAGTGCCAGACGCTCTCCAAGGCGGGATGGTACCCGGTGGACGAGGGCATCGCGGACCCCGCCACAAACGACGCCGGCATCGTGATGGGACCTCGCGGCCCGTACGTGGTCGCGATACTCTCGAACGCACCGGAGGACTTCGACGCGGTCGAGGGCATCGCAGCGGCCGTCGACCAAGCGCTGCCCCAGGCCGTGGACGCGGCCGCCTGTTATCCCAGGAAGCGCACCTCGGGCTCGAGCCGCACGCCAAACTGCCTGTCCACCTCGTCCTGAACGTGCTCGATCACGGCGTGGACGTCCGCCGCGGAGGCATTGCCCAGGTTCACCACGAAGCCCGCATGCTTCTTCGACACGGCGGCGTCCCCCACCTGGTAGCCCTTCAGCCCGGCGTCGGTTATGAGCTTTCCCGCGAAGAAGCCCTCCGGCCTCTTGAACGTCGAGCCGGCGCTCGCAAGCTCCAGCGGCTGCTTATCCTCGCGGCGCTGCGTGAAGTCGTCCATGCGCGCGCGGATGTCCTCCGGGTCGTCCTCGCGCAGGGAGAACGTGGCGGAAAGCACCACCAGCCCGTCGTCCTTCACGCGGCTCTGACGGTAGCCCAGGTTCAGCTCGTCCGCGGGGATGGTCTGCACGGAGCCGTCCGGCATGAGGGCGCGCACGCTCTGGAGCACGTCCGCCGTGCAGCCGCCGTACGCGCCGGCGTTCATGAAGCAGGCGCCGCCAACGGAGCCCGGGATGCCGCAGGCAAACTCCAGTCCAGAAAGCCCCAGCTCGCAGGCCATTTCGGACGCTTCCTTGAGCGTGACGCCCGCCTGGCACGTCATCTCCTCGCCGTCGACGCTCACGTTGGTGAGGCCGTCGGCCAGGGCGACGATCACGCCGCGGTAGCCGTCGTCGCTCACCAGAAGGTCGCTGCCGCACCCCAGCACAAAGTAGGGAACGTGCTCCTCCCTGCACGCCGCGATGACGTCCGCCACCTCCTCAACGTCGTCCGGAACCACGTAGAGGTCCGCCGGACCCCCAATGCGGAAGGTCGTGTGCTCGCTCATGGGCTCCATCTGGCTCACGTTCTCCTCGCCCACGATGGCGCGAAGTCGCCAGTTCAGCGTATCCAAGTGGTAGTCACCGTCGGACATGCCGCAATCACTCTCCTCAAAAGTCGCCGCACGCGTAAGATCGCCGCACGTGCGGCGTCGCATGTCAAAGCGCTGCTCTTCTCTGCTGCGTAAGCATCCTCAAAAGTATAGCAGCCTGTCAGATGCCCACAAATCGCCCGCTTTTCACCGAGCACACGCCACGCACACGTAAAAAGATTTCTCGCCACGCGCCGGCGTCACGTGCTATGGTCAACGTGTCAGTTTCAGGGCGGGGTGAGATTCCCCACTGGCGGTAGGGGCAAGGCCCAAGTCCGCGCGCCGCAACAAAAAGAGCGGCTGACCTGGTCAAAGTCCAGGACCAACGGTTATAGTCCGGATGAAAGAAACGGAGGCCACCATGGCACAGAGTTCTTCCGTCGCGCGTCACGACTCTCACTCCACCACCGAGCAGGGCTCGGGCTGGAGCACCAAGCGCATCGCCGTAACGGCGCTGTTCTGCGCGCTTGCGGCAATCTGCACGCTGTTTGTGGAGTTCCCGATCCTGCCGGCCGTCCCCTGGCTCAAGTACGACCCGTCCGCCATCGTCTGCCTCATCGCGGGCCTCGCGTTTGGCCCGGCCACGGGCGCCGTCGTGAGCGTCATCAGCTACCTGCCCCACATCGCCACCGCGTCTGGCTTCTGGGGCATGGTCATGGCGATCGTCGCCACCATCTCCATGGTGCTGCCCGCCTCCCTCGTCTACAAGCGCGACACCACCCTGCGCGGCGCCATCGTCGGCATGGTGCTGGGCGCCGTCGTGAGCGTCTGCGCGTGCATCCTGGCTAACATCGTGGTAACGCCGCTGTACGCGCACATGGCCACCGCAGACGTCATCGCGCTCATCGTGCCGGCACTCCTGCCGTTCAACGTGCTGAAGGTCGCCATCAACACCGTCGTGACCACCCTCATCTACAAGCCGGTCACCAAGGCGCTGGGAAACTAGCAGTTGTCTGCCACGCAGGACACCACCACGCCCACGGGGCGTAGCGTCGCGGACGAGAAGGGCGTTCGGCCTCAGGCCGCCGCGTCCCTCTCGCCCGCGCGGCCCTTCTCGCCCGCGCTCTCGCTCTCTCACGTGAGCCTGCACTTTGACGGCGGCGTGCAGGCGCTGCGCGACGTGAGCCTTTCCGTCGCCCCAGGCGAGCGCGTGTGCGTGCTCGGGCCAAACGGCTCGGGCAAGTCCACGCTCGCGTCCGTGCTGTGCGGGCTGCTCGCGCCGGACGAGGGCACCGTCGACCTTGTGGGCGAACGCGTCATGACAGACGGCCAGCCGGACTTCGCGGCATACCGCCGCGCGCGGCGCAGCCTGGGGCTGGTGTTCCAGAACCCGGACGACCAGATCGTGACGACCGTCGTGGAGGAGGACGTCGCCTTTGGCCCAGAGAACCTGGGCGTCCCGGCTGACCAGATCGGCGAGCGCGTGCGGCGCGAGCTTTCGCGCGTCGCGATGCAGGACTTTGCGAAGGCGGACCCCACCAGGCTCTCCGGCGGGCAGAAGCAGCGCGTCGCGCTGGCGGGCGCGCTCGCGATGGAGCCGGCGGTGCTGGTGCTGGACGAGCCCGGCGCCCTTCTGGACGTGCGCGGGCGGCGCGGCGTCATGCACGTCATGGCGCGGCTGCAGAAGGCCGGCTGCACGCAGGTCCACGTCACGCACTTCATGGAGGAGGCCCTCGCCGCGGACCGCGTCATCGTGATGCTCAAGGGAAAAGTCGCGCTTTCCGGCACGCCGGAGGAGGTCTTCTCGCACGCAGAGGAGCTGCGCCGCATGGGGCTGGAGGCGCCGTTTGCCGCGCGCCTGGCAGAGCGCCTGCGCACTCGCGGCGTGAGCGTCCCCTGGACGTGCGACGCACACGTGCTCAGGGGCGCCATCCTGCGCACGTGCGCACCGGCCACCCCAGGCGCCGCGGACGCCGCGGGCGAGAAGAGCGCGACCCCCGCGGCGGCACGGACGTCCGCGGCGCCCGAAGGCGCCGTCATCGTCGCAGACGTCAGCTACAGCTACGCTGGCGACGTCACGGCGCAGGGCGTGCGCCGCCAGGCGCTCGACGGCGTCAGCCTCGCCGTCCCACGCGGACTCCGCACGGCCATCGTGGGCCAGACGGGCTCCGGCAAGTCCACGCTCGTCAGGCTCATGTGCGCACTCGAGGTGCCGGACGCCGGGCACATCGTGGTCGACGGCGTCGACACCGCCCGCAAGCGCGACCGCCGCCTCGTGCACCAGAGGATCGGCTACGTCATGCAGCACCCAGAGCGGCAGCTCTTCGCCCAAACCGTCGCGCAGGACGTCGCGTACGGCCCGCGCAACATGGGCCTGTCCTCCCCCGATGTCGACCGCCGCGTCGCACGCGCGCTCGAGCTCGTGGGCCTGTCAGACCTGGAAGAGGCCTCCCCGTTCGACCTCTCCGGCGGCCAGCAGCGCCTGTGCGCCATCGCCGGCATTCTTGCCATGCGCCCGCAGACCCTCGTGCTGGACGAGCCCACCGCCGGCCTCGATCCCCGCGGACGAGAAGAGCTCCGCGCCATACTCGACGCGCTCTCGGCGCACGGCGTCACCATCGTCCAGGTCACCCACTCCATGGACGACGCCGCCCGCTGCGACCATGTGATCGTGCTCGACAACGCGCGCGTGCTCGCCCAGGGCGCGCCCCAAGACGTCTTCGCCGTCGCGAACGAGCGGGTGCTTTGCGCGTGCGGCCTGGGGCTGCCGCGCCCGCTCTCGTGGGCGCGCGACCTTGCGGGGGCGGGCCTTGCCCTCGATCTTGCGCCCCACGCAGCGCCACTCACCACGGACGCGCTGGCAGACGCCCTCGCGGCGCTCGCCGCACCCGCGTCCGCCACGGCACCCGCCTCGGACCTGGCACCCGCGCCGGCCAACCCAGGCGATCACCGGGAGGCGCGCTGATGGCACTTCGCATACGCATGGGACAGTACCTGCCCCGCGACTCCCGCATCCACCGCCTCGACCCGCGCGCGAAGCTGGCCTGCGCCCTCGCGGTCATGGTGACGGTCTTCTTCATCCAGACGCCCCTTCAGCTGGCGCTCGGCCTCGCGTTTGCGCTCGTGGTCGTCTCGCTCTCGAAGGTGCCGCTTCGCCAGGTGGCGCAGTCCATCCGCCCGCTCGTTGTGCTGCTGTGCGTGCTCGGCCTCTTCAACCTCTTCTACGTGGACGAAGGCGCCACGCTCTTCTCGCTTGGCCTCGTGCGCGTCACCACCATGGGACTGTGGTGGGCCGTGTGCTACCCGCTGCGCTTCACCATCGCCATCCTCATGGGCGCGCTCATCCTGCTCACCACCACCCCCACCCAGCTCACCGACGCGTTCGAGTCGTGCCTGTCGCCGCTTTCGCGCGTGGGCCTGCCCGGGCACGAGCTCGCGATGGTCTTCTCGCTCATGCTGCGCTTCATCCCCACCATAGCCGACGAGGCCTCCGCGATCCTGGACGCCCAGACCGCGCGCGGCGGCGCCGTCACGGAAGGTTCGTTCGCGCACCGCGTGCGCGCCATCGGCCCCGTGCTCGTGGCGCTGCTCGCAAGCTCCGCCCACCACGCGGAGGGTCTCTCGCGCGCGCTCGACGCCCGCGGCTACGAGGGCGGCTCCGGCCGCACGCACTGGCACCCGCTGCGCATGCGCCGTGCGGACTGGCTGGCCTGCGCCGTCTGCTGCGCCTACGTCG
>OCVV011313008.1_pt1 | contig 10851 bp, 13 predicted proteins | sample 1539721 | NCBI WGS metagenome assembly OCVV01 (sample SAMN02144230, study PRJEB22623) | gut metagenome | biome: sheep rumen | host: Ovis aries | place: New Zealand
TTAATCATAATATCTTCATTGTTTTTTATGACACAATATAAATTTGTCAGAGTAAACTCAGTTTATGAAGATCAATATGTTTTAGATGATTATGGTGATCCAATTATTGATAATGAAAATGGTAAACCATATGTAGATAAAAATGGTAAGGCAATAATTGAGGATGAAAATGGAGATCCAATAAAAGTTAAAACTATCAAAGTAAAAGTATACATTGAATCCGCAGCTTTAAATGGTGCAAGCCAATCTTACCTATATGAATTCGTAAATGATATTGCATATAAAAATTACGGAAAAGATGCTGAAGCTACACAGGCGCAAGCAATTCTTGATGGTAATAGTACTATTCAAACTCTTTTGAAAAAAGATGATAGTGATGAGTATGTTAATCTTGTTGAGAAAACAGTAGGTTCTGGTTGGAGTGAAACTACAAAATATGTTATTAAGGATGAAGTTTTTGCAAATCTAGATAGCTTTAGAGCTAAACTAGATGACTTTAATACATTAATTTTATGGTATGGTATTATTTCATTGATCATGTTTGCAGGATTATTAATATTATCTAACCATAATAGACGAATCTATTATATAGGAAATATTGTTGGTGGCGTGCTTCTACCATTAGTTAATATTGTTTTTGTATTAGTATTAATAATACAAGCATTTGGCTTAATGGCTAACATATCTGATCCAAATAATAATGCACTATATAATGTAGTATCTGCAATGCAAAATCCGACACTTGGTTCTCAAAATGTTGGTATAGCTGCTTCACAAGCTACAAATGTTAAACAGATAAATAATATTATTAATGCTTTCAATGTTAACACAACTACAATTGTTATGTATTTAATATTCTTCGTTATTACTGCTGCATATAATGTATTCCTAATCATTTTTGCAATTATGAAATACAAAGCAACAGCTAAAGAAAGAAATGAAGTATTAGAGAAAGCAAGATTGGCTGGTGATCGCGCATGATGAATAATGTTGAAAATAAGAATGATCTTAATAAGATGTCTGATCTTGAATTTGGTAAAAACCAAGTCGAGATGATGAGATATAGAGATAATTCTTTATCTTATAAATTAGGCTTAGGAGGACTTGTGTTCTCTGTATTAGCTTGTTTCTTTTGCCTAAATGGATTTAATCCAACAAGTTTTACAACTTTAATTGCGATTATGCTTAATATTGTAATTCTTTTAGGTGGATTCCTTGGAATTGAAAAGACTAAGTCTTATTCAATGAAGGGATCAATCTCTTTAATTGTTTTCGGTGGTCTGTGTGCTGCTAGAATTTCCTGGATTCCAGTCCTTATGATTTACCATTATAACAAATGGGTTAGTGAAGGAAAACCAAATAACTCAACTCATACTCAATACATCGGTAAAACAATTACAACAGATAACCAATATCAACTTACTTACCTTCCAACTGATGGTAATGTAAGAGGTTGGCTTGCAATTGTATGCCTAGCATTAGCTGCTGCATTATTCATTGTTGCAGGTGTAATCGGCATGCAAAGATCTAAGAAGTTAACTACATACTTAAATAGTATTAATCAAAAAAAAGTAGGAGGTAATTAGTATATGGCTGGTGACGTAATTTTAAAAAATGTAAATAAAGTTTATCCTAATGGCTTCCATGCTGTTTACGATTTTAATATTGATATTGCCAAGGGTGAATTTATCGTACTTGCTGGTCCTTCTGGATGTGGTAAATCTACTACATTAAGAATGATTGCAGGTCTTGAAGAAATTTCTTCAGGTGATTTAATTATCAATGGAAAGAAATGTAATAACGCTGCTCCTAAGGACAGAGATATTGCAATGGTATTCCAAAATTATGCATTGTATGCACATATGACAGTTTATCATAACATGGCATTCTCACTTACTATTAGAAAAGTAGATCCAGTTGAGATTCATGCAAGAGTTATGAAGGCTGCTGAAGTTTTAGGTTTAGTTCCTTACTTAAATAGAAAACCTAAACAATTATCAGGTGGTCAACGTCAAAGAGTTGCAGTTGGTCGTGCAATCGTTCGTGACCCAGTAGTATTCTTACTAGACGAACCACTATCTAACCTTGATGCTAAGCTAAGAGGTTCAATGAGAAAAGAATTAATGCAATTACATGAAAGATTAAATGCAACATTCGTATATGTTACACATGATCAGATTGAAGCATTAACATTAGCTACAAGAATTGTAGTTATGAAAGACGGTTATGTACAACAAATAGCTGCTCCAAAAGAAATGTTTGATAATCCTGAAAACTTATTCGTTGCTGGTTTCATCGGAACACCTCCAATGAATTTCGCAGATGGATATATTGATGAAAACCTTGAATATTTCGTTCATGAGTCTGGTGCTAAGTTTAAATTAACTGAACATCAACATGAGATTTTAGGTAACTATGCTGGAAAGCAAGTTAAATTCGCTGTTCGTGCTGAGTACGTTTATATTGATGATGCAAGTTTACAAAAATTTGCAGATTCTACATTTGACTTAAAGGTTGACTATACTGAGTACTTAGGTGCTTATACATTAATTTATGGTTTCTTTGGTGAACAAGCAATTATTTCTAAGGTATACCAAAGAAATGATATAGTTGATAAAGAACTTAAGGCTTGCTTCGACATGGAGAAGGTTCATTTCTTTGATATAGAAACAACTAAGAGAATTAGATAGGAGGTATACTGATAATGGATAATCAAAATCGTTATGAGGAAGTACCTCAAAAGGAAAATAAGTTCTTAAAAGGTCTTAAGGCATTTGGTTCTTATTGGAAGTTTGTATTTTTAGACTTCTTCAGATCTTTTAAATATAACAACATGAAGTTAGCTGCAATTCTATTTGCTCTACCTGGTGTTTTGCTTGGTTTCTTCATGTTTGCCCATGTACCTACAATTCGTCACGTAACAGTATCTTATGATACTCCAATTGAAGGTTCAAATGTTACAATTACAACTGGATCTGATGAAGATGGATCTTATATTGATTTAGCAGAGTATACAATTAATGGTACTAAGTATACTGATTTAAAATTATATAAGCAATCATATGAAGATATGAAATCAAATCCTGATTTCAATCCTGATGATGTTCCAATGGATGGATATGCTGAGGGTAATAAGACAAAAGAATTAACTTCTGATTTTAAAGTAACATTAACTCAAATCAGTGAAGATAATTATTCATTTAGAGTTACTGGTATGTCTGATGAGGAAGCAAAACAAATTCGTTATTATTCTGTATTCATTTATGTAAAATCTGGCGATAAATATTATTATTTTGAAAATGCATATTCTCAAGCTTCACTTTATGAAGGTGCTGCTACAGTTACAATTGATTCATTAAGTGAAAAACAATCTTACAAGGTTGCTGCTAAAGCTGTAACTCAAAAGAATAGTGTATATTACTCATCAAAAGTAACAAGTTTAGAAGATGATGATGCAATTGTTACAGTTACTACTAAGGGTTCAAAGTCATCTATTCAAGATTATGATAAAAATAATGTTAAATTTATTGCAGATGCCGGTTTATATAAATCAAAAGATGCTAGCTTGGCTGACTTTAATGTAGAATTCAATGCAAATGGTTATATTCATTATAATTCAGGCAAAAATACAGTTACTGCAAAAGTTGCTGGTAGTGCTACAGAAATGACTTCTACAGCAATTAAGAGAGTTAAAATCATTCCATTTGATTTCTCAGGTATGGCAATTTTCTTCTTAACATTATTCGGTTTCTTAAATGTATTCGTTTCTTTAGATTTATCTAAGAAGAAGAATTTAGGATCTGTTGTTAAGGCTGGTTTAACTACACTAGGTATCGTTGCATTTGGTGCTTTATACATTTATTCTATTTTCGCTACTGAAAATGCAATTAAGTCAGGCGGATTAAAATTAAATGATATTACAACTATTATTGATAAGAATGCTATTATTTCAATCTCAATGGTTATAGCATCTGCTGCTATATCAGTAATTGGTATTATTTTAGCATTCATCAATTACGATAGAACTTACGAAAAGGTAGATAGATAATGAAAACAAAAAAAGTGAAAGATGAAAATATGGATTTCAATCCATATGAAGTTGATAAGCTTGCAAGAGTTCCATCATGGATTAAGATTCTTTTACTTAAGTATTGGGCAGCTGCGGCTGCCTGTTTTCTATTAATGGGCGCATGGGAATTAGGATTAAATGTTTTCAATGATAGCCCAGATGTTACAATCCGTTTGGTTATTTTATTAGGATTATTCTTAACTGTTTTAATGAATTATCCTATTAGAGTAATTATTCGCTTAATGTATAATAGAAGAAACAATACTTATAAGTTTAATATGATAAATATGAAAGGTCTTAAAACTTTACCACTTGCTTTAGTTTATAATATGGCAATTGCAATATTAATATTCATATTAAATGTTAATTTTTTGAGTAAATTTCATTTGGTATTTGACCCATTTGGTACTACAGATGGTACTGGTATTGAACCATTCACTATCGCTTTAGTTTATATGCTTATTGACGGTATTTGTATAATCGTAAAGAATATTATTGTTATGATTGCACAAAGAGTGATATATAAAAGACAAATTAATTACAATTTTAAATTACAACCTGAGACAGGAGAATAATTATGAAGCTTGATGTTATTTTCAAAAGCTCTAGAAGCTTTACAGTAGAATTAAAGAATAATGATATTTATACTACAACTCCATATAATGTATATTTAAATAACGAATTAGTTATTGAAAATAAGAATACTAATATTTTTTCAGTATTTAATCTAGAACAAGATACTAATTATACTTTAAGAGTTGTTCAAGGCGAAGCTGAAGAAACAATTGAAGTTGCAACTGAAAAGGAATATGTAACACTAAATGTTAAAAAGTTTGGTGCTAAGGGTGATGGAAAATCAATTGATACTAACTTCATTCAAGCAGCTATTTTAGCTTGTCCAGATGGAGGTAGAGTATTATTCCCAGAAGGTGAATATTATACTGGACCATTATTCTTAAGAAGCAATATAACAATTGAAATAACAAAATATGCTAAATTAATCGGTGATACAGATAGAAATCATTATCCTATATTACCTGGTGTTACTTTTACATCTGATGAATTAGATGAATATAATCTTGGTTCATGGGAAGGTAATCCACTTGATTGCTTCGCAAGTATTTTAACAGGTATTAATGTTAAGAATGTTAAGATTATTGGTGAAGGTATTGTTGATGGTAATGCATCAAACTCAGATTGGTGGGTTGATGTAAGAACTAAGAGAATAGCATGGAGACCAAGAGGTATATTCTTAAATCATTGTGACGGTGTTACATTACAAGGAATCACTGTATGTAATACACCTTCATGGAATTTACATCCATATTTCTCTGAGAATTTAAAATTTATTGATTTAAAATTAATAAATCCAAAGAACTCACCAAATACAGACGGCTGTGATCCAGAATCATGCAAAAACGTTGATATTTTAGGTGTTAATTTCTCAGTAGGCGATGACTGTATTGCAATTAAATCTGGAAAGATTTATATGGGAAGAAAATATAAACAACCATCAGAGAATTTCAATATTAGAAACTGCTCAATGAATTTTGGCCATGGAGCAATCGTTCTTGGTTCTGAAATGTCAGGTGGTATAAAGAATATTACTGTATCACAATGTCTATTTAATCAAACAGATAGAGGATTAAGAATTAAGACAAGACGTGGTCGTGGTAAGGATGCAATTATTGATGGAATTGTATTCGAGAATATCCAAATGGATGATGTATTAACACCACTTGTTATTAATATGTTCTATTTCTGTGACCCAGACGGACATACTGAATATGTATATTCTAAGGAAAAGCTTCCTGTTGATGAAAGAACACCATATTTAGGTAGATTCGAATTTAAAAATATTGATTGTAAAAATGTTAATGTTGCTGCAGGAACATTCTTCGGTCTTCCTGAACAACCAATTAAATCAATTTTAGTTGAAAATGTTAATTTCCACTATTCTGCAAACCCAAAAGAAGGAGTACCTGCAATGATGGATGGCTTAGAACCAATGAAGGGTAAGGGCTTAATTTTCTCATACGTAGATAAGGTTACAGTTAAAAACCTTGTATTTGACGGTTTAAAGGATCAGGAATATGAACTTAATGAAGTAGGAGAATTTATTAAGTAATATATGATAAGAGCTATAAAAGTAGCTCTTATTTTTTTCAATTCTTTTTATTGTTTTGGTTTATTAGCATATTATTATATGATATAATAATATAAATGAAGTTTTGTTGATTTTGATATCAACATCAGGAGGTTTTTATGAAAATTTCAATCGGCTGTGATCACTCAGCACTTGAGTTAAAAAATATTTTAATCGATCATTTAAAGGCAAATGGTCATGAAGTACTTGATAGAGGTACTTATACAAAGGACTCATGCGATTATACTGACTATGGTTATATGGTTGCGAAGGACGTTCAATCTAAGGCTGCTGATAGAGGTATAGTCATTTGCTTTACTGGTATCGGTATGTCAATGATTGCAAATAAGGTAAAAGGCGTAAGATGTGCACTTGTTTGCAATAAGGATGCAGCAGTATTAACAAGAGAGCATAATGATTCAAATTGCTTAGCTTTAAGTGCAAAATACACTGGACCAGCATTTGCTAAGGAAATTGTAGATTTATGGTTGAACACAGAATTTTCACATAACGAGCGTCATCAAAGACGTATCGATAAAATAACAAAATATGAGGAGGAATTCTAGAAATGGCTGTAACAGTTTTAAATCATTCATTAGTAAAACACAAAATTACTAACATTAGAAAGAAAGAAACTACTACTAAAGATTTTTATCAAAATGTAAATGAGATCGCTGGTTTAATGGCTTATGAGGTTTCAAGAGATTTTCCATTAAAGGATGTTGAAATTGAAACTCCAATTTGTAAGACAATTAAGCAAGAGCTTGCTAGCGAGATAGTAATAGTTCCAGTATTACGTGCTGGTTTAGGTATGGTTGATGGTATTAGAAACCTAATTCCGACAGCTAAGGTAGGCTTCGTTGGTGTATATAGAGACGAAAAGACACTTCAGCCTCATGAATATTTCGCGAAATTCCCTGATACAATTAAAGATGATAATACAATTGTATTAGTTGTAGACCCAATGCTTGCTACAGGCGGTAGTGCATCATATGCACTTGATTTATTAAAACAACGTGGAGCTAAAAATATCCGTTTCATGTGTTTAGTTGCTGCACCAGAAGGAATAGAATTTTTACAAAAGAAACATCCAGATGTAGATATTTATGCTGCAACACTAGATGAGAAACTAAATGAAGTCGGATATATCGTTCCAGGACTTGGCGATTGTGGAGACCGTTTATTCGGCACTAAGTAATGAAGCTTAATAGTCTAGCTAGGACTTATGCACTTGCAACTCAGGGTATAATTACCATGGTTGTAATGTTAGGACTTGGTTACTTGATTGGATATAAGATTGATAAGAATTCTGCATGGCCTGCAATATTAGCTGTTGTTGGTGTTATATGTGGATTAGTTACATTTGTATCATATCTTCTATATCTTATAAAAACAGAAGAAAAGGAAAAGAAGAAAAATGACCAAGGACCAAAAAATTAATTTTCTAGTTGTTCCAATTACACTTGGTGTAGTTGGAATAGTAACTTTAATATTATTTTTATGTAAGCAAGATTGGAAATATTATTTAATCGGTGGTATGTTAGGTTTAATGTGTCATGGCTTAATGGTTAAACAAAATGCGAGACTAACAAGAATGACAAGGCTTGATCCTACTCATACTACATTCAGTCCTAAAAAATCTGCAATATTATGGTATTTATTAAGATTTGCTTTAGTACTTGGAGTATTTGTTGTCTTAGGCTTTTTAGCTAAAGATAAGCCAAGAACACAATTTGTAATAAGTATGCTTATTGCATTAGGAGGATATATAACACTTAAGATTATATTCCTAATAATCCTTTTGTGTTTTAGAGAGAAGGTGGTTAAAGAATGACCTTGTTGTATACAATGCCAAGCGCAATTAGGTCGACATTAATTATCGTAGGTGCTTTATGTTTATTATTTATAATCTTATTCTTCTTTATTAGAAGAGTTAATCCATTAAAGAAAACTCCATTATGGCTAGTTCCATTTATGTGGATAGTTGATTTGATGAATAGCTCGGTAAAAGCTAATATAGGAAAAAGATGGAAAATATATTCACCATGGTTTTTAACCTTAACAATATTTGTATTTTTCGCAAATATATCAGCCGTATTTGTATTAGATAACCCAACAGGTTATTTAGTAATTACAGGTGCGCTAGGCTTCTTGACGTTTTTAGTAATTCAAATTACTGGTATTACGTCATTAGGTGTAAAAGGCTACCTAAAGGGCTTTTTAGACCCATTCCCTATTATGTTGCCAATGAACATAATAAGTGAATTCTCGTTACCGATATCGTTAGCATTACGTTTATTTGGTAACCTAACATCAGGTACTTGTATATCGATATTAGTCAAATATGCATTAGGCTGGGTTGCACTTCCAATAATGCCATTTATGAATGCAATATTTGATATATTCTTTGGCGTAATACAAGTAGCAGTATTTGTTATATTATCTATGATCTTTACATCTATGAAGGTCAAAGATGAAGATAAAATATATTCATAAGAAAAAAAGGAGAAAAAATAATATGAATTTTATGGTAGTATTTAACAACATTTTAGCATTCTTAGCTGAAGCAGGATTATCTGTGGGAGATGGATTAAAAGCAATCGGTGCTGGTCTTGCAGTATTTACAGGTTTCGCAGCAGCAATCGGTGAAGGTAATGTAGCAGCTCATGCAGTAGATGCAATGGCTCGTCAACCAGAAATGGCTGGTACAATTCGTACTACAATGCTTATTGGTCAAGCAGTATCAGAAACAACTGGTCTTTATGGCTTAATTATCGCTATTCTATTAGTAATGTAATTTAAAAGAAAGGGACACACTTTTAAAAGTGCTGGGTTGTAAAAATGTTTTTAATTGGAAACATTGCGGAAGCATTAGAAAAAATTAGAGCTACAATTCAGGAAACTTTAGGACCATTATTTAATACCAAAAATCTTACTGTAGATAGATTAACTCAATATGGTATTGACTTCGGAATTCAAATTGGAGCTACAATATTATTATTTATTATTGTTGCTATATTCTTCTGGAAGCCTATTACAAAAATCTTAGAGAAAAGAAGAGAAGTAATAGATAAGGAATTAACAGATGCAGAGCAAGCAAAGCAAAATGCGATTGAAATTGAAGCTGAATTAAATAAACAGCTATCAGCCGCAAAAGAGCAAGTTAAGGAAATGCTTGATAGAGCTGAAAAGGAAGCTAATATTAGAAGAGATGAGATAATTAATCAAGCAAGGGAAGATGCAAGACGTAGAATGGAAAACCTTCAAATTGAGCTTGAACAAGAAAGAAATTCAATGGAAAAGGAAATTAGACAAGAAATCGTTAGCGTTGCCTTTGCTGCAGCCGAGAAGATTGTTTCCAAAGAGATTAATCAAGATAAATATATGGATGTCGTTGATCAAATCTTGAAGGGGGCAAATGAATAGTGGTTGGAAATGAATATGCTAAAGCTATTTATGAATTAGCTCACGAAAATAATAAAATAAAAGTCTTTAGTGATTGCTTTATGGCAGTTAGCCAAACAGCATTAAGCAATAAAGATTTTATGGAGATAATGGTATCTCCTATAATTAATAAGAAAGAAAAAAAGGAAGTTATTAAAAAGGTATATTCATCATTAGATGAAGATTTTATTAACTTTTTATATGTAATTATAGATCATAATAGATTTTCAATTTTTGAAGAAATATATGATGCATATGAATCACTAATTTTAACTGATAAAAATATTGTTAAAGCAACAGTATTTAGTGCTAAGGAATTAAATGCTAATCAAACAAAGGAAGTAATTAAAGCCTTAGAGGTTAGATATAGTGGTAAGAAAATAGAAGCAGAATATATAATTAATCCTGAGCTTATTGGTGGAATTAGAGTATTAGTTAACAATGAATCAGTTGACTTAAGCTTAAAGGCTTCACTAGATAAGCTAAAGGAATCAATATTATAGGAAAGGATAAATGTATGGCAAAAATAAATTTATCTGAAATTTCAGCCCTAATTAAAGAACAAATCAAAGCATACAAGGAAGATATCCAAACTGAAAATGTAGGACATGTTGTTCAGGTTGGTGATGGTATTGCAATTGTACATGGCTTAAATAAGGCTATGTCAAGTGAATTACTTGCTTTCCCAAATGATGTATTTGGTATGGTTCAAAATCTAGAAGAGGATTCAGTAGGTGTTATCCTTCTTGGTGAATCTTCAAAGGTTAAAGAGGGCGATTTAGTAAAATGTACAGGAAGAATTCTTGAGGTTCCAGTAGGAGAAGAATTCATTGGACGTGTTGTTAATCCACTTGGTCAACCAATAGATGGCTTAGGAGCAATTAATTCTAAGCAATTTAGACCAATTGAAGTTAAAGCAACAGGTGTTATGGCAAGAAAGGGAGTTAACGAACCCCTTCAAACAGGTATCAAGGTTCTAGATGCCCTAGTACCAATTGGAAAAGGACAAAGAGAATTAATCATTGGTGACCGTCAAACTGGTAAAACATCAATCGCAGTAGATACTATCCTAAACCAAAAGGGTAAGGATGTTATTTGTATTTATGTAGCTATTGGTCAAAAGGAATCTACAGTTTCAAATGTTTATGAAACATTAAAGGATAATGATGCAATGTCTTATTCAATTATCGTA
>OCVV012865744.1_pt1 | contig 10849 bp, 12 predicted proteins | sample 1539721 | NCBI WGS metagenome assembly OCVV01 (sample SAMN02144230, study PRJEB22623) | gut metagenome | biome: sheep rumen | host: Ovis aries | place: New Zealand
GATGGGCTTGCGGATGGCAAAGTGACCATAGCCGCCATAACCGCGGGCATTCACGATGACGCCCTTATACTGCTTACGGAATTCAGTATCCAGTGCTTCCTCGAAATAAACAGAGTGAGAACTGGTGAAGCAGTCAAACATAATCCTATTTTCAGTATTTCTCATTGCAATATTTATATCGGCTATAAGGAATTAATCAAATCTGACTTCGTGGGAAACAGTTCATCTTTCCCATGCAACCCGGGCAGCGGTTTGTCGTTGACGGAGAGAGTGTATACTTCATGTTCAATGACCGACTTGTAATTGGTGCTGCTGATAAACTTCTTGTAGGATACCTTGGTAACTGTGGCGCAAACTGCAAGGTTCCCATGCATCAGCCATACATTGTCACCGACAGCATATGTGATTGTCTTTTTCATACTAAAGAGATTCCAAAAGTTCTTCCTTTGTTTTAAACAACTTATTCTCAGGGATTTCGCAGAGCGAATAATTCAAGTCGTATTTCACGTCATAGCTGTCGGGTTCCGTAAAGGTAACCACCAGGCCCGTGACGAACATTCTTACTGCTTTATTCTCATTGACAAGCCATACATTGTCTTTGATGTCGTATTTTGTTTTGGCTTCCATAAAACTATTGTTCTTGCTTTCTGCTAATAATACTGTGTGAATTACTTATCGTTACCCATATTCCTCAAAAAATCAGAATGGAAGCTCATTATTATCCCAATCTTTAGGAAAAAAGAAGGCGTCTTCGCCCATCTCAACGCCAGCGTGGATCTCGGGCTGGATCAGCTTTTCACAATAGCGGAAGGCCTCACGGCCGATGGTTTTAAGCGATTTGGGAAGCTTGATCCGACGCAGGTTACGGCATCCGGAGAATGCCCGGTCTCCAATACTTACAACCCCTTCTGGAATCGTAATGGACTCCAGGTCCCAGCAGCCCTCGAACGCCCGCGTCCCGATGTGACGCGCCCCGGAAGGGATGAAAGAGTTCTTGCAGCCGAAAACCACCGTCTTGCCGTCTTTCGTGAGACAAGTGTTGGAAACGCTACGGAACGCAGGATTCTTCTCGTCCACCGAGATATCCTTGAGCCAGGCACACCCGCTGAATGCTCCTTCCTCGATTCTTAACACGTTCTCGGGGAGCTCGACAGATTCCAGTTCGCACCCAGCGAATGCCCCGCTGCCGATGCGGAGCAGCCTCTTAGGGAACTTGACCGACTTCAGCGGACAGTCGCTGAAGGCTTCATTCCCAATTGAGGTGATGGAATCCGGCAGAGCAACCTCACCCAGAGAAAGGCAGTCGCTGAATGCATCGGCGCAGATGATTGTCACAGAGGCCGGAATTACGACCTCCCTAAGGTCATAGGAGCTCTCGAACTCCTTGTAGATAATCATCTTAACACCGTAAGGAATCACGCATCTACCGTCTATGATTTCATAATTAGGCTTCATCTTGTTCTCCTTTATGTTTTCAATTACTACCGCAATCGCTCGTTATCGTTACCAAAAAACGCATCCGAACTTCGGATGCGTTTACGATAGCCAGGATACCAGGTCACACTATATCGAACTCTCCTTTCTGTCCGATAGCAGGCTGGAGAGGATCAGTGGGCTCGGCCCAGGGGATGTCCAGGACACCAAGGATGTCTTCGTAATACCTTTCGGCGTTTTCATCATTAGGATCTTTAAAATACTTTCGGCTACTTTGGTGGAGACTATTGTTATAAACGTGCGGATTTGAAATATCGAGAGGCTCCATCCAGTTCGAAACATCCCTGTACCGGCGGATAAGTCGGGCAGCATCGTCCCCGGCCCGGTAGAAAAGCTCGGCGCCGAAGCCGAAGCCCTCGGGCCTCTTTCCGATTCGCGTTACGGTATAGTGCATAGCATCTTTGAGCAGGAAGCTGATGGTCGGCGAGCTGTCGATGAATGAGAGCATACCGAACTCTGCAAACGGGTACTCCAACTCTAACATAGACGGGAAGCCCTTGCTGTTGAAGGCATCATAGTATCCATGCATCATCTGTTGAATGAACACGAAGCCGAACACGAAATCCGAGGGGATACATTTCTTTCTGGCATAATCCTCTATATTATCCTTAAACAGCCCGACTTTTGGATTAAGCATTCCCGCCCACCACCTATAGGTCCTGTTGTATATGCCAAGGAGCGGCTGAGGCGGCTGGAACTCATCGCTGGAGTATCTTGTATATAATTCATACAGGTATGCAAAGTCACGTCTTTCCCCTATCTCGCCCTGATGACGGTGACCGACTAAACGGCTATAGAACCTATTGTGGCGGGGCCGGTATTGCTCAAGGTAATCCTTCCAGGACTCATTCATTTCCTCATTGTCAGAAATAACCACCTTCAGCTTTGATCTCTCTCGTAGATCCTTTAGCCTGGCGATGCCTCCGTAAGGAAAAGGCAGGTTCTCGATAACCTCTAGGAGTTCCTGCTGGGAAGGGGTCAACTTGTTCCCGTTTTCAGATTGATAATCAAATGCCATAATTGTAATGAATTATTACTTAATGAAGATTCGATGGATAACTCCTACAAATGTAAGTTTTTTCTCAACACAGTTATATCAACACTTGTAAATAAAGCCCAAAAACAGTATTTTTGGTCAACTAAACTATACCGTATGACAGGACGCAAACCCATAACGGAAGAGGGCTTCAATCGGGAGCCCCTCGGGCAGGAGTACTTCGACTATGCCCGCAATGTGATTGGTTCCCTGATTAACGACGTCGAGCTCAAATGGTATCCGGGTCAGACTGGGCTGTCCATGGACGATTTCGTCATCGACGCGTCTATCTACGCCATTGAAATGACCCGGGAGGACTACAAGAAGGGGCTCCTGAGAAACGAGGACGAGAAATCCTTCAAGAAATTTTTCTGGCACAGAATCAAGAAGTCCTTCTTCAAGAAACTGGATGAACTCGGAAAGGACCCGCGTCAGGGGGTATTTGATGAACGTCTGGGGAAGTACTACGAGGGCACGGCCGTGGATTTCGGGCCGATGGACGAGAATGATGAAGAGATGATCCTCCCCGTGAGCGGGCAGGAGGAGGAGCATGAGGAAAAGAGGAAGGTTTCTCACAGGGCGCCCAAGAAGGACAATGACGTAGTGTACTATTACTACAGCCCGGAAAAGGCGGATGTCCTTGAAGAGAGCCATCAGACCAAAATGTGGTATGTTCAGAAGATCCTCGATATCGTGAGCAGGATGAACCCCGGCGACCAGCGCCTTTTCAAACTCAAGTACCAGCTAGATTTCTCCCGCGAGGATTACCGGATGTGGAAGACCATCGGTGATCAGAAGCACGTCAAGGACCCCTTTACGAAGATGGCACACGAAAAATACGGGATCAGCGAGAATTACGCCCGTAAAAGGATTTGCGAAATAATAGCCGACATCCGTTCAACGATGAGCAAGGCTGGTCACACGGAAGCGAGTTATCGGCAGAACACCTCCGTTCCCGTTATGCTTCAGTCCCTTCAGAACGCGCCTCAGATTGCCCCATTTGATCTTGACATCGACAGCCTGTCGGAAGCCGATTGCCGGGAAATCCTGATAGAACTGTCATATTAAAGTTAGATTATTCAATGACCATAGCCTACCACGGGACGGCTGCCCTTTTCAGCCAGTTTGATCCTTCCCATCTGCTGGAAGGAGACGGAAAGTTCAAGTTCGGCGTGGGGGCGTATCTGACGTCGCGCTATGAAACTGCGGCCCTCTATGCGGGCAAGACCGGCAGCAAGGTGAGGTATGTCTACACGGTGGAGATTCCGGATATGACGGACGATAACCATCTGGTTTCCAGACTTCCGGTGAATCCCGCCATCGTCAAAAGGGCAGAGGAGAAGCTAGGAGAATCAATCCCGACCGAGGCCTGCGAGTGCGGCAAGTTCTTCCGCAAGTACATCGGCAACACGCTCATCGGATTCGGGAAGACTGTAAAGCAGCGCACCGGTTCCGCCTCTCTGGAGGCGGAGAAGGCTGCTTCTAAGTTCCTCCCGACGATCGGCGTCGCCCTTCTGGTATGGCCCACGGCGCAGACCAAGCCGGAAGCCGGCAACAACTATGCTCTGCTGGACTACTCCGCCTTCAAGATTCTGAAAGTTGACAAAATTGAGGAGTAGCCATGCATATCCGCGAATTCATAGAGAAGAACTACCCCGAATACTACTCCATCGAGCATTATCCGGCCGATAAGACAGCGGCTTTCTGCAAAGTGGACGCTCTCTGGGGAATCTTCTCCAACTTCGGGAGAACGCCGCTTGTGATTGACGGCGTCGCCTTCGACTGCTCTGAGAAAGTGTTCCAAGTTATGAAGTTCGCGGACCCGGTCTCCCGCCGAGAGGTCTACCAAGCCAAGGGACAGACCATGAAGATGAAGGCCAAACACTTCGAAAAGGCCGGCACCGTAAGGGCCGATTGGGGAGAAATCATCGTAGACGCGATGAAGTTCTGCCTCGTTGAGAAATACCGCCAGAGCGCGGAGTTCCGGCAGGCTTTGGAAGAAAGTCGGGGCCTTTTTATCGTCGAGGACCAGACTTCCTTTCCCAAAAAGAATTCCGACACCTGGGGCGCAAAACTTGCCGATGACGGAGAGCATTTCATTGGCCCTAACTTGATGGGAAGGCTCCTGATGGAACTGCGGGATGCCGATGGACGGCTGGACTTCTCACTGCCTGATGACGCGGCCTCCTTCCAGGATATCGGCAATTCGCGAGTATAGTTCCATAGTCAAGCTGCTGTTTTGGACCTGTAATGACGAAGTGGTGGCTTGAGTGCATACTACTGCGAACTCATTTGCGCGGGCGGGAATTAATGTGTAAATTTGGCGGGTATTATGGCAAATAAGAAAGGAAAGATACTGATTGTGGATGACAACGCCGGCATTCGCCGGACGTTGGAGATCTTGTTACCCGTGCACTTTGAAGAAGTCAGGACCCTTCCGTCACCGGCGACTCTAGTATCCACACTGGAACAGTTCAGGCCCGACGTAGTCCTTCTGGACATGAATTTCAACACCAGCATCAATACCGGCAACGAAGGCCTGTACTGGGCCGGAGAAATCAAGAAAATGGTGCCGGACGTAGAGGTGGTACTGTTTACGGCATATGCCGATATCCAGCTTGCCGTCGAAGGCATGAAGCGCGGCGCATTCGATTTCATCGTAAAGCCGTGGGACAATGACAAACTGGTGGATACGCTCACCGCAGCAAGGGACAAGGCCCGGAAGGCGATGAGGAGAGATTCTTCGGGCTCCGCCATCAGCTTTCATCCTGAGCGAAGCGAAGGATCCATGTACTGGGGCACTTCAAAGCCGATGGCCGCCATCAGGAAAACCATCCAAAAGATTGCCCCGACCGACGCCACCGTGCTCATCACCGGCGAGAACGGAACTGGCAAAGACGTACTGGCACGCGAGATTCACGCCCAGAGTCTCAGAAGCGGGAAGCCGATGGTAGCGGTCGATGCCGGCGCCATCACGGAAACACTTTTCGAAAGCGATCTTTTCGGCCATGTCAAGGGCGCTTTCACCGATGCCCACACAGACCACGCAGGCAAGTTTGAGCAGGCCGACGGAGGAACTCTTTTCCTGGACGAAATCGGCAATATTCCCCTGCATCTGCAAGCGAAACTGCTGAGGGTCATACAGAACAGAAGCGTCATCAGGGTTGGCGGAAGCAAGGCCATCCCGGTAAATATCCGGCTTATCTGCGCCACAAATATGGACCTGGAGCAGATGGTCCGGGAAGGGCGCTTCCGCGAGGACCTGTACTACCGTATCAATACAGTGCACATAGCCCTGCCGCCCCTTCGGGAACGCCGGGAAGACATCGTTCCTCTGGCAGAACTGTTCATCGGCCAGTATGCGGAAAAATATCACCGGCCTGTTGCCGGGTTGGATGATTCGGCAATACCCATACTGGAGCACGCCCGCTGGAACGGTAATATCCGGGAACTCCAGAACGTGATAGAAAAGGCGGTCATTCTGTGCGATGGTAAGAATCTGTCGGCAGAGGACATTCAGATAGATTCTTCTGTCGCAAGTTCCCTCAGAATGACAAACGGAGGGACGCTGAAGGATGTCAGTGACGCGGAAGAAGAAAGATTGGTCCGTGATGCTGTCGAGCGCAGTAACGGCAACATCTCCGCCGCTGCAAAGAGTCTTGGCGTGAGCCGGCCCACACTCTACGCAAAACTGAAAAAATACGGGTTGTAGTGACCACCCTGCAAATCATACTGTTATGCATCATCGTTGCAGCAATTGCAGCGGTGGCCGCCATGCTCAGGACCAGGCACAATGACATCAAGAAGGTGGCCTACATGATGGATGCACTTGAAGACGGCGAACTCAACTTCCGTTTCCAGGACAAAAACAAGTTCAACCGCACGCTCAACCGTATCCGTACCATTTTCGAAAAGCAGCGGCAGGCGCACGAGCAGGATTCCTGGACAAAACTCATCCGAGTGCTCACGCACGAAATCATGAACACGGTCTCCCCTATCGCTTCGCTGAGCGATGCCATGGCTAAATCCGTGGATGAAAACGGCCACAGCGAACTGGACATCAAGGCGGGACTTGAAACGATCAGCGACTCCTCCAAAAACCTGATCGGCTTCGTTCAGACCTATCGGCAGCTTTCCGGCGTAGCAAAGCCCGTACGCAAGGCCCTGGACCTGCAAGAACTAATAGACAGCATAATCGGCCTGAACACTGAATACCTGACATCCTGCGGGGCGGCCTGCACCTATCGGCCCGAAGAGCCCGACCTCATGATTTATGCCGATGAGGGGCAGATCTCCCAGATTCTTATCAACCTCATCAAGAATGCCCTTCAGGCAGGGGCGAAGCATATCATGATAAGCGCAAGGATGGGCAAGGACGACGACGTTATCGTCCAGGTATCCAATGACGGAGATCCCATACCGACGTCAGCCCAGGAACAGATTTTCATACCTTTCTATACCACCAAGAAAGAAGGCTCCGGCATAGGCCTTTCCCTATCCCGCCAGATCATGCGCAACCACAACGGCAGCATCGAACTGCTGAGAAGTGATGCTTCAGAGACCGTCTTCGAACTCCGTTTCCGTTAATTCCCCGCGTTAATACAATGATAAAAAAGCTTTGCATCACGGTATTGTCGGCACTCCTATGCATGCAGGCAGGGGCTCAGGTTTTCATTATCAATGACATCCTCAACCAGACACGCAGCCTCACCCACACTGTCACCGCCAACTACGAAGAAGACCGTTACCGTCTCATCATGGGCCGATACATTCTCTTCGGCATCAAGTGGAACTTCGGCAAGATGAACGCCGCCCACAGCCAGCGGGCCCAGCAGGCCGCATGGAACATGGTATTCTAGTCCGGCTGTAAAAAACTGTAAAGTTTTTGACACCCTGCTGTAAATCAGTCGTTTATAGGGTGCGTGGAATTTTGCATAAAAAAACTTCCATCAGTTGATGGAACTGATGGAAGTGAGGGAATGATGGAAACTGCTACAGGAGTTTCTTGAGGTCCTCGATGTCTGGAAGTGCATTCCGGAACTTCTCCGGCATTTCATCTTTGGTCCTGTAGGTGGCAACGCCCATCGGCTTATTGTAGTCCTTAATCAGGTATTCCACAATAGATTTGTCGGCACTTTTACAAAGAACGAGGCCAATGGCCGGATTCTCGTGAGGCTTGCGGACAAAGTCATCCAAAACGGTGAGATAGCCGTTCAACTGGCCGAGATATGCGGTTTTGAAAGGACCACGCTTCAACTCCACTGCAACCAGTGCGTTGAGTTCCCGATTGAAGAAAAGCAAATCCACCTTGAAGGTATGACCTTTTACCTCAACGGCATACTGGTTATTGATGAACAGAAAGTCCTGACCGAACTTGAGGATGAAATCGCGGATATTATCGACAATCTCTTTCTCCAGCACCTTTTCGTCAACATCTTCGATGTCGTCGGCATCTAACTCCTCCACATTGATGAAGTCGAGCAAGTACTCATCTTTGAAGGCGCGGATGGCGCGACGGGCGCTCTTGGGGTCAGGGAATGTGGTAAGGAAATTGTTCGGCAGCGCTCCTCGATGATGGAACTCATCATTATCAATCGCTTTTATCACACCTTCCTTGCTCAAATGAGAAAGCGCCGTGATCTGAATATAATAGAGTCTTTCATCCCTGTCTTTCACTTTTTCCAAAATGCGGATATGGTGTGAAAACGGGACAGCCATAAATTCGCTGAGTGGGAATCCGCCAAAATTCGGCAATTCTGGTTGCCGAATTACAATGGTTTCATTTTCAGTGTTTTGTAAATCGGCAACCGCGGTTGCCGATTTGTCTTCGATGGTCGCCCAAGCCTCGTAGAACTTGCGCATATTCTTGAGACTCGTGACCCCGAACCCCATAAGTCCAGGAAGGTCATTCTTAAGTTGGGCACTGATGATTTCCACGGCTCCCGTACCCCAGAAACCATTTCTGGAGTTCTCCGAAATGTACCGGCCAATGCCGAAGTACAATTTGAGTTGCTCTTGGTTGGCAAGCCGGATGGCGTTGTACTGGCTCTGGAGTATGGCCTTCTTGATGAGCTCGACGGCCTGGAGGTATTTTTGTTCTATCTTGTCCATAGGGCAATCTCGTTAGGTATGCAAAGATACTGATTTCATTTGGAATAAGCGTTGACAAAAAAGATGATTCCCCTAACGTGGAGATCGATGATGGCCTGGCGGCCGGGGGCGGATTCGAGGAAGGCGAGGTCATCGGCATCGTAGCCGGCGCATTTCAATTGCCAGACGAGGGCGGCGGCGATTTGCCGGGGGTGTTGGATAAAAAGACTGTAAAGCAAGTGTAAAGTGTAATGTAAAGCTTTACACTATTTTCTTTTACACCCGTTCGCCAAAAGACCTGTAAATCAACAACTTATTTCTTTTGGCACGGCGGGTGCTTGTATTTGGCATGGTTAAACATAAGTATTGACATGAAAAACCTTTTCATTAAATGTGTAGTTACAGCCCTGGCGTCCGCAGTGAGTGTGTGCGCCAGCGGCCAGACTGCTTTGACGCTGCAGGACTGCATGCGCTACGCCATCTCCAATTCCACAAAGATCCGCATCCAGCAGGCCGCTATAGGCGATGCGCAGATTGACAGGCGGGATGCGGCGCTGAAACTGTTCACGCCGCAGATATCGGCACAGACCTACGCCTATTACAACTTCGGCCGAAGCATCGACCCGCAGACGAACACCTATTTCAACACCACGTCGTTCCACAACAACTACGGCGTTTCGGCGGGGTACGACCTCTTTGACGGATTCCAGGCCGTGAACAACTACCGGATTTCCAAGACCGGGATGCTCATTGCCGATTCCCAGGAAAAGCAGGTAGAGGCCGACATCTGCCTGGCGGTGATGGAGGCCTACTACAACGTGGTCTATTACAAGCGCCTCTGCGACGTGTACGAGGAGCAGGTTGCCACGGCCGAACAGGCTCTCGCAAAAGCCCGCCGCCAGGAAGAACTTGGCCAGAAAGGCCATGCCGACGTAATCCAGATGGAGGCCGACCTCGCCGACCGGAGCTACGAACTCATCAACACCCGCAACATGTACGAACAACACCGCATGACCCTTGCCGACCTCATGTTCTGGCCGATGAATGAAGAGCTGAATATAGATACACGTACTGCCATTCCGAGCACCGCTTCTGTCATTCCGAGCGAAGTCGAGGAATCTCCTGAATCAGTGGTGAACTTCGCCCTGGAGCACAATCCGGGCGTGCAGATTGCCTCCTGGCAGCAGCTGAATGCCAAGCGCCAGCTTAATACCGCCAAGTGGCAACTGCTGCCGACAATCGGCCTATATGCCGGATGGAGCACCAGCTACTATACCTACCAAGGTTCGGAGACGGCGACCTTTGCAGACCAGTTCAGAAATAACGGCGGCGAATACGTGGAGGTGTCGCTCCAAATCCCTATCTGGAACCGCCTGAGCAAGCATTCGGCCATTTCCCGCAGGCAGCATGCCCTGGACAAGGCCACGGCTGAACTGGACCAGAAACGCAGGGACGTTGAGAGCGAGGTGCGCCGTGCCATCCAGGACCGTGACGGAGCCGCCACGGCCTACCAGCAGGCGCAGCGCAAGGCTGAGGTGCAGTCCGAAGCCTACACCCTGAACCTCAAGAAGTTGGAGCAGGGCCTCATCTCCCCCCTGGAGTTCCAGACCGCGAACAACAACTACCTCAAGGCCCAGGCCGATGAGATGAACTCCCTGTTCAAGTATCTTATCAAGCAGGCGGTGGTGAGGTATTATAATGGTGAAGCCTACATAGATCAGTAACGGGCAGCCTGCGCCGTACGGTAACATCATTACCCTGCCTTTTCAATCTACCCCCTATAGGCATGCAATGCGCCTGTAAGGGGTATTTTGATATATTTAGAAAAAATAGATAAAAATCTATTAAAATTAATTGTGCAACTAAAAATATTAGCTATATTTGCAAAAAAAGAGTGATCATTATGAAACGACTCACCAAGAAAGAAGAGATTATCATGGAGCACTTCTGGGAAAAAGGGCCCTTGTTCGTCAGGGAGTTACGGGAGTTGTACCCGGAGCCCCGGCCGCATTTCTCCACCCTAAGCACACAAGTGCGTACGCTTCAGGATGAAGGGTTCATTGACCATAAGTCTTATGGTCCCACTTATCAGTATTATGCCAAGGTGACCAAGGAAGAGTACAAGCAGCGCTCGCTTATCGGCCTCATTGACAAGTATTTTGACAATTCTTACTTGAGCGCTGTGTCGGCGCTGGTGAAAGAGGAGAAGATTTCCGTGGAAGAGTTGAA
>OCVV011350935.1_pt1 | contig 10848 bp, 14 predicted proteins | sample 1539721 | NCBI WGS metagenome assembly OCVV01 (sample SAMN02144230, study PRJEB22623) | gut metagenome | biome: sheep rumen | host: Ovis aries | place: New Zealand
TCGTCCGTGAAATTGTCCGCAGTTTCCGTGTTATATGTTGTTTCACTTGACGTTTCGCCGTTTGTCGTGTTTTCTGTTTCAGTCACTCGCGTTGTTGTTTCCGTTCCGTCAACATTCCATAACGGGTTATACTCCATATTGAACACATTAAACAAGCGATTATATTTCATATAATTTCTAATAATTATATTAGTAGTACGTTTGTTAACGCGTGTTTCAAGTGTGGTTAGGTTTTCGTTGTCGTCGAGTAATTCCCTAAAACCAAAATCAAGCTCGATTGTATCATTAACAGCGTTAATAATTGCACTAGTTAGCCACGCGGTCGAAACTACGTTATAAAACTGATTAACGGTCGATATTAAAAAATCGGAAAATATTTTTTTATCGTGATTTAAATATGTGCTAATCCTCATTATTTACAACCTCCGTTTTATTTTCTATTGTTTCACGTGAAACGTTTGTAACGTCGAAACGCTCATTAATCTTAACAGTTATATTTGTGCCGTAAATCTCATTTACACGCTCGACACCTTTTTCACGACATTTTAACATATCGTCAAGAGAAATTAATAAAACTTGTGTATCACTTTCAACCTCTGATTCGGTCATATTACCGCGCTTATTATTGCGGAATTTTACACCTATATCACGGTAGAACATTTCGAGTATTTTGTCACGTGCTAGTAAAATGTCTGTTAACGTGTCGTTGGTGTGATTGCGTGTAATTTCAATATTTCTAAATGATTCAATTATCGGTGTGTCTACAACAATGTCACGCTTTCCAAGTCTTAAAAGATTAAAAAACTTTTTTAATGCTCCGCGTGTCTGTTCATTTGTTGCGGTCGGAATACTTGTTAATCGCATATTACAAGCGTATGTACTTATAGTGCTTTCAATGTCCGCTAGCATACACGCGTAACGCTGTATAAAAGTTAAAAGTGAACCGTCGCTATGAATATTTAAAACGTTGTCTTTTAATGACGAGTTATATATAATTGCGTAGTCGTCGATATTAATATTAGATTTTGAACCGATAACGGCGTTGGCGTATGTCGCGCGTGTTGGGTTGTAATATTTATCAAAATCGTAAATAGATGTAACTGCAGTTATTATTTCGCCTTTATACGGAAATACAAAACAATGTCCCGTCAATATTAAGTTAGATTCAATCTCGCGCGCAGGTAGTGAATCGGGTAAATTGTTATATTTGAAAATATCCAAGCAAATATTAAGCAATTTCCAAAACCAATACTTGAACCCGAGTTCAACGTCTGTTACGTCGTAAAGACTGTTAACAAGATTTTCAATCTTTTTACGCTCCGTCATAAAATTACGCCCTCCTTTAATTCTGCAATAATTTTTGCTTTTTCCTCACTCGTGCAATGTGTGAGAGTGTCAACAACAACACTTTCAATTTCTGTATAGCCTGTTAATGCGCCGAGTGTTTTATAAACTCGCGACGGTATACCGACAAGCGACTTATAATTCGTCGGATAGTTTGTCATGTATCTAGTTTGTATGATATACGGTGTTCTATATGTAAACAACGCGTTACCACTCAACCCCCCGCCGTGTTCATAATCGGGTTTTTGCATATCATAATTTTGTATCGCACCCATAACATTCGTTAAGCCACTAACCGCGCCCGCAACGTTTCCGCTTGCTAATGATAACCCCGCACCAACTAACGATGTAACGCCCGAAACGACACTTGTCATTTGTCCCTGTTTCATACGTGCATAATTAGCGCCACTTATAGGTAACTCAGTGAAACAATTACCAACATAAGAATATAATATGTGCTTGTTGCGGTTAGGGTGTTTACATACAACGTACGCTTGACAATTTCCCGTTAAAATGTCTACGTGATAAACAACATTAATCGAACCGTTTGTAAAATCGTCGGCGCGCATAGGCTTAAAACCTAAGTAAGGTAAATAGATTTGATAGTCTGCATTATAATCTAAGAACCCGCCGAAATGCTCCAACACGTCGATTGTACCGCAATCAATTTCTACATATTCAGTTGCGCACGCATTTGCTTGTATTTGTGAATCTAGGTTACCGACTTTAAATGTACCGTTAACCGTGTTTACATTAATAGGCACAAAACCGAACGCTATTATATTTTCCATAGGCGAACTCTGATTTTTTATAACATTGTCGTAATAGTTCGCACTCCATAACCACGTGGAAAAATTCGCAAGCTGTGACGTATCGGGCGAGTATAAATTCACTAACCCCGAACCAAGCGCCGAAATTGTCGGAAATGGTGGAACGTCGATTTCGTCGTTAGTATCATCATACGAGCCGAACCCTCCGTCGTCGTCGTCGTTTGGTGGTGGATAGTCGGGGTTATTATCAACTTGGTTTCCATCCCAAAACCAGTCTGGAACACTTGCAAAATTACTTTCATCCCAAAGCACAACCGAAGGTATCCAATCACGAGGATCGCCGGGCTGTCCGCCGTTCTCTCTTATTCTGCCCCATTCTGTAGCAAAGTATAAAGTACCCCATACTTCATATGCATTAAATGAAGGATCGCTCGAATTTTTGTAATGAAACATAGTCGGAAACAAATAAAGTGCCGGTTGACCTTCTGCAAATACACCATCATAAGTATAAGTTAAATTAACGCCTGAAATGGTAGTAACAACACTTGTTTTAAGATTAACAAACTGATAATATAAATTTATTTGTTCACCTGTTACACCTGTAACGTAAAACCTTAACGCTGTTTCATTTTTAAAAACGAACTGAACAAAGTTTGAATTATCAACGCTAAAAGTTGCGGTCATATCGTCAACCATGTCTTTAGTTATTCTGATTGAAGGATAAAAAGGCGCTGTTATATAAGTGTACTTTCCTAGTATAGACACTGCCCAATCAAAAGTAATTAGTGGAGGTCGCCATTTTGGCAAGTCTATAATATTACTTGTTTGTTTGTCCGCTGGTGCTAATGCGAGTAATTGCCAAGCGTTCCAGCACTCAATAAATGAATTATAAATAGCCATATTACACCCCCGTAGTCGCTAAAATATATGAATCATTATTAGAAAAACCGTTCGGAAACTTTATAGTATTAACCAAGCGTTTATTTAAAACGGGCGCTTTATCGTCAACTAAGTACGTGTTGAACTCGTTTTCTTGTCTCGCAATAATACAACCGAGGTTTAATATATCCTCTTTGTATGTCATTTTTAAATCACACTCGCAATCATAATATATACGATTTGCACCTAACAACGGTTCACTTAAATAGAAATAATAACCCGTCTCTGTGTTATAGCAATAATTTGCATTATTGTATAAAGTCTCATTATATGCTAATTCGAGTGTCGGTGTATCTTTGTTAACATCATTTTTATAAATTACGTTAACGTCGTATGATGTAGGTATTTGCTCATAATGATAACTATTTGCATTTATTCCACAAATAGCCATTGAAGGATTATAAGGATTTGATAAAGGTCTATCAAATGTTAATCTAATATATTTATACTCGTTTTCGCTATTGATAGCAAAATTTAAAAGTGTCCCTGTATTTAATAGCGCCGTTATCTCCTCTGTTTTTAAAGTATCAAAATTTACACCATCACTTGAAGCGCTAATAGCCATATTACAAACAAAGTTACCTGCATAATCAGAACCGCAAACAAAACTAACATTTGTAATTATTCTAGGTGTAGTTAATTCAATTTGAATATATGGTTGCATATCATCACTTGCTGAAAACCAACATTCATTATAAGTAGGTGGGTTATTCGGTGAGTCCCAAGAATTATTAATGGTAGCATTAAATGCACCCCACGCTGGATAATTCGAATTTTCACTTGAACAAGTGATTGTACTAATTGCACCCGTCGCACGTGGTATAAAATTAATGTCGTCTATACGTGTGTTAACACTTTCAACCGCTAACGGTGTTAACTCTTTATTCAATTTTCGATTGTCTGAGTTGTTTTTATAAAATCTAAAAATCACGCTTGCACCTCCTCAATGTTTCACGTGAAACATATAAAAATACGGGTATTTGTATAGCGCGCCCGTCCGCGCTTGGTGGCAATGAAAGAAAAGGACTATATCAAAATTAGTTAAGTGTCAAAATAATACCATTTTCTGAAATGTCGTTAATATAACCGATATTCGCGCCCTGTGTAAAGTTGGTTCGTCTCTCTGAGTTAATACGGTCGCTAGCGCTCCAACGCTCATACATTGAAACAGCGATAGCCTGTCTGTCCGCAAGTACGCCTATAACATTTCCTATTGTCTGAGTTACTGGACTTTCAGCGCCCTTTTCACTCGATGGAATTACAACAATGCCTGACTTGTAGTCAAAGTCCTCGCCTGTGTTATACTGCCAATAATTAACGCTAGAGTAAAGTGGAAGAGATACAAGCTCATTGTGGAATGTTGACGAACTAAGGAACGAATCACAAGCACTTGTAAATGCCTTAAGCATCATAACGTGCATATTATCACGGCTAGTTGCTCGAATCTTTGAACCGACATTATAAAAAGTTCCCTCGTCCTCCATATATGCAATATAGTTATTAATAACATAACTTGCATAATTAAGAAAATCTTTGTTATAAAGTGCGCTTTTTCCTACAGGCTGATAACCTGCACTCTCGCTTGTATAACCCTTTGCAGTGTTATACATTGTTACAAGGTTAACAATTCCGCTTGAGTTCTTTTTCTTTTCTCCGATAAAGTTACATACACAAATGTGCGACATCTTGTTAAGCTGTGATTCAAGCGAACCCGTGAGCGAATCCATAATAGCAGTTATAAAACTATTTATAGCTGATTCACTAGTAAACGCCGAACGGAAAAGCACGTCCGGAACACTTACAGACACTTTCCATGTATCAATGTCTTTGAAAAGTGTTACATCAATATTCGGCTTGTAAACTGTAAAATAGTCGGTTGAATAATCGTTCGCGCCAATGTTCCAAGAATTATCCTTTGTCGCACTAATCGGCTGCACGTCGATTTTTTCAACGATTGAACCAAAGACAACGCCCTCCATTAATAGTTTAGGCATATCAAGACGACGGTCAAGAGTTCTGATTACTGTCTTGCCGATTTTGTCCACAAGTTTACCTAGAAACATATCCGAACTCGCGGTAAACTGTCCGCCGTATAGACTCTCGCCTAGTGAAATAAGACCGCTTAAGTCTTTTACAGACGGCGCGGCTAGACCCCAGCACTCGTTAGAAACGGCGTTAATTAATGAATAAATCTGATTTACTATCATTTTTAAAACCTCCATATCATAAAAATTATGTTAACTATTTAACAATTAAAATATAGCAAAAATGTAAAAATAAAGCAACAACAAAAAAGCTGGTATATTTCAACCAGCTTAAAAAGTTTCACGTGAAACATTAAATATTTTTATTGAGATAATCAAATATAGTATTTATTGCACCTTGAACAATATTATAATCATTACCAAGTTTAGCTTTTCGCATATCACCGCTACCGTATTTATCGTTTAATGTATCAGCTATTAAAGTAAAATAATAACAAGTATCTTTTATTTTTGCTACGGGTGTTTTGTATAATTCAACCTCTTTTTCACGTCGAATTTTTAACCCCTCGACAACCTCCGCGCCCGCGTGACAATATAAAAGCATTCGCGCAGGTATTTCTGATTTTGATAAATCGCCATATCTTACAAGCTCGTCAATCGAACCAATATTAAACGCAAATGATACAAGCGCGTCAAACTCGTTTTGTGTCCATTTATATTTATAATAGTACTTGTTTACGTTTTCCTCAAAACGCTCAATATCTTTATAAAATAGCGCGTATACCTCGTGATCGGTTAAGTGTTCGCCTTTGTAAACGTCGCTCGCGCAATGACCGATACCAATAGTAATATTTCCGAACCCGTCGTCGTAAGCGTCATTTCTGAACCCTTCAAAATCAATTATTAATTTTTTACCATTTTCTGAGATTTTCATTTGTTAATATCCTCCTTAATTAATTTTATTATTGCATTGATTGCAATTTCTAACGCCTCAACATCTAAAATAAATTTTTCGTTTCCGAGATATAATCTTTGTAAGTCCTCTAAGTGTTTAATCGCTTGTTCGTTCGTCATTGTTGTTTAATTCCTCCTCATATTCATTTATTAATTGTTCATACATAGTTGTTAAACCGAGTTTGTATGTTGTCGGTTGTAATACTATACCGTAACTGTCATTACAAGTATATTCGTTGCCGTCGCAATCTGTAAATGTAAAAGGCGCTTGCTCGTCAACGTAAAAGTGTATATTTTTTCGCGCGTGTTCATAGTCAAAAACAGTTTCCTTTTTAAAGTTTTCAATGTCGTCATTTAATGCCGATACCGCTAATTTACTAACGCCAGCAACCGTTAAATGTAGTCCGTCCTCGTACCTTGCTACGTACTTTTTCGCGCCTAGTGTTTTAAATTCCTGTGCGGTTGTTTCCGTGTCAAATATTCCTATATGGTACTTTTTACCTTTTCTATCCACTGGGCAAAACGCGTTATAATCCAAGCCGTTTTCCTCCGCACTTTTCTTACATTCATTTATAATATAATTGTTGTACTCTGTAAAATCAATCGGTTTCACGCTTTTTATTGAATCGGTGTCATAATAACATACTATATTATCGTTTTTTATGATTTGTCCCCATAATGTCGAGCGGTTATAAGCTGTACACCACACACCCCAAGCGTACTGACCTATTAAGCTATAACTGCTATGTAAACCGTCGATTTTTTCGCGCATAAAAGTCTCTTTTATTTCCTCCTCGTTATATTTTCCCCATTCGTTATTTTTATAGTATGTGTCTTGATTTAAAACGTTAGTTGCTAACATTCCGAAACAACTATTTAATCGTTGTTTACTTTTCATATATAATTCATTGTCTACGCCTTTTAACTCTGTTTTCTGTTTGTATAATTCGAGTAAATAGTTTAATATGCGTTTATCTAGATAACGTTTATTACAACCGTATATATTAACATATTCGATTCTTGAAAAATCATAAGATTGTAAAATCATTTCATAATCACAGTCAGTTATAACAAGCTCGATATAATCACATTTAACTATTCGCCCGTTATCGGCATAAACTCCTTGTTGTGTTATACCTTTATAGCTAGACAAGTAATGGTTATACAATTTGCTTTTTACGTCATAAAGTTTCACGTGAAACAAAAAACATTTATCATCTTTTAATATGTTATAGTCGTCTATATCGTAACCACCAACCCAGCGCCCAACGGGATATTTTTTTGTTAATAACATAGTGGGATATGCGCTTGTCTCGTCCGCTGAATATACGTTTTTTAAAGTTTGATTAGTATAAATTATATTGCTATGAGTTATACCTCCAGCAAACGCTTGCATTAATAGCATATATATTTCAAACGGTGGTATTAATTCTTGTTGCTTTTTAATATAAAAGTAATCGAGCCTTGACAATAAATCGCGCCTAACCTCGCCCGTTTGGGTTAACGGTATGTTAAAAATATGCCCGTACTCACTTTTAAAATATTGTATTATTTTTGTAAGCGTAATAATATCATATTCGCAATAACCCAATTCAACATCATTTAATTTTGTTAGTGGCGAACGTGTTATATTGTAATCTAAGTCGCCCGTTTTCTTGCGCACGTCCGTGTAATTTTCAGCGCTTTTTTCAAGTGACAAATTTGTTAATTTATAACTACATCTAAATTCTATGTTTAATTCCTTAATATAAAATGATATGGGCTTATGTGGTGCGGTTGCTAGCATATTTTCAATAGTGTAATTTTTTAAAAACATACGCAAGAAATGAAATTCGTATGCAAGATTATGTACATATATTATTTTTCGCGTTTCCTCGTCCGCTATATGTTTTAGTACGTCCTCGAAAAATTCAAAATTACGGAAATAATAAACATTATCATTAACTCCTATCATACATATATAAACACAACTAGCTATGTCAATGTCGCTATAGTCTTTTATGCTATAATCGAAATTTCGCCAAGTACCGTTTATTTTAAATAAGCTAGACACCTCAATGTCGAAAGTATAAATATTATCCGAGTATCGCGTTTTTCCGTTTCGCCGTGAAACCTTAAAACAATCGTGATGTCTGTCGATTATTTGATTAACGTCTTTTAATTCAATCACGGCGCGCCCTCCTTTATTCAGCCATATTTTTAATCATTGTTTTAAGTGTATTACGAATGTATTTACTCAACTTGTCTGGATTGACTGACCTATAACCCTTTTGAGCTAAAAACTCGGATTCGGCTTTTTTAGCGCACTCAATCATAATTTTATCTAATTGCTCCGTTTTTAGACCTAGTTTCCTACCGTATAAATAAAAGTCATATTTTTGATCGCTTGGTAACTCGTCAATGTAATTCTGATATACTTTTGTATCGTCTATTGTGTCTATTTGGTCTAATATGTCTTGTTTCGTATATCCAGCACGCGCTAATTTTCGCGCTGTTTTTGTACCAAAAATCGCCTTAACATTTCCTTGCTCAATCAATGTTTTAGCCAGATTTTTAACAATGTTATTCGTGTCTTTGTTGAATTTTTCCGAACTCGAAAAACGGTCTTTTTTTCCACTTTTTCCGAATTGTTCGTTAACTTTTTCGAGTGCCTGCTTTATACTTTCAAGTGTATTGTTTGTTATTTTGTTCTCGTCAGCATAACGTAAAATATCATTAGCTTTACGAACTAACTTTTCGTATTCACTACGTGTATAGTCACGCTTTTTAGCCACGGTTCGCACCTCCTCAATGTTTCACGTGAAACATAAATAAAATAGCGGGTATTTGTATAGCGCGCCCGCGTTCGCGCTTGGTTGTTACGCTATATCACAATAGATATAATTACGTCCGTTTTTGCTTGTTCCGTGTCCCACGATAATTTCGGTAGGTATTCCCAGCATTTCCGCAATATCAAGAAATGACTCAATAAATGTTTTGCTATTTGTCGCGAATACTCCGTCGTTTGTATCAATGGAAAGAATGTCTATTTCGTTTCCGTCCTTGTCTGTGTCTGTAAAGATAATATAACCGTTTACTGTTACCGCTGTTTCAAGTGTAGAAACTTTCTTAATACTCTGCGACTTTGTAACTCTATAAAGCTCCTTGCCTGTGTAGTTCATAGGGTTATTAATAATTACCATCTTTGCGTTTTTTGTGTTTTCCATAATTTTTTTTTCTCCTTTTATTAAATATTATTCGTTTTCGCCTGCTGTCTCCTCGGCGTTTGTCTCCTCGGCGTTTGTCTCGTCACCGTCTGTTTCCTCGGTTAACTTTTCCTCGATTTCGTCAACCTTGCTTTTTGTTTCACGTGAAACATTAGCTTTGTTTAATTCTTTGTCAACCTCGATTAACTCGTTGTAAAAATCTTCAAGATTAACTTTCAACCGCTCCACCTCCTTAATTAATTTTTTTATCGTCTTTTTCCACCTCCTTAAAAAACATTTTTTTATTAAAATGGTGGTTGTTTCTGTGTTCCAACCCCATATTAACAAACTTTCAATTAAAACGCTAGTATTTTCTAGCTTGTAACCTTTTTGTATATCCTCCAGCGCTCGATAAATTACAGCATATCGAACGCGCTCGAGTGTGTCTTTGTTTAAATATTCGTATATGCTAATCACTCCTTAAGTATTAAATCACTATAGACATAATCGCGAAATGTCCGGAATAATGCACGCGCTTGCTTGTCGTGTTCACTGTCCAGCTTGAAAAGTCTAGCGCCACCCGTTGAAATGTCGATTGCTATCATTGTGTCGTAAAAATAGTCTATGTCTACTAATGACGTTTCATTATTTAAGTATAGCTTTTTGATGTAGTCGTTAGCTTGGGGTAAGGTGTCTAATACTTTACCGCGAACAACTGTATATACTTTTTGTCCTAGTTTTTTACTTGCGCGCTCGTTTAATTTGTATTCGATTACACTCCACATTTGTTTATATCCTCCTTTTTTGCATTTGCGATTCTATCTAATCTGTAAAGCTGTTGTATTTTTTCCTTCATTTGCGTTTCAATGATAATCTTGTCTACATCATCAACACAAGATTTTAAAAAACCTTTGCAACCTGTAATACATTCAATTCTAGCGGCGTGTTCGATTATTTGTTTAATAATTCTATATGACCAGATAGCGTTCTTTTTATTACAATAATACTGTAAATCTGTAAGCAAATTGTTTATGTTCATTTTTTATTTCTCCTTTTCTCTAGTTTGCATTTCTAAAACTTTTCGCCATTTTCCGTTATAAGCTTCATAGATATAATTATCATTTAATCCAATCCAATAATACAAGCGACCTAGTAAATCTTTATAGTTTTCTACTTTCTCGACAATGTGTTTTTTTGCGTTCTTGCGTTTTGCTTTACTTGTAATATAGTACATTCAATTACCACCTTCTTATTTAAGTATTCTTTTATTTACTATAGCTCCAGCTAAAGCACGAATGTTTTTTAATGTGTTATATGTTATTACGTTATTAAAATACATTATTTTAGATATATCTTCGATACAGTTACGGGTTATACATAAGGCGTTAATGTCCTTTGTTATTATTAAAATATTAAAGTAATATCTGATACTGTGAAAAAAGCTTTTTTTCAATCCTCGCATTTTCTACACCTCCGTTAATTTATAAGCGCCTGTTTTTAAATTATTTTTTATTGTATCAACGTAAACAGAATATACACCGAATAAAACACCTTCATTGTCGAAAAATGCACAAGTTGTTATTTTGTTGTTAATGTCAATGCTTACAACCTCGCCTGTATAATTATTTTTTGTTATCTTAAATGTAAAACCACACTTTATATTCATTTGCT
>OCVV011189913.1_pt1 | contig 10847 bp, 1 predicted proteins | sample 1539721 | NCBI WGS metagenome assembly OCVV01 (sample SAMN02144230, study PRJEB22623) | gut metagenome | biome: sheep rumen | host: Ovis aries | place: New Zealand
ATAATAATAATTGTTTAATTATAAATAAATTATATTGCTTATAAAAAAATTAAAATATATTTATTTCATTGATAATATAATTATATTTGACAAATTATTTAAAAATAATGGTTGAACAAGTATACTGTTTGAATTATATACACAAATATCATATTAATATTTGAATTACTTTAGCTATATAATAAGCAGGTAATCTATTTTTCTTTTCTCGGCTTTGTAAAGAAGCCCATCTTAATATAGCAGGAATCATTCCCAAAAATACAGGAATCAATAAACAAACGACAAAACTTAATAAGGTATTTTTTAATACGAAGAATTGCGTATTTTTATATACACTGAAGAAGCAGGCAATATAAACCCACATAAAAATTAAAGATATTAAATTAATAACAAAAAACATATAACATTTAATGGTTACTATTACCACTACATTTCTAATTATGTCATTATTATTCCAATCGACATTCGTTCTTATTGAAGTAATATCATCATCAGTGAATGCAATAACCAATAAAATATTTTTAATAATTAATGTGATTAATGCCGTAAGGATAATATTCTTAAGATTAAAAAATATACCTATATTATCATGTAATACAACTAAATCATGCATTATATTATCATCCATAAATAGCGTATTAATAGTAAAAGATAGAGCTAATATATAAAGTAAAAAACATATTTTGATAATTCTAGAATTGAAATCATTTTTGCTATTAAAAGTAAATAATAATAATTGCTTCGTCATTATAATTGAACAATATATTTCACATAAGGTTCTTTTATCGTTCATAAGAGCATCTTTATATGATAAGGAATTTATTTCGCCATAAGTTTTTTCTTCGTATATTTTATATTTGGAATATAAGACTATATTTTTATTATCAAAATTTATATTGGTATTTTTAGTTAGAATATTTTTATATTTATTAGAATGCTTTTTTGATAAATGTTTTGAACTTCCGAAAATGAATTTTAATTCTTTTCTTGAACTACTTTCATCATTCTTAGTATTTTCAAAATTAGATTTTTTATCTTTTTTAAAGAGCGATTTCTTTTTGATATTATCAAATAATGTTTTTTTTTTATTTTTCTTTATATTTATTTTTTCCAATTCTGATGTTTGTATTTGTGTTTCTTGATTTGATAATTGAATTACAATTTTTATTTTCTTATAAAGACTTTTAAATTCCTTGAAATAAAAAATGAGAGCGCAAATAAGAGAAAATAAAATTATTCCTAAAATGATTTGACTGCTGAGATTAGATAATATGATTTCCAGAGAAAAAAGATTCATGAAACATTTGAAAACCCATATATTAAAATTTAATATTTTTTTTGTTGGGAATCTATATATTAAATTATATTTATCAATATCATTATTCAAAAATGAATTAAATTTAATTTTTATATCGCATTCGCAATGTATTACATTATCTATATACCCTCTAAAAACACAACTACTTTCACATAAGGATCTATTATTCACATTAAAATCATTTCTTCTTTCATACAATGTCAAATCATTATTATTTTCATTTACATAATTATGGCATTCATCATAATAATAATCGCTTTCGGGATTATATATATATTCCTCATAATCGCTTATGTTTCTCGGTATATAATAATGAGCTTTTATTCCTTTGCAAGAATGCAGTGTTAATTTTTTGGTACCAAATACACCGAAGATTTTATACTCTATTATCGGTATTCTTAAGTCAGATGAACTATATTCGATTTTAAACACTATTAAATCATTATAAAGAAATTTATATGTATTTTGTAATTTATTAGCGCATTCTTCTAAATCAATATAAGCCAAATTTGGCTCACGGTTTTTATTAGATAATGCATATATGGAATATATTTCCGATTTTTCCTCGACATAAAAAATTTTTTGGTTTTCTATAGACATTGATATTAAATCGTGTAATTTAGCCTCGACAAAATCATCTACTGTAGCATCGATGAATTTTTTCTTGGCTATTTTATTATATAAATTTTTTTTACATAATTTCAAAAAATATTTTTTTACAGTACATGATACATTATCTACTTCGACAAAAGTTTCATTTATCACAGGCTCTTTACACATATAATCTTCAGGGAGTGTGTTATTAGGACATTTATAATAGCATTTATAATCGTAGAAAAATATCGAATTTTCTGGACATTTTTCTACGCATTCATTCGTCGATGCTATGATAAGTTGACGACTACTTGTATAATTCGTTGTGCAATCGATAACTGTGCATCCTTTTTTATTTACTTCCTTATTTAAATTTACTCCTATCGTTTCATTGATACAAAAAACCATATTTTCTAATGTGCCCAAAAATATATTGTTCATATTTTTTATATTGGAATCATCGATGTTGAGGAAATTAACATATACTAAATTATAATCATTGGCAAACATATATTCGGCATTTTTAGTGTTATCTGTTGTAAAACTGGATAAATTTATGGAAATTAATGAATAACAATTTTCAAACATATGTGACATAGTTATTAAAGATGAAGTTTCTATATCTGACACTTCGACATATTTTAATGAATGACAATCTGCAAACATATAATTCATATTTGTAACTAAAGATGTATCAATATCGGTCAAAATTACAGAAACTAATTTTTTGCAGCCAGCAAATAAATATTCCATATTTATTACTGAACTTGTTTCAAAATCAGATAAATTTATACTTATTAAAGAAGAACAATTCGTAAATAAATATTGCATATCAATCAAAGAAGAAGTATTAAAATAACTAATATCTAAATCTTTTAAAGAACTACATCCAGAAAACATATGTTCAAACGAAGTTACTAATGTTGTATCAAAACTGGATAAATCAAGTTCAACTAAAGATTTACATCCATGGAATAAATATATCATAGATGATACAGAACTTGTATCAAAATTACTTATATCTAAATATTTTAAACTCGAGCATTCTGAAAATACACCATCCATTACTTTTATTTTATATGTGTCAAAATGGGATAAATTCAGAGAAATAAGTGACTCACATTTTTCAAACATAAAATGCATTTGTTCCACATTAGAAGTATTAAAATTAGATATATCTATTAAAGTAAGGGATTTTGCTCTACAAAACATAAATGACATATTTTCTACAGATTCAGTCGAAAAATTTGATAAATCTAAAGACTTTAATGAAAAACAACCAAAGAACATACCATTCATGAATATAACAGATGATGTTTCAAAAATTGATAAATTTAAACTTGTTAATGAAGAACATTCCGAAAACATAAATCTCATATCTGTTACTAATTGAGTATCCAAAAAATCGAGATTTATATTAACTAAATTCGTACAACCAGAAAACATATTATCCATATATATAACATTAGAAGTATCAAAATTATCCAAATCTAAATTGACTAAGGAAGAACAATCAGAAAACATATGTGATAAATTTATCACAGATAAATGATTTAAATCAGGCAAATTTATAGATGTTAATAATTTGCAATAATTAAACATATAAGCCATAGATTTCACAGAAGCTAAATTAAAATTGATAATATTTAATTCTTGTAAAGTTCTACAATAAGAAAACATTCTTTCCATATTTAACACTTTTGACGTATCAAATTTCGATAAAGCAATAGAAGTTAATAATAAACAATTTTCAAACATAGATTCCATATCAACAACATTGGAACTATCAAAATTTATTAAATTCAAAGAACTAATTTTTACACATCCTGAAAACATCGATTTAAAATTCGTAACTTTAGATGTATCAAACTTAGATAAATCTAGTGATATTAAAGATGAACAATCATTAAATAATTCCACCATATTTTCAACATGACTTGTATTAAAATTAGATAAATCTAAATATTTAAGGGATGAACAACCATTAAACATACTTCCCATATCTAGTACATTTCTTGTATCAAATTTCGATAAAGGTAAATTTGTTATTGAAGAACAACCATGAAACATTGAATTCATGTTTGATACTGATGATGTATTAAAATTATTTGATATTTTTAAACAAGTTAAAGAATAACAATCTTTAAACATTGATTCCATTGTGATTACATTGTATGTATTAAATTTAGATAAATCGAGACTTGATAATAAAGAACAGCCAGAAAATAAATTTGCCATATTTATTACTCCATGTGTATCAAATTTATTTAAATTAATATTAGTTATTGAAGAGCAATCATAAAACATATATTCCATATTTATTACATTGGAAGCTATAAAATTATCTACTCTTAATACTTTTAAAGAACTACAGCCTTTAAATAAACAAGCCATATTAGTAACTTGAGATGTATCAAGCATTAATAGATTTAATGATGTTAAAGAATGGCATTCAGCAAACATATTATCCATATCTTTCATTAATGGTGTTTTAAAGCTATAAGGTAGATATAAAGAAGTTAATGAATTGCATCCATAAAACATAAAAGTAAATTGCTCGACATTTATAGTATTGAAATTTGATATATCAAGATAACTTAAAGATTTACAATTATAAAATAAATTTTTCATATTTTTTACTTGGGTAGTATTAAATTTTTTCATATTTATTACTTTAAGAGAAGAACATCCACGAAACATTGAATCCATATTAGTGACTTGAGAAGTGATAAAATTATAAAAATCTATAGATGTTAATGATTTACATCCATAAAACATAAAACTCATATCTGTTACTTTTTCTGTTTTAAAATTAGATAAATCTAAATGCTTTAATTTCAAGCATCCATAAAACATAAAGCTCATATCAGTAACTTTAACTACTTCAAAGTTATTGAAATTAATTGAAGTAAGCTCTACACAAAATTCAAACATTCTATTTATTTTGGTTAATTTAGATACAATAAAATTGGATAATTCTAATTGGGGAATTAATTGACAATTACTAAACATATTTTCCATATTGGTTACTAATGCTGTATCAAATTTTGATACATCTAATGAAATTAATTTAGGACATAATTCAAACATATTTCGCATATTTACAACTAATGATGTTTTAAAATGTGAAACATTTAATTTCGTAACTTCTTTACAATCACTAAACATATATTCCATATTAGTTACTTGACTAGTATTAAAAGAATCTAAATTAATTATTTTTAATTTTTCGCAAGATTCAAACATGTTTCTCATATTAGTCACAGAAGAAGTATCAAATTTAGAAATATCAATTTTATTTAATAATTTGCAATTACTAAACATATATTCCATATTTGTAACGTTGGATGTATCGAAATTATTTATATCAATATCTAATGAAGCTAATTTTATACAAGAATCGAACATATTTTTCATATTTTTGACGTTTGATGTTTCAAAACTTGTTAAATTTAAGTTTTTCAAGGATTCACAATTTTTAAACATAGATTCCATATTTTCAACAGAATTAGTAATAAAATATTCTAAATCCAAAGAGTTTAATGATTTACAAAAAGAAAACATATTTCCCATATTTTTTACTTGATCAGTCTGAAATGATGATATATTTATTTCTATTAAAGATTCACAATCATGAAACATATATTCCATATTGGTTACATTAGAAGTATCAAAATAAGATAAATCAAGTGATTTTAAAGATTTACATTTTGAAAATAAATTTCCCATATTTGTTACATTATCAGTAATGAAATTTAATACATATAATGATACCAACGATTCACAATTATAAAACATATATTCCATATTATTTAAAGAACTTGTATCAAAATTTGATACATTTAATAAAGTTAATTTACTACAATTATAAAACATATATGACATATCTTGAACTGATTCTGTTTGAAATCTAGATAAATCTAGTAAAGATAATGATGAACAATTATAAAACATTTTATTAGTTGAAGTTGAGTTAGGTGTGCTGAACTCTCCAAAATTTAAATCAGTTAAAGACCAACAATTATAAAATAATTCTTTTGTTGATAAAGTTTCTGTATTACCAAAATTTCTAATATCTAAAGAAATTAAAGATTCACAGTTTTTAAACATGGATTCAAGACTTTCAACATTTTCTATGTTAAAATTTGATAAATTTAAAAAAATAAGATTTGAACATGATTCAAACATTGATTTTACTTTTTTAACATTATCCGTATAAAATTTAGATAAATCTAAAGATATCAATGATGAGCAATGACCAAACATATAACTCATATCATCAATATTTCTCGTGTTAAATGTTGATAAATCTAATGATTTCAATTTATTACATTCATAAAACATTTTTTTTGTATTATTCACATTACTTGTATCTAAATTAGATAAGTTTAAATATGTTAAAGAGGAGCAATCATAAAATAAATAACTCATATCGTATATTTTAGAAGTATCTAAATTATCAATATTCAAATGTGCTAAAGCTGAACAACCATAAAACATCTGGGTAATATTGGATAAAACTGGAGATTTAAAATTAGATAAATCTAATGATGTTAAAGAAAAACATCCATAAAACATAAATTTCATATCTGTTATTGCATTAGAAGCTAAATTGGATATTTTTATTTCTTTTAATGAAACACATTTATAGAACATATTGGATATATTTTTAGCATTTTGTGTTATGAAATTATTTAAATTCAAAGAAGTTAACATAGTGCACCCAGAGAACATTGCTTCCATATTCGTTACAGAAGATGTTTTGAAATTATATAAATCTAACGATTTTAAAAGATAACAATTAATAAACATTTTTCCCATATCTATTACATTTGATACATCGAATGAATTTATATCAAGATATTTTATCTTTTTACAATTTCCAAACATTCCTCCCATTTTATTAACATTAATAGTATTAAAATTATTTATTAATAAGGTAGTTATTGATTGACAACCATAAAACATATATTCCATATTGTTCACACTGGCAGTATTAAATAAGCTCAAATCTAAATAAGGTAAGACTGAACAACCATAAAACATTTGACTCATATCAAGTACATTATTTGTATTAAATGTTTCAATAGATAATTGAGTAAGTTTACTACAAGAATAAAACATATTTTTCATATTGGTAACTTTTCTCGTGTCAAATAATGTTAAATTTAATGAAATTAATTTGGAACAAACGCTAAACATTGAAATCATTGATTTCACATTTGATGTTTTGAAATGATTAATATCAAGATATGCCAATTTCTCACAATGGGAAAACATATATGACATTGTGGTTACTTGAGCAGTATCAAAATTATATAAATTTAAATTGCTTAAATTTTTGCAATAAAAAAACATATAGCTCATATCTTTTACATTAAGAGTTTTGAAATTACCATTTAAATTTATACTATATAATTTTTCACAGTAATAAAACATTTGACTCATATTTTGAACATTATAAGTATTGAAATTAATTGATAAGGGATTTAATTTTTTGCAATTATAAAACATCGAATTCATATCATTAACATAATGAGTATTAAAATTATCATAACTTAAATCAAGAGATGTCAAATTTTCACAATTATAAAACATTGAACTCATATTATAGACATTATATGTTTTAAAATTAGTTGATAGACTTAAACTTGTTAAACTTTTGCAATTTGCGAACATACTTCGCATATCTCTAATTTGCCGTGTGTTAAATTTTTCTAAATTTAGAGACAGTAATGATTCACAATTTGTAAAAATATAAGACATAGTAGTCACATAATATGTATCGAAATTACTAAGATCTAATGAAGTTAATGATTTACAATTATAAAACATTTGAAACATATTTTGTACATTTCTTGTATTAAATGCTGCCTTTATATATTTTAATTTTTGACAATCGTAAAACATTTGTTCCATATTAGTAACAGGATAAGTATTAAAATTTTCCAAATTTAATGTTTCTAATGAAGTACATGATTTGAATATGCATTTCATATTCCGAACATAATTATCATAAGTTGAATAACTATAATAGTTATAAAATCTTGAGAGATCTAATGATTTTAAAGATGTACAATTTTCGAAGATATAATCCATATTTTGAATATAAAATTTATAAGAATTAGAAGTATCAAAATTTAGAGAAGTTAAAGATTTGCAATTAGTAAACATATAATTCATATATTTTCCATAAACATAATTATTATTAATTCTGAATTGAGTATCTATACTAGGTAATTTTAAACAGTTATAAAACATATATTCCAAATTATATACATGATTTAAGTTTAAAACAGGATTAATTTTAAGTGATGCTAGATTTTTACAATTTTTAAACATATTATTCATATAATAAGTATTATGAGTTTGAAAATTTGGGATTGATATATTGACTAAATTAATGCAATTATAAAACATAGATTGCATATTATTAGCATTAGGCGTTGAAAATTTAGACAAATCTAATTCAATTAAATTTAAACAATTATAAAACATAAATTGCATATAATTTACATAATAAGTTTCGAAATCTTTCATATCTAATGAAGTCAAAGAATAACAATTATAAAACATATATTTCATATAATTGATATTTTTTCCATTGAATGCCGATAATTCAAGCTTTTGTAAATGTGTACAATAATAAAACATATAAGATATATTTCTAACAGATTTAATATCGAAATTTGATATATCTAATTCTTTTAATGAATAACAATTATAAAACATTCCTGCTAAATCAGTAACTAAACCTGTTTCAAAATTTGAAATATCAATTTCTATTAATGAAGAACAATAGTAAAACATTTCTTTCATATTTGAACATTTTGAAGTTATAAAATGACTTAAATTAAGAGAATTAATAGCTTTAACTTCTTTAAACATATAATTCATATATTTTACTTGTTCAACATTGAAATTATTTATATCTAATTTTACAAGGTTTTTGCAGTATTGAAACATTCCAGCCATACTTTCCACTTTTTCAGTATTGAAATTGGATAAATTCAAATAAGTTAAACTTATATTATTAAACATATAAGCCATATTTGTTACATTAGAAGTATTAAAGTTTAATAAATTTATACCGAGTAATGATATACAATCACTAAATATATAAGACATATCAGTCACACTTTGAGTATCAAAATTTGATATATCAATTTCTTTTAATAATGAACATTCTTTAAACATACCATTCATGCTCAATACATTAGAAGTATCAAAAGAATTAATTTTTATAGATACCAAATTAGTGCATTGTTCAAACATTCTAGCCATTGTTATTACTTGAGAAGTATTAAAATTTATTAAGTCTAAACTTTTTATGGAAGAACATCTATAAAACATGTAGTTCATTTTTGTAACATTACTTGTGTCAAAATTTGGCAAACTTAATAGATTTAATTTTTGACAATCATAAAACATATTATCCATTGTTTCAACACTTGATGTGATGAAATTATCACCAAAAATTATTGAAGTTAATTCTTGACATCCAGAAAATAAACTACTCATATTTTTAACGTTTGTAGTATTAAAACTAGATAAATTTAAAATAGATAATTTAGAACATCCTTTAAACATATAATTCATATTTTCAACTGAGTTTGCTATAAACTTATCTAAATTCAAATATTCAAGATTTTCAAGATTAGAAAATAAATATTCCATATTAACAATATTTGAAGCATCAATGAATAAACTTAATCTTCTTAAATTTTCACATCCAGAAAACATTCTATCAATGAGTTGCAAATTTTTCATTTCTCCAAAATTAACAAGATTTATTTCATTTATTCTTTTGCAATTAGCAAACATATTACTCATATCATAAACCGAAGAAAAATTAAAATCGTTTCCTAGAATTAATGTATTTAAATTTTCGCAATTTTTAAACATTGAATTCATATAAAGGACATTATTAGTATTAATATTTGTTAAATCTATTCTATATAAATTAATGCAATTATAAAACATATATTCCATATTAGTTACTTGATTACTTGAATTATTTTCAGGAAAAATGAAATTAAAACTATTCAAATTTTGACATCTATAAAACATATAAGACATATCTTGACAATTTATCGGAGATAAATCTTTAACATTTTGTAAATTAGTACAAGAATCAAACATATGAGACATATTATACATAAATGTCGTTTCAAAATCAGAAAAATCTATACTTCGAATATTATTACAATCTTTAAATAAGCCATATGCATTCAATTGGAAATCTTCCGGAATTATATACTCAGATGCTGTTTCTTCATTTATATCATTTTCGGGAATGTTAGTAGCCATTTCGATTATAGTAGTAGGTGGCTTTTTGGAAATAGAAGATCTCCAAACAAGCTTTATAATGGCAACTATATAAGACATACAATAAATTTTGAGATAGTCGTTTTCATATATTGGCGATAAATATGTTAAATTTTGGATTTTTACATTGTTAGTATATATTTCGGCTGGAGGTCCGATATATTTAGTATTTATTATATTATAAGTATTACCTGAATACATTCTTATATTAATTGTGATACTTAAATCGGATAATATTGGATACATTAAATCCATAGCAATTAAAAGAGTTAAAATTAGAAATATTATTTTTTTGTTTCCTTTATTGGCTCGATAATTGATTAAATTCTTTTTTGAATTTGATTTATTTGTTATTTTAATGCTATCTTTTATATTATTGTCGTTTTTTACCTCAATTGTTTTAGCTTCATGAGAAAATTCATTTGTCTGCGTAAAATACTGCAGCATTTTTATATATTTAATAAATTATTTTCCTCGTATTGTTGTCTATTTTAAAATATTTAATTAATTGAATTTTTATGAATAAAATTAATTATAATTTTTTATTTATATTTTAATATCTTTTTTAAAAATTTAAATAATTAGTTAATAGAATGATTATCATTAT
>OCVV011207771.1_pt1 | contig 10843 bp, 7 predicted proteins | sample 1539721 | NCBI WGS metagenome assembly OCVV01 (sample SAMN02144230, study PRJEB22623) | gut metagenome | biome: sheep rumen | host: Ovis aries | place: New Zealand
TAGCATCATAATCTTTGCCTTCAAATATTTCATCATTAAGCTCATTTATAGTATTTTGCTCTAATTGCTCATTATTATAAATTTTAGATTCTTTTTCAAATAATGCTATCGTTTTTGGATTTTTGTAAGCCATTTCTCCCTTAAATCTAATCTTTGTCATTTCTCCTTTTACTTTGTATTGTGACAAGATTTCTTTATTTTTTTGAGCAAGAGTTTTTTGATCTTCTAAATTTGCTTTATTAATGCTAACTTCTTCATTTACTGCTTTAGTAATAATTTCATTTATCTTATCTTCAGAAATATTTTTTTCTTTTGCTTTATTTCTTATAAAATCAATGACAGTTTTTCCAGAGAAGAACTTATTATATATTGCTTTAGAACTAATTCTAATTCCGCTATGTCTTTCAACCACCTGAGCACCATTAAAAACTTTTTGTAGTTCTTTCATATCTTCTTTACTACGAATTAGTGATCTAAATACCATAGAATAAACTCTTGATAAGCCTTTTGTATCTTCTGTTAATTCTGTAATAGGCTTTCCACCTTTTTTGTAATCTTCATAATAGATGTCTTTTTCTCTTTGTTCTAATAGTTTAAGATATGCTTCCAAATCGTTTATATTTTGAACTTGACGACCATCAACTTGAAATAAATCTCTCCTATATTGTTTTCTTTGTTCTCTTTGAGCTTGTAATTCTTCTTGTGTAAATGTTTTTGGCATTTTTTATGTCTCCTATTCTTTATATCTAAATTATATATTTTTTCTTTACGCTTTAATTATACTTATATTGTATACCAGAAGTACACCAAATCACAAGTTTTTTATTTTTATATCAATATAATAATTAAAACTTTAAAGAATCTTAATTTTATTGTTTTATCTACTACATCCGTTTTCCTATATATGTTAACACCCTTTTCAACATAATCTAATTCTTCTTTAAAGATAATTTAGCATTTTTATGACGATAAAACTAGATTTATCTGCTGCTTCATCACCAAAATTTTCATAAGTTTCATGAGCAAGACCGTCAGCCTTATCACTTAATGTTCTAATTACAACAAATGGAATATTATAGTTAGTACAAACTACAGCAATAGACGCTCCTTCCATTTCACATGCATAAGCATCAAAATCATTTCTAAGCTTATTAACATATTCTTCATTGGCAATAAATTGGTCTCCAGTAGCAATAACACCTTTAAATACATGATTATCACCAACTACCTCTTTGGCTCTATTAAATGCTAGATCAACTAATTTTGCATCACACTCATAATAGGCTCCATCTGATTTTGAAATGCCAGGATCCCCTTGAGTCCATACAAATCCTTCATTATCAAGCATACCATAATCATGTTCTACAAGCTTTGTTGCAATAACAACATCAAGAACATTTTCACTATCTAATAGCCCGCCAGCAATGCCAGTAAAAATAACTTTAGTGATATTATAATTATTTATCATTGCAGTTATAGCTGATGATGATCTAATTTTACCAACACCAGCTTTAGTTATTATAACGTTTTTATTTGATAATGTTCCAACATTATAAATTACTCCACCAATTTCATCTTCTCTTTCAATTTTGGCTTCATCTAGTAAAATATCTATTTCATTATCTAAAGCTGAAACAATGCCAATATATTCTTTTTTATTATTGCAACTTGATAAAGAAATTACTAGTAGGAACATAATTATAGATAACTTTATTATTTTTTTCATAAAAACCTCTCAAACTATTATATGTTTTAGTTTATTTATTACATATTACACAAATAAAACAGCTTCAGGATCATTGGCTCTGAAACTGTTATTGTTTTTAAATTACATTTCGTTTTCTAAATCGTTATTATTTATATTATTGTTACTTAAATCTTCTTCGTTATTTTCAAAGAATGATTCATCATTAGGATCATCAATAACAATCTTATTACCTACTTTTGTAAGAACATATTTTTTATTGATACTATCTTCAATTGCGTTAGCTTTTATTACGTTTTCTTCTTTTTTCTTTAAATCGACACCTAAAGCTTTTAGTTTATCTTCAACAAGTTTGATTTTTTCATTTTTACTTTTAGAGAAAAATTCATTAGCTTTATTAACATTGTCTAAAGCATCTTCATATTTTGTTTTTGCATCTTGAGCAAGTGTTTTTTCTTTCTCAATACGATTAACATACTTTTCTGTATCTTTAACAAGCAAAATACGGTCTAAATCTTTACCTGTTACTTTCTTTTTTAAATTCCATTTATCGTCGATAAAACCATCACGAATCTTTTCACTTTTATAAACTTCTATTGCTTTTTTAAGTTCATCAAGCTTATCAAATTTAGGCTTATTTTCTTCAGTAAATGGATTAGTTCCTTTAATTTCAGTATTGTGGAAATCATTTAGCTTTTCCATAAAGTTTTTATATCTTTGTGAAGCAAACCACATAGGAGCGGCTTCTTTTGCCTTATCAACAAAAACTTTTGTTTGTCCCTTACCAATTGCACTTCTAAGTCCTATATTTAAAGCAAATGCTCTTTGCTGTAATCTATCATCTAGCTCATTAGGTTTTTTAAATAAGTCTTTAACTTTGATAAGTTGAGCAAAGTAATTTTCACTATTACCTGCACAGTAAGCAAGATTAACTGATTTAAAATCTTCATCACTCATAATGGTAATAAATGGATTATAACTACTAACGACGCCTACAATGGCGTTATGTTTTTTATATGGTTCACCATTTTCAATAGCCATTTGAAGCTGTTTTGTTCTTTCCCATGCAGCATCGATTGATTTTTCGCTTAATCCATAGCCATGTAAAGTAGATCTTAATTCACCTTCAGTTAAATCTTGAATTCTATTAGCCATATCCTCAGATATTACTCTCATACCATTAATTGAAGGAAGTCTTACTGTAGTTTTATTTGGATTTGGCACATTTTTACCAAAACTTGAATCATTATCAATACCAACGATACCCTTTAAGTTTTTAGTTGCAGGATCAATATCATAAAGCATATTACCAGCGTGACGATCAATATTACCGCAAATATAGTCTAAGATTTGTAAATCAGCAAGTTGTTTTTTAATTTGATAATTTTCATAATTCTCATCTGTCATTAAACGCATTTCATCAACAGGAGCTAGGTTCATAAGATCTTTACCTTTTGCAAACTCCATAAAAGTACCATCTGTTATTTTCTTGCCAGCTTCATCATAAACTGCAAGATTACGAGATTTCGCAACAAGGTCAGGAACCTTAATAAGTGTTGCAACAGCACTCATCGCACTATTACGTACATCTACACGTTCTAGATTATTTAAGTCTAACCCTACTTTATTATATAGTATATTAGTTGATACCATAGGTAATTGAGCTGAAAAATCAAGCAAAGATTTATAGAAATCATCATCTTTAGCATAAAGAGCACCTTTATCACGTACTACTTGATCAAAGCCAGCTTTACTTAAATATGATTTAATAGCTTCTTCTTTCAAATCTTCATCATCAATTGCACCATCGCCTTGTAATAAATTGTCAATATCTGAATTTCTAAATACTTCATCCTCAAAAAACTTTTTAGGATCAATTGATTCATAGAAATCTTTATATTTTGGATATTTTTCAGCAAAGCCTGAAAATAGACTTTCAAAATCTTCTTTTGCAGTATAAAATGTCTTTTCAGTGAATACACCTTTTATCTCTTTTCCATCAATATTAACATTCATCTGTAATCTTGATGATTGATAACCACCTAATTTTTTAATATCTTTATTAGATAAACTAACAAATAAATCACGGAAATTATCTAATTGGTCTTTTAAAGGGATGTTTGAATTAGGCTTGATGTTTTTAAATTCTACATATCCTTTTGAAAAGAATTCATCATTTAAATTTTTAACAAGCTCTACTACTCCAGGAGCTGGTCTTCCGTATTTATCTACTCCTTTTTCTTCAACGTTGGCATATGCCTTCATTAAAGTATTACTCTTTTTAGCAACTGTATCAAAAATTTTGCTGATATTATCATAATCAGCTTCAGTTATTGATTTATAGTTATTATTTTCATCAGGTTCATAATATGGTTTAAGCTCAGTAAATAACTTTTCCATATTATTTTTATATTCAACCCATTCGTCAATGTTTTTTGGTTGTAGGTCATCGCATATATATTTAAATACTGCTTCCATTTCTTTTAACTTCATAATGGTACCTCCAATACTATAAAAGTATTTTATCATATCTAATGCAACAAACCTGCAACAGTTAGATATTATTATTTTAAATAATATATTTTTTCTTTCTATTATAATTAATTAGTAGTATAATACTTCTTGTTGGGAATGATTGTCTCCCTTGCTTATGCAAAACCGCTTATTAAAGCTGATGACGTCTATGACTTTTTTTGTCGTGGATTAATCAGCTTTTTTTAATGATTTAGGAGGAATTATGAATATCTTTTTATCTTTATTTATTATTTTTACATGTGGTATTTTGGGTGGATTTATTTTTGATAAAATAAAATTACCTAAGCTTGTTTGGTATATTATATTAGGAATATTAATCGGACCTTCAGCTTTTAATATTGTAGATGATACTTTAATAAATATATCATCATATTTAAGACAGATAGCTTTAGTTATTATTTTAACTAGAAGCGGATTATCTTTAGATATTAATAACTTAAAGAAAATAGGAAGACCAGCTATACTTATGTGCTTTGTTCCTGCATCTTTTGAAATAATAGGTGTAACTATTTTTGCCCCAATATTTTTGGATATATCTTATTTGGAAGCACTACTTTTAGGAAGTGTGCTTGCTGCAGTATCTCCTGCAGTGGTTGTACCTAGAATGATAAAACTAATGGATGAAGGCTATGGCAAAGAACATAATGTGCCTGAAGTAATAATGGCTGGTGCTTCATGTGATGATATTTTTGTAATTGTATTATTTTATTCATTTAAGAATTTGGTTGCTACATCTACTTTTGATGCGTGGATTATAAGCCAAATACCATTAAGTATAATAAGCGGTATTGCCCTTGGAATATTAGCAGGATTTTTAATGGTTTTAATAATTAATAAATTAAAGATGAATAAGATTATAAATGTGATATTTATGTTAGGTATATCATTTGGAATGATAGCTTTAGAAAGTGCTTTAAAGCCATATTTTAGCATTTCTTCACTTCTTGCAATAATTGTTATGGCACTAATTATAAATATATTTAAAAAAGAGGAATCAAAAGAAATACAAAAATCTTATAATTCCTTATGGAATGGCTTTGAAATCTTATTATTTACTTTAGTTGGTATTGCTACAAACATTAATTATGCTTTTTCAAAAGATGGAGCAATTTTAGTTGGAGTTGTATTTATAGCTTTAGTATTTAGAAGTATAGGCGTAGTTATATCTATAATTGCAACAAGCTTTAATAATAAAGAAAAACTATTCATTATCTTTTCATATCTACCTAAGGCTACAGTTCAAGCATCAATTGGTGCTATTGCCTTATCAGAAGGTTTAGCTTGTGGAACTATTATACTAACTGGAGCTGTTATATCAATATTAATTACTGCACCACTTGGTGCGATATTAATGGATAAGACATACAAGAAATTATTAGATAAACAATATAATATTTAAAATAATAAATACATAAACCATGAAAAAACCTCCAATTTTATACAAAAAGGAGGTTATTATGAATCTTTAATTATTTGTTAATTAATTAGAATTATCTAATTCATCTTCGTTATCTAAAGATTCATCTGAATCTATGCTTTTTACTTCAGAATTTGAAATAATATTATCAACATTAGAATCTTTTTCAATGTTATTATTTATTTCGTAAACTGGAATTGGATTAGCTTGTGGAATGTTATTTATTTCACTGTTATTATTTGCTATTTTTTCAGAATTAATAGCATTAAGCATTCTATCAGCTTGTTCCTGTAGTGGATGATTATAATCGTAAACTTGAACGATTTTTAAGCAGAAGCCTGCACGTTCTTTACCTGCACCACTAAGCTTTGCAATTTGTTCCTCAGTTGGAAGTTCGCCTTTTTTTAAACTTGGGAACTTGTGGCTAAGGTAACCCATTGCCGCATCCTTTAATACTTCCTCATTGCCATATAATGCATGTTCTGGATTATTAAAGTTTCTATAAGCTGATTTAAAATTATTATATTCTTCTGAAGTTGTATTAAATAATTTTTCGAAGAAGCCTGGCTTTTGTTTGTTAAATGATTCTTCAATAGTATTATTGTCTTCAAACAATTTAGCATTTAATAATGTTTTAAAAACATGATTCTTTTTCATATCTCTTTCATATGCTTTATATTCATTTTTGAAGTTTTCATCACCGAACAATTCTACAAGTCTTCTAGCGTTTGCAAAAGTTTTATTTTTATATTCAAGTTTTTCTTCTTCAGTTGTTGAACCAGTATGTTCTATTGGCATACGGTAAGTATCAACAAATTCTTCATCTTGTAATTTGGTATGCAAGTATCCGATTGGGTCATTAAAGAATTGTTTTAATTCCAGAGCATCTTCTTTATAACCTGTGTTTAAATTAGTTAAATCATTAGGATTAACATTAAGCTGTTTTCCAGCTATTTCCTTAGCCACTTCATTCTTAGTCATGAATATCAATTCTTTTAAATCACAATTTGTGTATTCATTATCTAAGCCATGCTTTAGCATATATGAAATTGAATTATAAAGCGAATCTATATCTCCAAAGTGTGTCGCTTGATAATCATTGATAAAATCATTGATGTTACATGTAAATAGCATGTATTGTTCCTTCTTTGTCACAATAAACATCCCCCTTTATATTTTATGCCTTTATTATACAAAATTACTTGCAACAATTGTGCAACATTTATATATATTTTTTAAAAATAAATATAAAAATCATACTATATACTTCTTTTTATAATTTATTTACCATAAAAGTGTTGCAAAACGTGAGTAAAAAAAGAAACAATCATTTGAGGGGGATTGCTTCTTTTTGGGGGGAGAGGGGAAAGGAAGTTATTATTCATTTTCGCCTAAAATTCAATTTTATAAATCTATAGATTTTTCATGAGATATTATATTATTATCATTATTAATCTCTTCTATAGCCATAACATCTTCTACTTCGTGCTCCTTTAAGAAAGGTTTACGACTAACAGATGTTAATTCGTTTAAATTATTTTTAATTTCTCTATTTACTGTATCTTTATTATTATCCATATCTTCTATAGTTTTAATAACTGTTGATACAAGTCTTAATCTACCTTTTGATGTATCATCTAGTTTACTAAATGATATACCTTGTTCGATTTTATAATCAAAATAATCTTCAGCTGTTTTCTTTAATAAGTCTTTATTTAAATAATTACTAGATTCAGGATCATTAAATTCTTTAAATGTTTGGATAAATAACCTGTATTCAGGTGAAGTTGTTTTGAAAGTTCTTTCAAAAAATCCACCTCTATTAGCATTTTTAATTTCTTCAAAATTAAATGGATCTCTATCGTAATTGTTAGAAAAATTCTTTTGCCAAATACTTAAATATGCCTTTTCATGAGCATTATTTATTTTCATTATTTCTTCTATTTCTTCTGGTTGTCTTTCTCTAACACAGATATTTCCATCATTTTTAAGATTTTTAATACCATCTTCAAGATTTATTTCAAAATCTCTATTAGTTTTAGGGTCATGCTTTAAAGCTTGATACTTTACTGCAATTCCAGGTTCAAGTTTAAAACCATAATCTGTTATAGTTTTAAATGTATTTTTAATATTATTTACACCACTAGGATCTAATACTTCTGAAAAGCTAGTTCTAAGTGGAGATTCTTTATCCATAAGATTAGGATTAGCATCAATTATAATTGCTGCTTGTTCTTGTGTTAGCTTTGGAAATACAAATGCACCAGCATCGATATCAGCTTTTGCAACAATCATTGGATAAGCTAAAGATTCAACTATTTTAACCATGCATGGGGAAGCTTCCTTTAATGCAGGTTCAATTTTCACATTTGGGTTACCCATTGATGAATAAAATACAAACGCATCATCACATAATTCTTGATTGTTGTAATAAAATTCAACTAATTTTTGTTTATCATCAATGATATTAAGAAGGATCTTTGGATTAAATTCCAATACCTTTTTATATCTTTGATAAAAAATCTTTTCAGGATTACTACGAACCTCATCTAAATATTTTTTGTTATACTCTTTAGCCATATTTGTATTTTCAGTTTTTAATCCAAACCATAAAGTCCTTGGAAGAGGATTTTTTTCTTGTGGGATTGGATTATTCTTTATATATTCTTTATATATAGTTCTTTGTTTTTTTCTTCTTTCGTCTAAAGCAGTAACAGTTTTATAATATTTAACGTTTTTTTCATCATCTAAAATAGTTTCTAAGTCGCTGTTGTATTTTATTTTAAACTCATCAGGTAAATAAGTGTTTAATTTATCAACAAGCTCTTTATGTCTATTTATGATATTATTTTTTTCAACTTTCGTTAATTGTAAGGGTTTATTTGGCATATTTTCACACCTCCTTATAATCTAAAAAATAATACTAACTCATTTTAGTGCCTATATTTTACTACGTGGTATGTCACAAACCTGCAACAAAAAAAAGAAATTGCAAAACTTTTTTTAAATTTTTTTGCAATTTCCTTTTTTTATATATACATAACATAAGGATAACACTTTAATTTTTAAAATAAAATGAATTAATTTGTGGTGCTTAAATATTCTTCTAAATAATCTTGCCACTCTTTTAAATTTAATTCTTCAAAATATTCTTTTAAGAAATTAACCATAAATTCATGTCTTTTTATTGCTTCTTCTTTAGCAATTTCTGTTAACATTAAATTTTTTAATCTTAATAATTTTTCAAAGACATGATTAATCATTGTTGTATCTTTTTCGTTTTTATAGCCGTTAGAATCTAAATCTAATTTAGGAAATATATCCTTATTAAATATTTTTCTTCCCTTCGATAAGGCATATTCGATACTTCTTGTAATACCACTTGCTCCCATAGCATCAAGCATATCAGCATCTGATACTATCATGCCTTCAAGATATTTAGGCGTTATTCCAGCTAGTCTCTTACTATATCCTATTTCTGATATGGATTCTAATATCTTTTTCTTTACACTATCATCTAGATTATATTTATTTAGTATTCTTTTTGCGTTAGATAGTTCTTTTGATGCCTCAATACCAACTAATTTATAATCATCAACATCATGAAGTAAGGCAATAGCTTTTAATACTAAACTATCAACATCTAAACCATAAGCTAATTTATTAGATAAATCTAATACTCTTTCGATATGATCCATTCCATGACCAGATTTTTCGCTTGCTAATAATATTGATACTTCTTTTTTAATGTCATCAATAATCATAATATCTCTCATAATATGGATATTATAACATAGTTTTAACAAATTAAAAAAGAGTAACTTTTTTCAAGTTACTCAATCTAATGAATTAATATTTAAAGTTAGTTTTTAGAGTTTTCTATTTCGTTATTGATGATGTTATTGTCATCTTGAATAATGTTGTTATTATCTATAACAATATCATCAACATCTTTTTTAATTCCGTTTTGGAAATCATTACTTTTAAGTTTATTCATATCTTTATTTGCTTTTTCATCAATAATATTATTTCCTGGTGCTGATTCAAAGCTAGTATCATCTGCTAATTTACCAAAGAAATGTGCTTCTATTATTGCTACTTCATCTATTTTGCTTTCTTCTGCTGGTTTATATGAACTTGGATTATATCCACATTTTGCATCATGTTCTGCTTGTTTTATTGAATCTAATACAGCTTGACAAAGACGTATTCTTCCTTGTGAAGTTTTATCTAACTTGTCAAATGCATCTCCTGAGAATATATAATCATTACCAGTTATAGATATTTTACCTTTAAATTTATGTTTCATGTACGCAAATGCACTTTGTCTTAATCCTGATAAATCACCTTTTTTAGGACCATCATTTGTTACATTTTCTAAGTTTTTAGCAAATTCTTTATATTCTTTTGATGTTGTATTAAATAGATTCTCAAAGAATCCACCTTTGTTATTAGCTAATGATTCTTCAATTTTTGGTTTACCATTATTAAAATAATTGTTAAACCAAGCTGCTCTGAGATCTTGTTTTTCTTTCCATGTATCTTTTTTATTTCTAACAAATTCATTATAACTATCTTTTCCAATTAAAAGATCACTTTTTAATTGTGTACTTAATAAAGCTAGTTCTTCATAATCTCTATCAGCTTCTAATTTGCCTGCTTTTTGCTCTTTTGCTAATTCATCATAATATTCTTCACTTGAATCTAATTGCTGCTCCATTGCATCAATTGGATCATACATGAATTCTTTAAGGAATTTAGCATTATTATCATTTCCTAAATCCACCTCATCATTTTCGATAGCTAATTTAGCTGCTTTTTCTTTTAATGCATATAAGAATTCATTAAGTTCATTATCTTGGTTAGCATTATTTATTTGATTAGCATTAGGAATAATATTATTTTCTTCATTTTTTCTATCGCTCATATATTCATATACTGTATCATATACTTTTTGAGCTAGAGTAGATGCATCATCATTATCTACTTCTATTTTTTTTAGATAATCTTCTATTTTCTTTAATGGCATAATAACACCTCCGTTTATATTGGTTTTATTGTAACAAATGAAGTGCAATACAACTGCAACACATACTTTTTTTTATTTTAAAAAATTAATAAAAAATGTCTTTATGTTGCACAATTGTTGCAAGTGATATTGTATAATAGTGCCAACATAATAAGAA
>OCVV012822241.1_pt1 | contig 10843 bp, 16 predicted proteins | sample 1539721 | NCBI WGS metagenome assembly OCVV01 (sample SAMN02144230, study PRJEB22623) | gut metagenome | biome: sheep rumen | host: Ovis aries | place: New Zealand
GCCTTTCCTTCACTCCCACCAAGGTTATTCAGTGCATATAGATTCGTAATCTTATGCATGCAGTCCACAGGTGTATTGGCTGCCGTTTCTCCGGTGTTGTACCAACAGAAATATCCATCACCTGTATAGTTCTCTTTCTTCACTTTACCAATTTCGTAACGATCACCATTCACGTATATGAACAGCTCTCCTGGCTTAAATTCTTTTGCTATAGTCGCCATCTATTTCACCTTGAATAGTGCCCATTTAAGACGTTTTTCTCCAATTTTTTGAACAGCTTTTTCTGCTTCTTCCTTTGTGTCAAAATAGATAGCCCCTTGCCTTTGGTCTCTTGTTGAATAGAGGAATCTCCATTCATCAAGCTCACGGTCGTATGAAATTAACCAATTCTTTTTACTATCACTTAACCATCTTCTACCGCCGTATTTGAGTAATAAATTCTCTACAATTCTTCTTTCAAAGTCTTTTTCGGCATCTTCACGAGTCAAGAATATATTTCCAAGCTCTCTTGGCGTTAAATCAAAACCGTTATTTTCTTTCCACTTTGAGATTCTATCGATACCTCCAAATGAATTAAGCAAATAATATGGATCACCATCTTTCAAATCCCATACTGATTTTTGTTTAGACTCTCTTCCGTTAATCACAATTTCATTTGTTGCTATTCTTCTAGAAACTACGACATCGTAGTCTCCATAGTCCTTAATCAAGTCTTTAAGTTTCATTGTCTACCTCCTTTTTGATCCAGTGATATCCACCGGCTTTGATTCCTTTTCGGACTGCATTCGTGATATTTGACTTCACCGTACCTGCCCATTCACCAGCGTGACGTGTATTCATAAATTCCTGCCCGGTCTCAACGCAAATCACAGGTACGTTATATCTCTGGTTGACCAGTATGGCGCTACCGATCGGCTGAATCTGATTGGTATCTAAAGCCCACATAGCTCCATCAGTGAACTGCATCGTATACGGTGGGAAAATACCAACTTGTCTGCATACCTGTCCTAAATAATCTTTCTTTCGCTTGCCTAGGTGGTTCATTCGCTCGCCTTCTGATTCATCGTCAATTTTTACGAATCTAAATTTCCATTCTGATTCCATCGTTCATTATCCTCGACTTCCTCAATCGTATTCTTATCGACAACATGCTTTGTGTATCCGTATGATGTTTCTTCCACAAGGAACGAACGGAACATATCAATCGGTTCCATTCTGTCACCATACACACGTACACCTGTCTCTCTCTGTATTCCTGTATATTTCATAATTTTGTAACTTTCCTGTAACTAAGATTCTTTTAAACTTGTCACTTGAATCATGATTCCTGTTTCGGTTTGCTTACCATACATTTTTACGATAATTTCCCAGGCTACCTGTGCATCATCTTTCCAGAAGCCTACCGCCGTCATGCAGTCCTTAAGCAGCTTGACCATGTTATCTGTATCAGGCTTTGTGATTTTCCAGGTACCTGCTGGATGCGACTTCGACTCTGGATAGATCCAGTTCGTTGTCAAGGCAACCGGACCACTTAATGGTTCATCCGGTTTATACCTTGCGAGGTAGGCCATGAGTGTTGCCCGGGCTTGCTTCAGCTCCGGAGGTTCATAGAACTTCGGCCGACCATTTACCACCGTTGCCTTCTTCTCCTGATGTGTGATTGTCGGCGGCTTTTTCATCGCTATAAAAAATTTCATTTCAATTTCCTTTTAATTTTTTTTTCAAGTTTGAGCGGTATCTGGTTGTAGGTACACACAAAAGTCAGTCTCTTGAGACTTTTTGTGTACTACATACCAACCACACCGCAAAAACTACTACGTAGTAGTAGTTTCTATTTGTCTACGCAACTACGCAAAAAGTACCACTTTTTGTCTATGCAAATTGTCTAGACAAATTAACTTTTTGCGTAGTCAAATTGTCTAACTTTTTGTCTATTTGTTTTAGTTTGTTCAATATTATTTATTATCGAAGTAATACCATTTACCTTCACTATTTACTCTTAAATATTTGGACATTTCACACCATTTTTTTATAGAGCCTCGATGTCCAAATTCCTTACCGATTGCATAGATTCCCATCGGTTCACGCCCCATCATGAAGTTCTCAAGTTCCTCGATCGCCTCTTTAGTCTTCTTATCCATACCGTCTTTTTTCTTAGATTCCTTGTCATCTGCAGCCTTCATGTTCTGTAATGATTTGGACTCATCAAGCTTATGAATAGGCCATTCGAACCATAGATATTTAGGCAGTGGCTTTGCGAATTCTCTAAGTGTACATTCCATTTTCCATGCGGTCATAGATGGGAATTCTGCGTGTTCTTCTTCCGGAACTTTAAGTTCCAGGAAGTCAATACTTGCATCCGGATCACGTGCAAATACACCACTTCCGGAGGCTCTGTCTGATGCCTTTTTATTGCTCTGGACACCCTTCGAATGATGGTGACAGTACACTACCGACACACCCAGTTGGTTACAAATCTTGTCGAATTCGTTACAAAATTTGGCCATCTGCTCGGCTGAGTTTTCGTCACCTGTGATTACCTTATAGATCGGATCAATGATGATGCATATGAATCCTTTCTTTCTTGCTCTGCGTACGAGCATCGGAACAAGCTTATTCATTGGTACAGCCATACCTCTTAAGCTCCATACATCAATGTTACTGATGTTAACTGGAGTCAACTGCATAGCCTCATATACATCCTTGAACCGGTGCAGACAGGAGTTCCGGTCTACTTCTAAATTGACGTATAGAACCTTTCCCTGTGTGCACTGGCAGCCAAACCATGGCATACCTTCTGCGATGGAAATAGCCAGTTCAATCAGTGCAAAGCTCTTACCTGCTTTCGATGGTCCGGAGATAAGCATCTTATGTCCTTGCCTTAATATCCCGTCAATCAATGGCGGTGCCAGAGGTGGAAGGTCGTTCCATACATCCGCCATGTTTTCGAAATCAGGAAGGTCATCTGTCTGTTCCTCCATCCAGTCAATCCATGCATTCCAAGATGGCTGACCGATATTAGTGTCGATTAGAAACTGTTTCTGATTGCCTCTTATAAAGCCGGGCATACGGCTTAATCGTGATGGATTCTTGTTCTGCGTATCAATCTGCAGACCGTTGTTCTCACACACGGAATACAGCTGATTTACACGTTTTTTGTATTCGTTGTAATTGTCTGCATCGATCCGGACAACGGCATGGATGGACTTCTTCCCAGAGTGCGTTAATGTTGCTACAGGTAACTGCAGCTCTCTGATCAGCGCATTCTGTTTATCAATATCCATGGAATCCGACTCTACAAGCGCATATTTATATGCAGCAACATTCGAATTTCGAACGCCTTGGCCATCCAGTGGATTGAACCGTATCCATGCCCCTGCCTGTGGATTGTAGTCGCCGAATACTGCACCGATATCACCGTTACAGGTTTCCAAGCCTCTAATAAGTTCACCGGCTTTCTTCCAGTGTCCTCTGTCAGCAGGAACGTATTTATCACCGTTTAATTCACTGGCAACTACATAGCCCACGATATCGTCCTGGTCAAAAAGAGTGCTTAAATATTTGATTAATTCACCTACCGGATTCCAGTTAAAGGGTTCTATTATCGGCTTTTCCTCAACAAAGGCAGTATCTATCAATGCGCCGTCTACTTCGATTTCATCATCAAAGTCATAGTTAACGATTTCGCCGGTTTTTCGAGGTGGTACATATCCCCTGTCTTTGGCCATCTGTACAATGGTTCCACCTGTTACCGGAGTAGAAGAGCCTTCAAAGCTCTCCCACTTCCGATAGCATTCACCATAGTGGTATCTGTTAGGCGTGGTATCTCTTGAAGACCATTCCTCCCAGTCACTGGCATAATATCCTTCCTGTTTAAGCGCCATCCCTACATTTACCCATTCTTGGTAATTACATGTCGAAGGGTCGATATATTTAAGCAGCTCTTTCAAATCAGTCATACACAACTACTCCTGCTGGTTTATAAATCCTTGGATCTACTCCGGAAGGAATACGCCAGTTATTCATTGATATCCTTGATATCATCTTTGAAGCCTCATCAAACGGCCATGTTCCTACATGATGGAATCCACGACTTTCGAGGAATCGTATCTGCTTCGGTGTAGATAGCCCCTCTTCCTTTCGCTTGATCAATCTATCCATCAATAGACTTGCCTTTCCGGCATTCTCAATTTCATCGGTAAAGATTCCAAACTTTTCTAAGGTTGCTAACTGCTTTGGTGATGGTGGTGCCATCTCCCATCCAAACGTAGGAACGTAGCTGGACAAGTCCTCGCTTTGAATAGACATTTCAAACTGCAGTGGATCCACCAGTTTTCTTTTACGTATACGCATGGCTTTCAGCTTCTCAGCAAGAGCCTCTTCACGTTCTCGCTGCACATCACTGGATGCCTGTTCCTCAGCTTCCTCGATATCAAATAAGGTGCCTGCCTCTTCTTCCATATTGGCGGTCATTTTCTTAGCTACTTCTTCGTTGGTGCAGATAAGTGCTGCAGGATGGCATAGTTCATGCCGTTCCGTATGCCAAAGGAAGTCCAGCAATAGAAGGTCCTTTTTGCCCGGATATAAGCGAGTTCCACGACCTACACACTGGGTGTATAAGCTTCTGACTTTTGTCGGTCTGAGCACGATTACACAGTCTACTGATGGACAATCCCATCCTTCCGTCAAAAGCATGGAGTTACAGATTACGTTATACTTACCATTTTCAAAGTCTTGTAAGACTTCTTTACGGTCATCGCTGTTGCCGTTGACTTCGGCAGCTCGAAATCCCTTGCGGTTAAGTATTTCCTTAAACTTCTGACTTGTGGCTACCAGTGGAAGGAATACCACCGTCTTGCGTTCAGAACAGTACTTCAGCATTTCATCGGCAATCTGTTCCAGGTATGGATCTAACGCATTGCCGATATCGCTTGCCTTAAAGTCGCCTGCCTGTACGCTGACACTGGATAAGTCAATCTTTAAGGGTATGGTCAACGCTTTAATTGGTGAAAGGTAGCCTTCCTTGATGGCTTTCGGCAGTGTGTACTCATATGCCAGTGACTCAAAGAAAGAGCCCAGATTCCGCATATCACTGCGGTCAGCTGTAGCAGTTACTCCCAATACATTAGAGTTCGAAAAATGCTCCATGACACGCTGATAGCTATCTGATAGGACATGATGCGCTTCATCCACCACAATAATGTCAAAGTAGTCCGGAGCGAATTGTTCAAGCCGTTTAGGAATTTGTAATGATTGAATACTTCCGACAACAACTCTAAACCACGACCCCAAACAGCTTTGTTCTGCCTTTTCAACAGCACATTTAAGACCTGTTACCTTTTCTAATTTGTCTGCAGCCTGTTCCAGAAGTTCACCTCTGTGGGCAAGAATCAATACTCTTTCGCCCCTGGTAACACAGTTTTCGATTACTTTTGTAAAGACTATCGTTTTTCCGCATCCTGTCGGCAGAACCAGAAGGGTCCGTTTTCGACCCTCGTTCTGCCATTCGTTTAATATTGCACTGACCGCCTCGTTTTGATAAGGTCTAAGCTCCATTAGAATTTACCTGTTGACCACTGTGTTGCTTGAGGCTGAGGCTGCTGCATCTGCATATTCTGCATCTCACTTGGTGAGAGGAAACGTTTGATATTGTTATAAATCGTGTTCGGATTCTTCTTATCCGGATTCTGTGTCAATTCAAAGTATCCGGTTCTTCCCGGAGTACTCAGCCAGTTCATACGTACCGACTTCTTACCGTTTGGCTTCATAATTGGCTGTTCTCCAATTGATTCGAAAAAGCCTGTGATCATACGGCGGTTATTGTTCATACTGTTCAGAAAGAAGTTATGAGTATACGGTACTGTATTGCCGTTAACGTTCACATTGAACTGGACCTTTACTGTATTGCATGGTCCGACTTTTTCAGAGCCGTTGAATTGTCCTCTTTCGAATGAGGCAACTTCAAACTGGTATACTCCCGGAGCAATGAGAGGATACTCATCCGCTTCTTCTACTTCATCGTCCCATCCATACGATGCGAAATTATTATTTGGATTCTGCTGATTTTGATAACCATACTGATTGTTGTAATTGTTGTTGTAGTCCATTTATCTGTTCCTCCTTAAAATGGCAGTGTTAAATCTCTGATCATCTCTAGTAACTGGTCCCATGCACCGATTAATACACCGTTGATAAAGTCTTCCGGATATTGATTTACAGGCATATTCTCAGGGAAATATCCTCTTTTGCTTACAGCTTTCCTAATCTCGCCTTCCTTGACTTTGTTCATCTTCATCAGATCGAGCAGTGCCGATGGAAGTCCGGAGTATTCTGGCTTGCTGTATTCATCATTAGCCTTAGTATCTTCCTGTTTCGGTGGTTCGTAAATTTGAGGCTGACCTACTCCATCCGCTAAGTCAATCGGCTTAGGTTCTTCTTTCGGTTTAGGCTGTGGTTTCGGTTGAGTCGGAGCATCGTCAAAGATATGCGCAATCTGACTGAATTCAAATGGCAGCATATCCGGAAGTCCGTCTCTGTTTTTGGCATCCCATGCGGCCGTATGGCATGTATACATAACTCTTTGCTGACCGCCCTGGGCTTTGGCTTTCTTGCCCTGTTTATCCACAGTTACTACTACAGTTTTATAGTTTGCAAAAAGGACCATATCAGCCCATTCCTTGACCATAGGAGCTACTTTTTTCTGAAGCTTCAGCTCCCATCTGTCATAGGCACCCAGCTCATCCGGCTGCTCAAATTTAGTAATTTGAGAATGGGCTGTCATTACTACATTGATTCCGCTTCTGACTACTTCTTCGAGCATGTTCAGAAGCTTGCCAAACTCTTCGTATAGATATGTATATCCTTTTCCATATCCCGGGTCTTCAATACTCTGGAAGTTTCTAACAGCACATACATGCTGAATACATAGGCGTTCCGCCCAGTCTGCCGTATCGATTACTAACGTTTTACACGGCTTCTCCATCTGTACAGTACGGACCATCTGCAGCAGAGCCGTCCATGATGTCGGAACAGCCCTGGCAACATCTAGCTTTCGTGTACTTCCCTCTGTATCGAGGAATAAAGGGTCAGGAAAGTGGCTTGCGAATGTTGACTTTCCTACACCTTCCGGACCGTATACGACTACCTTCTGAGCGTGCGGAATCTTTCCTCTGATAATATCGATTGGCATTAGAATTGACCTGCTTTCCATTTCGGAGCTTCTGCCACTGCATTTTCCTTGCCTTTAACATAGCCATCCTCGATGATCACAGTGCATTCATCCCCTGTGGATACACGTGTAGCAATTGCCTGCAGTCCCTCCGCTTCCAACCATTTGCCAAACTCGTTCATAGTCTCGATGTCCATCTGTTCAAGCTTGTCCAGGAGAACGAAACCACAGTTAGGATTTAGCTTTCTGACAATGGCAGTAGCCACCTTTAACTGGTCAGATCCGGACATGTTATCCCACTGCTGCCCTTTATAAATGATTTCTCTGTTTACAACAGCTAAGCCATCTAACGGCAGCTTGACACTGGCAAGAAGGTCCATCTTAGATTTACGGATGGCGTTAAGCTCTTCTGTCTTTGCTTCATAATTCTGCTGTTCTAAAGCAGCCTCATCGATAGCACGCTTTTTATCAATGTTGGAACGAACCTTTACATTGATCGCATCCACATTGCGGATATTTTCCTCAAGTTCTTCTGTAGACTGGTCTACTAAATCAAGGATTGATTTTTGTGCAATTTCCAAGTCATCTGTCAATTTATCCAGCTGTTCACGTGCTTCATTCAGCTGATTCTGCAATGCTTCAACTTTTGCACGCTGTTGGTTATAGGATGCCTTCAAGTAATCAGCATTTTGACGTTTACGCATGTTTTCTGCGTTCTGAGCCATGATAGCCTGCTGCTGATGGATAAGCTCTGCAGCCGATACCAGTTCGGTACCGACTTCCGGATACTCATCTAATTCATCTGCATATTTCTGCTTCTGCAGAGCGATTCGTCCGATGGCAGTGCGCTCATCATATACAGCCTTTTCCTTCATTTCGATTTCGATTAGCTTTTCACCAATACCGAGAATCTGCAGAAGGATATTCGCCTTTTCCTTGGATGTGGATTCCATGAACTTAGGAATATCTAAAGCAAGCTGTTCAATAAAGCTGTCTAACAGTTTCTGGCCGGCTTTGTTGCCGTTTGGATCAATCACTCTTAATTCCGAATTCTTACCTTTTCTTTCAACAATTAGGCCATTGCTTAATGTTACCTTTAATGATGGCGGTAACATGGAACCTTCACGATGCGGTTCCGATGGCTTATACTTTGCACCGCCTAATGCCCAGGCAATGGCATCCAGAACGGAAGTTTTGCCCTGGTTATTACGTCCACCGATAACGGTCAATCCGTCTGCAGTTGGTTCCACAGCAACCGCTTTGATGCGCTTTACATTTTCCAGCTCGAAAGTATTGATTTTAACGCTCATCCTCAGATACCTCTTTTTCTAACTTTTTCTTTAAATCATACGATGCTTCCGGTGCATGATCCGGAACGTGAATCTCCACAGACCACCCTTCTTCTGTCTTTGCCAGTACCTTTGCGATTTGATAATTCGCATCATCTAGAATTTCCTTAATGCGTTTAATTGCTTTTTCTCCGTCTGTGTTGGAGTAATCACACAGCAGCTTGATGCCAGTTTCTGACAGCTTGCAATGATTGCTAACATAAACAGAAGGTCTTTTATCGAAGTCCATACCTAGATTAAATGTTAATGAAATGATTTCTTTTTCCTTCTTTTTGGCTTTTGCTTTGGTATCACCTTTTTCCTCAATCTCAAAATCTTCGATACGCTTCAAAAATTCATGTAATGTTTTTGTGTGAAGCAGAATACAATTGAGTCTAGTGCCTTCGGAGGTATCCCTGTTAAAAACGGAATAATAAGCTCTTTCACTTGCATCGATAAATTTATCGATGATCTGCTCACCAGTTAACTGGTATAGTTTCTTTTCATATGGATTTATCATTTATTTCTCCTTTTTATTTGTGTTAAAATTTAATTGGCTTATTCCTCAAGCCATCTGTTTTTCATTGAGTATCTACTGGTCGGCATACCTAGATACTCTTTTTAAATAGTCGATAAGTCCGAATTTTTTAACAAAATCTGCAGTAATGTAGCTTCCTTTGCATATCTTCCGGACTTCTTTCTTTGTCATCACTTTGCTGGCTTGATTCGATGAAATGCCCAGAACCTTCGCCACGTCCTTGGTCGTAATATACGGCTTTGACAGAATGTCGTAACCTTCCTTTTCTGTCATAATAGATTTTCAACCAGAGCCATTAACATGCATGCGATCGGTACGACTGACAGGAACGCTACATCTTCCAGTGTTACCTTTTCTTTTTTCTTAGCTCTGGATACCTTTCTGTCATGGTTACGATTGACCACTTCAAACATTTCAGTGCTCATTGTCATTTCTCCTTTCTATTTCCTTGATCACTTCTTCAATCAATCGCTCACGTTCGTGGAGCTTGTTCCATGCCCGCTCTCGTTCTTCCTCACGTTCGAGGATGTACTCAGCGATACCGGCAGTCAGTACTCCGAATACTACGATGATTCCGATGTAGATAAGAGCTTTCACCATGGAATGCCGTCCCCTTGACATTCTTCCTCCGTAAGTACGCATTGGCCTCGGTACAAGCGTTCAAGCGCTGACGTCTTGGTGATGCTGTTTTGTTCGATTTTCATTTCATCGTCCTCTCTGAGCGTGAAGTAATCCACCTGTGTCCAGTGTCCATCTATTGGATAGGCCTGATACGCTCTCGTGCCGAACCATCGTTCCAGTGCAAATACTTCCGTACCGACTAATCGAGTAATCTGCATGCCATAATCGGATAACCTTGTGCATACCTTCCAGTTTGACCGGTCCTCGAAGTACTCTTTCCACGCTTTTTTGCTTAGTTTCTTCATAGTCCTTTGTCCCCTAAGATGATGTCCAGCTTTGTAATTGCGTGGTCAATCATGTCTCTTGCATTATGCATATACAGCTCCGGTAGCTCGCCACGATATTCGAGCATGTCTTTTCTGTACTCTCTAATAGCATCTTCGTATCGCTTTGCTTCTAATTCGAGTGGTACGGTAACCGCTGGGCCGTCTATATATGTGTTGATTGCGCGCAGCTCTTTTTCAAGTTTGTCGATTTGCTTCATGTATCTGCTATATCCGGTATCTCGATGGTTACCGTAAGCTTCATAAAGCTTTTGCTCGACTCTTTCCTTTTCAGAATCTAGAATCTTGTGTATTCTTTCTTCCCACTTGTACATTTTCTTCTCCTTTCCTTGTCCATACCCTCCAATCTGTACAGTCCACTTGTAACTTAATGAGAAAGGAGGTTCTGATTTTTTATGAAATTCACAACATAACCGGTTAAATGCAAAGTCTAGATATTTAATGTGTAACTGCACAGGTTGCAGAGTATGGACATACGACACGTTTCGTGTCTTTAATCATCAAAAAAAATAAACTTTACCGAACGACCAAGGAGCTTAGATAGTTTAACTTTCATTTCATCCCTTGGAATGCGTTCACCAGATTCCCACATTCGAACAGTAGACGGTCCAACTTCCAATAATTCAGCCAGTTGGGTTTGAGTTAGCTTCTTTCGTTCCCTTAATGTGGCGATCCGTTTGCCAATTGTCTTATTGTCAGGCATCAATTCCCTCCTTTCTTGACACATATCGTGTCCACATTATTATTATATCGATTGTCACGTTTTGTGTCAATATAAAATGTCACATTTTGTGATGGATTTGTCACATTTTGTGATATTATTAAATTAGATAAAGGATATATA
>OCVV010886004.1_pt1 | contig 10841 bp, 14 predicted proteins | sample 1539721 | NCBI WGS metagenome assembly OCVV01 (sample SAMN02144230, study PRJEB22623) | gut metagenome | biome: sheep rumen | host: Ovis aries | place: New Zealand
TTGGAAGCATCCCGCGCCAGGGCGGCAAGTTCTACTGGGACCAGATCTATACGGCCGTCGGCGCCGGAGCAAAGATGCTCTATGTCGCGATGTTCGACGAGGTGAACGAAGGTACGGCCATCTTCAAGTGTACGGACACGCCGCCCGTCAGCGACGTGGCGAAGTTCGTCGGCATGGACGGCCGTCCGTCCGACCACTATCTCTTCCTTACCGGTGAAGGCGCCCGGATGCTCCGCGGCGAGCGCCCGCTGGAAAAGGCGATGCCGGAGCGATGATGGGATCTGACCGATACGCGTGCAGGCGGGTGTTCTTCCTATCCGCCATTATGCTTGTTTTATCTTGCTCTGCACAAGATATCAAGCATTCCTTGTCTGTGGCGGAAACGCTTATGGAAGATTATCCTGATAGCGCAATGACGGTTCTTGAAAGCATAGATACTGCTGGAATCCGTTCACACCAATGCCGTGCCAGGTATGAGTTATTCTATGCAATGGCGCTGGATAAGAACAATGTCGATGATGGCAGATATGTCAAAGAATCAGGCGATGCAGAATCTTGGTTTTCCCGATGGGGAAATAACAGAATGAGGATGTTGTCATCATTTTATTATGGTGACCAATTGTTCGATGCCGGAAGGTTAGAGGAAGCAACCGTGTCGTTCCTGAAAGCGGAAGATCTGGCGCTTGACAGAAAAGACTGGTTTTATGCCGGTATGGCGGCACGAAGTCAGTTCAGTATTTTCAATAAGACATATAATTATGTCGAAGGTATCCGCAGCAGTGAACGGGCCATCCATTATTTTTCCCTTGCGGGGAAACCCATTCATGAGAATTATTCTAGAATTCAAAAGGCCATGGCGCATTATAATAACGGCGAGTTTGAAAAAGCGGACAGTTTATATAATGTAGCAATCAAATCAGCCATCGAAAACCAAGATAATGCGCGATTGCGGACTGCGTTGAAACAATCTGCCGATCTTTTCCTGATGAAACGCACCTTTTCTCCAGACAGCGTCATATCCCGTTTGTCTAAATCAGAGGAATTGGGATCGCCCTTGACTGCAAAGTACCGATCGGAACTGGCACTGGCAGAGGCGCTTAACGGAGATTGGTCCGCAGCCGAACAGGACATCCGTCAGGCTTATGTGGACGCTAAGACCAATGCTGAAAGGGTATCGGTACAGTATCGTGACTATCAGATGCAAATGGAACGGAGTGATTCCGCCGCTGCATTTAGACTTCTGTTGCAAGTTCAACCCTATTCTGATTCGGTCATGCACCAAACAATGCAACAGTCTGTTGTCAGTGCACAAAATGCTTTTTTGAAGTTGCGCAATGAAGAGTTGGAGCAGCGTCGGAAGTCTGAACGGATTATCTTTTTCCTGTTCTGTCAGGTCGTTGGTGTTTTACTGTTATTTGGGGCTTTCTTGATAAGAAAGAGAATGAAAGAGAAAGAAGTCCTGGAAAATAAACGTAATCTGGAATTTGATGAGTATCGCCTGGCTTGTAGTGAATTGAGTCAGCTGGGCTTTCAGTCGTTAGATCAGATCAGCGATGCATATTATTCCGCTGGCAATAATCGAGAGCATGCTATTTTCCATGCATATAAAGAAGTTATTGAACGTTTTCGATCGGATGAGGGATACAAAACTCGATTTATACAGATTATCAATCGAACGCATGGGAATGTCGTGACGAAACTAAATGAGGAGATTCCCGGTATTTCCGATGACCAGTTACGGCTTTTCGCGTATCTGGTCTATGGTTTCTCTTATACGACGATTAGTGTGATAATGCATGGAAAGAGTAAACAGTATCTATATGATAGAAGACAGCATCTGATAAAACTGATCAGGGAAAAGAATCCGGCAGACCGGGATCTCTTCTTGAGTTATCTTCCGAATCGACCTACGAGAAAGAAACGAGATTAGTTGTTTTTATACCCTTCTTTGCGAAGATGCGTTTGGGTAATAGGAATCCGATTTGTATTCCATTTACTATCAACGCATTAATTTCGTTTTTAATAGGATGTTTTTTTTGCCCGCAATATTTATTGTCGGTATTTTTGTCCTATTAAAAACCATTATTTTATGCGTTACTTATTGACTGTTTGTATCTCAATTGTTGCCTGTACGCTGCAATTGCAAGCAAGTTGTCTCCATTCTGGAGATGATGAGGATGAGGTTGTTGTCATACCGATTGCTTCTGAAGAAGAAGGTGACGTCCCTAAATCTCTTCCTTCTGTTTCTATTAATTGTTTTTTTTATGCTGATGAACTGTTTTTTTCTTTCCCTGTAGACTTGGGTTATGTTGTAGTTACTGTTTTTAATTCTTATAACGGAACGTTTCTGATGGATACGCTCAATACTCAATTGGGATTTGTTAGTATTCCACTTACAGGAGAAGATGGACATTATTATATTTCAATTGTCACATCAGCGGGTAAGCGGTATTATGGTCAGTTTGACTTATTATGATAAATGCCATTGTTCCCAACATAGATGTCTGTTGGGTTGTAAAACTCGATAATAGATTTAACATAAAGTGAATTATGATAATACTTCGGTAAATTTTAATGCGTAGCGAGTCGCCAGGCGACAGACTCCGCGATAATATACGTTTAACAACAAAAGTTCATTGAAAACACTGTCAATAACGACCGCTCAGCAGTAGGTTTGAGTGGGTGGGAATGCCCCGAAAAAAGATGCGTAAAGTACTGAAAATAAATCAGAAAAGTGTTGCATAAGTCGCTGATTATTAGTAACTTAAGGTGTTCGAAGCTTTAAGTTATGACTAACGCTAACGTACTTACGCAATACCAATCCGAGGTCATTGAAGCCCTCAAATCAGTAGCAAATTTAGGCAAACCTTTCGAGAAAGTAATCATCGATACCCTAAAACTCTTCATGGCGATACCCGACAAGATCAACTTCCTGCAGATGGGACGGTACGGCGAGTTCGCCGAACAGACCTACCGGAACACCTTCACCCGGGATGACTTCGACTGGTTTTCGTTCAACCTGTTCATTGCGAACAAGGTGTGTACGGGAAAGTTCAGAGCCATTGCGGTGGACCCGAGCTTTATCCCAAAGGCTGGGAACAAGACACCCTGGTTCGGGAAGTACTGGTCGGGAGCGGCGGCTGCAATGAAGCGTGGCCTTGAGCTGCTTGGCATTGGCCTGATCGACGTTGAGAATCACGAATGTATGACCCTCGGTGCCATTCAGACGCCCAACGCCAAGACCCTTGAGGAGATGGACTACAACCTGGTGGACTGGTATCGGGAACTTCTGATATCCATGAAGGACAGGCTTCAGTCCATTTCCAAGCTTCTTGTCGCGGATGCTTTCTTTGCCAAGAAGACATTCATTGTGCCGCTGTTGGACCAGGGCTTCCATGTGGTCAGCCGCCTCAGGAACGATGCCGCCCTGTGGTATCCCACCCAGGAGAAGCCCACCTGTAAAAGGGGCCGCCCCCGTCTTTATGACGGGAAGATTGACTTTGCCAACTTGGACGCCACACGATGTGTTGAACTCCATGTGGACAAGGGTCGACTGTTCGGGCTGAAGGCCTATTCGAAGGCCCTCAAACGCACCATCAAGGTTGCCATCTGGTATCCGGACGCGGACTCGATGGGCAAATGGCAGATCTACTTCAGTACCGATGAGACTATGACTACACATGATGTAATCAATGCCTACAGAACTCGTTTCCAATTGGAGTTTCCTGTATCGCGATGCCAAGTCTTACGCTGGGCTCAACGACTGTCAGGCCAGAGACCTTCGGAGACTGGAGTTCCACTTCAACGCCTCCTTCGCCAGTATCAACCTGGCCAAGGCCGCCTGCAAGGACCTCAAAATACCCTTTTCCGTCTCCTCCTGCAAGTCGATGATCCATAACGCCTACATGCTTGAGCGATTTATTTGCGTGTCCGGTCTGCGACCAGACCCGCATATTATTGACAAACTTTTCAAAGAACTGGTTTTGTTTACATCCAGAGCCGCTTAGGCCTGGGAAAAAGTTAACGAACTATTGTTCTATAAACCCTCTTTTAATGCAACATAGAAGAATAATCATTCATTCTTTGTGGTACTCTGCTGTATATTCCTTGAAGTGACATAACATGCAGAGGTAGTATCTCCCATGGTTCACCAATCTATGGTGCTGGTTGAAGAGACCATTTTCTCATGAGACAATCTCTTGTAATGTAATAGGGATAATACAATGTGTATCACTTGTTGAATTAAACACAATATTAACTTTACGACAATTATTATGAAGCATTTAAGAACAATGGCACTTACCACGTGCATGGTTGTTCTCCTTCTGGGGAGTATAAACTATGCGAAAAAATCGTCGGATGATTTATTCGAGACCAACATTGAAGCTCTTTCTGATGGGGAAGGTGGTATTTTTTATCTGGGACATCATTATGAAAGATGTGGGCATCTCATTATCGAATGGAATGGGCTACCCGCTAATTGTACTAACTTGAAAACTGTTTGTGATTTCGATAATCACAATGAATGCCAGTACAAAGGATGCCCTATTCATGGTTGATATCGTCTGCGATGATGAAGACAGCCGTTAAGAGTCTTTATACTCTGTTGCCCCTTCTGATTGTATCGTGCTGTGTCCCGAAGTCTGGTATCGTGCCTGAAACCATAATCAGGTGTGATGAGTCATCGGTATCTCCAATCCCGGGCGATGTAATCAAATCCATAGATTATCTGATTCTGAAGGTGCCCGATGACGTGAATATCGCCATAATTGACAAAGTGCTTGTTTCGGGCGAAACGCTTTTTGTCGGGGACTATCAGACAGAAAGAATTCTCTCATTTGACAGGCAGGGTAACTTCCGGGGCGTGATTGACAAAAAAGGACGTGGCCCCGGTGAATACCTGTCCGTTCAGAGTTTTACTGTGGATGATGACTATGTCTTCATCCTGGACCATTTCCAGAAATCTATATTGGCATACAAGCGGGAGTCCCTGGAATTTGACCATAAACTGCCAATGTCCTTTGGGGCTTGGGACTTTGCAGCACTTTCCGGTGGAGGATTTATTTTTGCCTATGCACCCATGGAAGGGAACAGCGTCACAGACCCAGCATTGCGGTATCGCATTTTTGTGACGGATCAGGAACTGAATATTCGAGAAAAGTATTTTGCATATTCGGAAAAGGAAGTAGATGCCATGAGTATCCGGCACTATCTTTCCACGAGTGGTGACAGAATTGTCTATGGCTCCTATGCAGACGACGGCTTTTATCTCTTCAATAGGAGCAGCGGCGAGTTAATCGAAAAGATGGGATTTGCCTTTTCGGATGGAATAAGCGCGCAAGAAAAGTCTCAGATTACCAAACTCCAGGACGGGCACCATACGTACCTGGACAGAGTTCCCTATCTGTCCGGGGACCGTCTTCTTGTCAGCCTGACTGTGGGTAATACCGGGAATTTCTTCTTGCTTGACACAACTACAAATGAGTTGCGGATAAATGCCCCGAACCCGGTTGGAAAATTTTTCGTAGGGGTTCTGGGATCCGACGATACTTCCTTTATCGGCTGTTTCCAAGACAAGACTATTTATGATCATTTGGTCCAGAATATGGGCTTCCAACGCGCTGCCCCTGATGATGAGGCAGCGATTAATTCGGATGATGCTTTTCTTGTTTTCTATCGGATGAATTAATGGGAACAAAATGATGACACGTTGTCGGATACAGATGTATGTGTGTACTTTGGCTCTGCTCTTTCTGACTTCTTGCAATAGTGAGAAACGTCAGATTAGGAAAGTACTTGAGTCTTTCGAGCAAACGACAGTCTTGCTCCCGACAGATATGATGTATGTCGAAGATGGAAAACGAGGATATGGGTATCAAGACACCCTTATCCCCAAGTTGGTCTATTATGTCGATTCTACTGAGTGCTCTTCCTGTGCCATATCGCACATGAATGTCTTCGCTCCTGTTTTTAATTGGGCGGATTCCTTACAGACATTTTCCGTGGTCATCATTATCTCACCGAAAGAGGAAGACCAGCATAAGACTCTCTTGGACTTGGAGATGTCCCCTTTCAAGGAAAAAGTGTATGTCGATGTGAACGGATCGTTTAGGCACTCCAATCCGTACATTCCTTCCGAGTCGCGTTACCATTGTTTCCTGATTGATGAAAATGGCCATCCTTTTTTCGTCGGGAATCCTCTTGCCGGGGATCGGATTCGGTCTGTGTTTTTTTCTGTGTTGAATGATAACCCCAAAAGATTATGAAAAAAGTGTTTTTATTTGTTGCGACTGGTGTCATTGCACTTGTTGTTCTTGTTTTTGTTGAAAGGAGAAGTATTCTTCTTACAGATGCTAATGTTGAAGCGCTGGCTGACGGAGAAAGCCAGACGATAAATGTTCAATGCAGTATGACAAGCCCTATTCTTTATTGCGGAGTTTACTGTCATTCATGTGGCTTGTTATGGACTGTCCCAGGAACTTCTGGTCAATACATTAGTGGAAGTGGAGTATGTACATGCGGCGCTACGTTATAATATCTTTTCTGTTGTTTGTGGTGTCCTGTTCCTCGCAAACGGGATACCATCAGGCGGTTTTCCGGGACGTGAAGAAGGCGGATGTCCGCGTAATGGGGACATCGCTTGCACTTGGTGTGCCCGTGGACTTGTGTCTTGAGGGAGATTATCTGTTCGTACTGGCTTATACTCCTGATTACTGGTTGCATGTCTATGACAAGCGCACGGGAGAAAAGAAGTCTTCCATGTTGACGGTCGGGCGAGGGCCTGGAGAAGGAATGAACCTTGTTTCAGTTGATTACAAGCGGGATGAACAGAACCTGTATGCTTATGATATGGTCCTCAGGAAGACGCTCGTGTATCATCTGGACGGAAGCGATGGCAGCGCAACTTTTCTCCGGGAGATCCAACTTCCTGCCGAAGGAGTGGTGCGGAAAAGCCATATCCTTCCGGATGGAAATTATCTGTATGAAGGGTACTTGCCTGGATTTGACAAAAATACCCGGCTGATTCTCTCGGACGGGAATTCTGTTTTGGACAGTTATGATGAGTATCCGGGTGTGGAAGATGAAAACGATCGGTCTGCGATGATACTGGGGGTCAGCAAGGCTGATCCCATGACCGGACGGTTCGTATGCGGAACAATGTTTGGGGCTGTATTGGAATGCTTTGACCTTTCGGGCCAGATGATTCGCTCTACGGGAATCCGCCTGCTGGACCCTCCGGAGATGGATCCTTCCAGCCCCGGGATTCAGCCCAAGCCAGGCACAAAATATGGCTTCTCTTCCTTCTGTCTTACGGATTATTTGATTTTTGCCGTGTATGTTGACGGCGAGGATCCGAATGACTTCAAGACCATTGCGACTTTCGACTGGAAAGGGAAGGAACAGACGATGTTTGTTGCCGACTGGAACATTCTTCGGATTTGCCCGGGAGAAGGGAATGGGAAAAGTTTATATGGTATCGTGTCGAGTCCCGAGATGGACTTCTATCTGGCAGGAATCGTACTCCAATGAAGATATAAGAGGTCGTATTTACTCAATAAAACTCTGCTAAAATGAAAGCATCCAGTATCGTTTTTATGCTCCTGGGAGGAATGATTGGCTTGGTTTCTTGCAAGTCAGAACATTCTTCCTCGGGGCATGTTTCTGTCGTTGAGCAATTCCCGGTTTTTTTCAATTGGAATCGTGTTCTCCGATGAACGTGGAGATTCCCGGCATATACGATATCAAGTGCGAGGACGATACATTGTACTGCCTGGCGCAGAACCATGCCGGCATGTTGTCCGTCCTGGACCTGGCGGGTTTGAAAATGCAGGCGCAGCTGCTGCACTTCGGTCGTGGACCGATGGAAATTATGGCCCCACTCACGTTTAATTCCATGGCGTTTTCCAAAGAAAAGGGAGAGACGGTTCTTTTGTTGAACAATATGCAGGGTAAAGTTTTGAAGGTGAATGTGTCTCGTTCTGTCAAGGCTGGAGATGTCAAGGGAAATGTCATGGATTCGGTCCCTCCAAGCGTAGCCAGGACCCCAAAATATGTTTGGTTGAAGGATGGTGTATATTTTTATCATCAGCCATCTGCGAACCAATTAACCTATGAGCGGGGTTTTATCGTACATGGAGAAAAGGTTCAAACCGTCTTTCAAAAGCAACTTAACAATGTATCTGTTTCACGTGCCGATGGGTTTCTTTTCAATATTCTGGGAACGAACTTCGGGTGCAATCGTGAGCTGGGACGCATGGTCGAGGCTTCTGTCATGTTGAATACTATCTACTTATATGATTTTGATGGCATCTTCTCAAGGATAATCTCTTATGGTGGACCATCCTCGGATCCGTTACAGCTGGAACAAGTCGGAATAGAAAACCTTCCTTGCGTCTATCAGTCGGTACGGGCTTTTCCCCATTGTTTTGTGGCTCTATATCGCGGTGATAAGTTAATTAACCCATTGGGCAAGAAATCGGCTTTGCATTTTTTCGACTGGGAGGGAAGCCCTCTTGCTGAGGTGGAGGTACCCATTCTTGCCTCCAGTTTTGATATCGATTTTGCGGGGAAAAAGCTTTTTGCCCTGGAGACCTCGTCGGAAAAGTTGTACTGTTACGATTTGACAGGGGTTCTAAAGCGGATTCATCAAGCCGAGAATTGATACTCGTCGGTTATGTCCTCAAGATCCTTTCCTCTTTTGTTTCTTTTGTTGTTGCCGGTCATCTCATCCTGCAATAGCGAAGTTAGGCGAATACGACAGACGCTTGCCGCATTTGAAAAAACGGCCATTGTTCTTCCGCAGGATATGTTGTATGTCAAAGACGGGGAACGAGGCTTCGGATATCAAGAAACTCCCGGTCCGAAACTGGTCTACTATGTGGACTCATCCGAATGTACTTCCTGCGCCATTTCGCACTTGAATGTATTTGATCCCGTTTTTGATTGGGCGGATTCCTTGCAGACGTTTTCCGTGATCATCATTCTCTCACCGAAAGAGGAAGATCAGCATAAAGCTCTTTTGGACTTAGAGATGTTCCCTTTTAAGGAGATAGTGTATGTGGATGTGAATGGATCGTTCATGCACTCCAATCCGTCCATTCCTTCCGAGTCGCGTTACCATTGTTTCCTGATTGATGAAAACGGATATCCGTTCTTTGTTGGAAATCCGCTTGCCGGAGATAAAATCCGCTCCGTCTTCTTTGAATCCTTGGACAAGTATATCGTCGGATCTGGGAGATCTTAAGTTGTTATTGTAATTTAAACCTATAAACCTATTTATTTCGCATCATTATTTATTTATGAAAAAACAATTGTTATTTCTGTTAATTGCAGGCACTGTTCTGTCTTTGACGTTATCTGTTCGCACTTTCTATGGGGAGAAAAATGCTTCTTTATTCGATCTGAATGTTGAGGCGTTGACACAGAATGAGCATTATCCGGATAAGACGAGCCCTATCTGGGTGGTGACGTATCACAATTCAGGGACATCGAATCAGAGCATTGATTGTGTAACGGGAGGCCGTTATAGTTGTCCTGAGGGATGAGTATCTTTCACACCAGGCCGCTCTTGGCCGCCATTCCGCTGCTTGTGACAGGGTGTTCCTATTCTTCCCACTTGGTTTTCTCAGAACCCGATTCGCGGTTGATCTGCAGGTTGGGGGATGACGAAAACCCTGTTGGCAGCATCAAATCCTTATGTTTCCTGTCAGACACATCCTTCGTTGTGTCTGCCAGGAACAGTGAGGCGATTTTTGTTTTTAACTTGTCCGGGAACCTGTTGAATGTCATTGATCGATCCGGACGAGGACCATTGGAATACTATTCACCGGGCCGGGTTCGGACTTGGAACGGAAGAATTGTGGTATGGAGTGCGCAACTTCTGAAGTTCATAGAGTACGAACCGGATGGAACTCCGGTCCGGGAGTGGCAGTACCCTTCTGCCTGCAGTGACTTTCTGGTATCAGAAAAGTATATCGTTATTTATACCAATGGCGTCCGGGATTCCCATATCATCGACCTGTTGAATAAAGAAACCGGAGAGGTGTCCTCTGTGGGTAAAGAGACTGTGTGGAGTCACAAAGTCCTGAATGTGAACGATGCAGTGTCTCCCTTCTGCATGGATGGTGATATCTTGTATTATATGCCTAGAAATGAACTGTCGGTATGGGCCTGTAATCTCAAGACAGGCGATATCTCCAGGGCGGCTGCTTGGACTTCTCCGTCGTTCGTCGTGGATGATTTGCAGGATGACATTATACCGGATAGGAACAGGTTGATTCCATTTCTCCAGAAGAACAGCCTCGTTGTTGGGCTATGTAAAACCGATGGAGCGTTCATGGTACTGACTTTAGAAGGAGAGAATCGGCCCTACGCCGGTTTTGGTGAACGGTATTATTCGCTCTACACGGTTTCCGGTCAAGATGTTGCCGTGTCACATTTTCTGATGTCAGATATTGCGGAGTATGACCGTATTACGGAATGGAGGGGGCATCTGTATTATCTCCATCACATCGTTGAAAACAGTGAAGATATATATGAACTTCAAATTCTAACACATTAATTACTATGAGATATTTTATTTTGACCATTCTTTTTGTGGGATTTTTATTGACTTCCAGAGTGGTTTCAACGAAGATTCATTCTTTTGATGGACAAATTGATTTAGTGGTGAATGCTGAAGTCTTGGCTGATGCAGAAAGCTCAAACTACTGCTATAATGGTGGTGTCGGTGCAACAAGTTGTTCTATTGAAGCTGGCATAAATATCCTGAATAATGTTCGGTAGTATGCGACGGAAATCACGGTTCTCACTGCTCTGCGGATGGAGCATGCTAGCGGCTT
>OCVV012840939.1_pt1 | contig 10841 bp, 8 predicted proteins | sample 1539721 | NCBI WGS metagenome assembly OCVV01 (sample SAMN02144230, study PRJEB22623) | gut metagenome | biome: sheep rumen | host: Ovis aries | place: New Zealand
AAAAATGATTTTGTGATACAATACATGCGTTATGGATTTTAAAATCGTTCAAGTTAAAGAAGATGTTCTAGTTGAGAACAACCAAAAAGCGAAAGAAGTAAGAGAGATGCTTCATAAAAAGCACATTTTCTTTTTAAATGTGATGGCTTCTCCAGGAAGTGGAAAGACAACTCTCCTTTGTAATTTAATCAATCGACTGAAAGATAAATACAAAATCGGAGTGATGGAAGCGGATATTGATGGAGACGTTGATGCGGAAAGAATCTCTAAAAGAACTGGAGTAAAAGCCATTCAAGTTCATACTTCTGGAGCGTGTCACTTAACTGCACAGATGGTTGAAGATGCGACAAAGTCTTTTGAGATTGATGATTTAGATCTTCTAATCTTAGAAAATATTGGAAATTTAGTTTGCCCTGCAGAGTTTGATACTGGTAGTAATCTCAACATGATGCTTCTTAGTGTCCCAGAAGGACATGATAAACCTCTTAAATATCCATTAATGTTTAAAGTCTCAAATGTTGTGGTTATCACTAAGATTGATACTCTTCCTGTATTCGATTTTGATTTTGTTAAATGTGAAGAATACATCCACCGCCGTAACCCAAAAGCAAAGGTCTTCAAAGTATCTGCTCTTAAAGATGAAGGCGTGGATGAATTAGCAAAATATTTAAGTTCACTTATTGATCAAAAATAACCAGCAAATCTCGGTTAAATAGCAAAAAGATGCGGAAATTCCCGCATCTTTTTTAATCAGTAAATTGAATTAAATTTCTTTGCGTTTTCGGATGAAGATATAACCACCAAGAGCAGTTAATCCAATAATACCAATAATGATAATAATGGTTGTTGCATTTCCTGCTTCAAACGCATTAATAATTGGATTGACATAACTGCCCATAACAACATGTCCTGAAGTTGAATAGTTAATTGTCTTACCTTTACTTGCAGCCCAAGCATTCAAACGAGTGCGAGCTGTGTAAATAACATAATCTTGAGATTCTGTTTTAGTAGCAAATGAATTGAGTTCAGTTTGAGTAAGATTATTTAAATAGCCAATTGCGATATCAAGTTTTGTATTACATTGATTATTTGTGTCTTCATACATCACATAGTTGGCAACGTTAGAGGCAGTTTCGGCTGCTCTGTGTGTAACGGTAAAGGAAGTGATGTTCACATAACTTGATTGAGAAGTAGTTTTGTAGAAAAGTTTTAAATACAAATAGTTGTTCGTACTTGTTTGAGCACTTGATAAATCAACCCAGGTTGATCCATCAGTACTTAACTGAATATCTGGAGAAGCTCCACTAACAGTGACATTTGTAATACCACCTGGATAAGGAGTTGTATTGATGACTTTTCCTGGAGCAGAAGTTTTACTACTGCTTAAAGAAAGTTTGCTTGAATAAATATAACCATCAACTGTAAATGTGATTCCATCAACTGTTGCAGTTTGATTTGTAGCATAACTACTGCCAATACCGGCACTTGAGAATTCTGAACCAGTGTGTTCTAAAGTACTTGTTGATGGAGCGGCATAAGCTTTTCTTTGAACTTGGACAGTTAATGAACATGTTAAGTTTGCGCCGGAAATAGCGTCTGTAAATGTTTTACTTGTGGATGCTCCACCACTTGCTGCATCAGCATATGTGAATTTATAGCCATCATCAGCAAATGTAAATGAGCTAACTGTCTTGTTATTGTTATCTTTAACAGTAATATCTGAAGAAGTGATTGTTTCTCCAACATAAAATTTCTTTGAAACAGTTGCGGTAATTGAGGTTGGATCGCTAGAAGATCCTGATTCAGACTCTAATGTAACATCAATGCTTTTAATTCTTAATTGTGTACTTGTTGTATTAGCATTTCTAAAAACGAATGAAGATGAAGCACTAACTCCACTAATTGTCATAACTGTTGAGGACCATGAGCCCGTAACATCAGAACCGCCATCAACATTATATTTAACGGTTGGAGTATAGCTGGAGCTTGAAGCCGTAATTACAACTCCAATAATAGAATAACCAGAGTCAGGTGTTAATGTTAATGCATTTCCGTCCCCAGAACTTGCATAATACATTCTCAATTCGGAACTATTAGTGTTATATGCTGGTGGATTATTACTGCTGCTCTGTGCTGTTGTAAAACTTACCCCATCAAATGAACCACTTGTAGATGTGCAGTTACCGCCAGAAGCAAAATTAATTGTCACGCTTGATTCTTCAGTTTCACTTCCACCACCTCCAGAGGTATTAACTGTAATAGCTTGGGTGGTTGATTTGCCACCATAACTAATGGTCACAGAAGTGTTTTGTGTTGTTAATCCTGTTGAAAGTGAAGGATTAAAACTAAACTCTGAAGTGTGGTTAGCATATGTATAAGTATCACTAGTGCTGTTTGAATAGTTTCTAGTAATAACTAGACCAGTTGGATTAAAACATTCATCAACAACATATGTTAATTTGGATGGGGCCGTTGAAACAGCGATTGATGTCAATGTTACCTCATTAACAGTAATAGCTTGGGTAGTTGATTTACCACCATAAGTGATTGTCACAGAGACATTACTAGTTGTTAAAGCTGTGGATGTTGAAGGGGAGAAACTAAATTCCGATGTGTGATTCGCATACGTATAAGTATCATATGTGCTATCAGAATATGTTCTTCTAATAACTAGACCAGTTGGATCAAATGTCTGTCCAGAATAATAAGATGTCTTTGTTGGAGCAGTCGAAACGCTGATGGAAGACAATGTCTTAGCAGCATTAACAGTAATGGCTTGTGAAGTTGATTTGCCACTATAAGTGATTGTCACAGAGGTATTACTTGTTGTTAAAGCTGTTGAAGTTGTTGGAGTGAATGCAAATTCAGAAGTGTGTCCTGCATAAGCGTATGTATCTGAAGTTGAATCAGAATATGTACGTGTAATAAATAACCCAGTTGGATCGAAATATTCACCTGCTGTATATGTTACCTTTGTTGGAGCAGTTGCAACACTGATTGATGAAAGTGTTTTAGTAGATGATGCTGGGACTTTATAAATAAAGAATGGTAAATAACTACCGACACTCGTATAGAAACGGTAATTTGTTCCGTTTTTACATAAATATCGACTATTACAAATTAAGTGACCGCTTGAATCCGTACTACATGTTGCAGCAGAACCATAAACAAATTTATTATCACGTCCCGGAGTAGCAATAAAGTTGTTCGCAGATTCGTCTTTTAATGTGAAACCAGAGCTGCTTGCTGAAGCAACATAATATTTTTTCCATTCAGTTTCTGTTTCAGAAACAGTAGCATCCTTATTATTGTTCCATCCGGTTACACCAACACCTGCTGCAGTTCTAAGAACAACATAATCTCCAACTGATAAATCGGAGTTACTATCAATAATTTCTGGTTCAGTCGCTGCGTTAACAGTTAAACCAGTAATAGTAATTGTTTTTCCGCCAAATGTTCCGGTAACCGATGTTGTCCCGGCGGTTAATGGGTCTGGTGTCCAGACAACGGAACTAGTCACGTTTGAAGTTGTTGAATCGCTATAAGTAGCAGTAATAGTTAATCCTGTTGAATCAAAAGATTCACCGGCAGTATAAGTTGTTTTAGTTGGAGAAGTTGACCCTTTGGAAAGGGAACTAACAACTTTAGTAACAGTAACGGTGCATGTTTTGGGATATTGTGTTCCATCAATTGTAACTATGGCTGTGATTGTTGCAGTACCTGCAGCAACACCGGTAATAGTGACATTTGCTCCACTTGCAGCAGTTGGACTACTGACTGTAGCAACATCTTCGTCATCTGAAACCCATGAAATTGTTCCAGAGTTACTTGAAACAGCAGAAATTGTTGTTGTTTCGCCTTCTGCAAGAGTAGCAGAAGTCTTGGAAATAGAAGTAATTCCAGTATCGTTTGCGTATTTTGTATAGCCAGTTGCATCTTTCCAAATAACATCAGCGTATTCTGGGTGATCAATAAATGGATTAACATTTCCTTGAGCGGCTTTAACTTTTGTATTAACAGAGCGTTCCCAATCACTTACTGGATCAAGCTTGCTCCATTCTGAAAGCAACTTAATTGCATAATCAGTCAAACCATGATTTGTTTCATCATACGTTCCTTTAAAACAGCTATCGCCTTCGGCATATGTCCATGTATAAGAATTGTCCCATCCAACAATGGCGTAGTAATAAATTCTTGCAAAGTCTCCTTTAACGGAATCATCAGGTTCGAAAACCGTTCCGCTATAGCCATAACCAGATTTCGATGAACCCCATTTGCTAAAACCGCCGTTTGATGTTCCAGTCACGCTTCCAACATTACCAAAAGGCAAGTTCCCTCTTTTGTTATTTACCCAACCATCTGTTGGAACAACAATGTAGGCATCTGCTCCTTGGTAAGTTGTTCCAGAATCCCACCATGATTGAGGAATGGAGTGTTCACGGTTATACTTATCGCCTTCTCCGGAATAGTTTCCAGCTTGGTCTGTTCCAGGTCTAAAATTGGAAATATTAGAGTAATAATCAAAAATATACCCGTCGGATTTTATATAAGCTGTTTTATATATTTCCCACAAATTCCCATAAGCACTGCCCCCTTTCAAACTTATGCGATTCGCTTGTGCGACACTTCTAACAGCACCAAAAAGGCCAGTTTTATCCTTCGCATTGTAATATGTTTCGCATGTTGAATAAATATCAGCTGCATCGGCGTTTGAAATATCTTTATTTGTGGCAGCAACTCCAGCGCCAACAGAAAAAGCCATCGCTAATGAGGCTAGTACAAGAGAGAGTTTTGTTTTCATAGTGAGAGACTCCGGGTAATCTTCTTTATCAATCACTAATAAACGACTTTAAGTAATTGAAATTACATTATAAAAAATAAGTTGTGCGTGCGTAAGAAATTTTTTAATTATTTTTTATCTACACAGTAGATATAATTCAAAAATTAGTTCCAACTAACACTTTTATGCAATATAATTGATTTCGAAAACCTTGGCTAATGGGGTTTCGGAGGTATTTTATGAAACAATGGTTTAAAGATCACCTCACACAAATCGTCACAATTACACTGATGATTGTCATCGGAACTTGTATGCATTTCGTGACGGATATTTTTGATAGTGAGATCGCGAAAAAGATTCTTGGAGTCATCTTCCCAGTTAATGAGACAAGCTGGGAACACATGAAGATGCTTTGGTATCCATTCTTGGTTGCCGGCATTATCTTAGCCTGTAAAAAGAAAGACTGGGGCTACTTCGGAGGCTTTGTCATTGGAGGAACGCTTTCCATTCCTTTAATGATTGGTATCTTCACCATTTATCAAAGTTTCACACTTCACAGCGTCCTGATTGTCGACATTATCACATTCATGATGGTGATGATTTTTTGTGCCTTACTAGCCTTTGATATTGCTAAACTTGAGATTGTTAAAAGAGCTAAATATTACTTAATCGCTCTTGCGGTTGTTGTTACAGCTGTCCTAATTTTACTCACCTATCTTCCAGGTACTGGTTATGTCTTCCTCGATGATAAAGGTTATGAAGGCGAACATAGTCATTAATTGACAAAGAGAAAACTAAAAATTCACCAGCAATTTACGGGTGAATTTTTATTTTGGAAAGGATTTATCTATTCTTTTTCGTATTCTTCGTCTTCGTCCTTTTTGCCTAAGACTTTGTTAATTGATCCGCAGATGGAGTGGTAAACAGGGATGGCTAAGAAGACAACCCACATTGGGTGCCATAATCCGCCTGGAGCAACCATACAAACAAAGAAGAAGACAAAGCAAGCAGTAAACGCCATATTGAATTTGTTCGCATTCTTATGTTGAATGCAGCGAACGATTGAGGCAATGATTTCCGGAACAAAGAAGACCACCCAAGCGTTCCACCACATATGAAGTAAACAGCCTAATAAGATATAAGTGATTAAGGCGACTCCTCCTAAAACTGAGGAGATAATGATGTTTACTTTTTCAAGCTTGGATAAGACTTTCTTTTTCTCAACCTTGTTACCATCTTTATCTTTTAGATAGATATGATGATCTTTAATATGAACTTCATTACCTTCGTCATCCACGATATGGATTCCTTCTTTCTTCTCTTCTTGTTGAGGTTTAACTTGTTCTTCGACAATCTTTTCGACTGAGTCATCAGTGTTGAGAAGTTCATCTAAAGAGACTCCATATAGTTTAGCTAAACAAATGAGGTTATCTGTATCTGGGCTTGCTTCGGCTCTTTCCCACTTAGAGACAGCTTGTCTACTTAATCCAAGCTTATCCGCAAGTTCTTCCTGCGAGTAGCCGTATTTCTTTCTTAATTTAATTAGTCGATCAGCGATTTCAATAGTCATTTTGTTTCGACCTCCTTGATTACGAGACTAATTTAACAAATTTAGTTTTGGTTGCTCTACCAACTGTAGTTAGAATTTCCGCAACTATTGGTTTCTTTTTAATATTATATCTTTAATTTGTATTTTATTATTCTTTATTATTATATTCAACTTTGTTAGAATATAAGTGCCCAAGATATGTATTCTAAGAACATTTTGGACTAATACGTTATGTGTTAGGACGTATTAATGTGGGAAAGCATTGCCCAGTATCGAATAAGTTTCTAAGATAAATTACGAACATTAGGACACAGTCTTAGAGCAAGAAGTCGATCACCGCTCCACACAAGTTTATCTTGAATTGAGGCCGTCACTTTGGCTGACGTAACACCACTAGTTCAGTACTAGAGAAAGTAGGTGAACTAAACGGTGTTTTCGTTATGGAGGTGACGGCTTTTCTCTTCTCCGTTCGAACCACCATAGTAATCGATGAACGAAAGGAGATAATTATGCAAGAAATCATCGAAAAAGATTTCCTCAACGATTTGGAGAAAATCAAAAGAACAATTCAAACGAATCGAAATAAGGCGTTATATGTTGTCAATAGCGCAATGATTATTACCTATTATCAAATTGGCTCAATCATTAACAAAAGAAAAAAATGGGGCAACAAATACATTCAAAGATTAGCTGATGATCTTCGAGAATATGGCCGCGGTTATTCGCGTGAGCAACTTAAACGAATGGCAAGATTTTCTTCATTATTCAATGAAGAAGAAATTGGGGCACAGGTTGTGACCCAAATTCCTTGGGGAACAATCGTGTTAATTATGATGAAAGCTGCTAACAAAGATGAAATGCTTTGGTATTTTGGTCAAACAGTTAAAAATACTTGGTCCAGAGCAAACGTTTTAAAACAATTTCAAAATCAAGCTTATCAAAGACACCAAATTGAGCCTATGACAAATGAACCGGAACTTTTAAATGAAGTCGTAAAAGACACTTTGTCGTTTGATTTCATTAGCAAAAGCGATGTACAAACGGAACAAGATTTAAAGAACAAACTTATTGATAACATCATTTTGTTTCTTCAGGAGTTAGGTCAAGGATTCGCTCTGGTTGGCAAAGAATATCGTTTGGCTGCCCCAAATGGTCGAAACTATTATCTTGATTTGTTAATGTATCACACAAAAATCCATGCTTATGTTGTTGTTGAAGTTAAATTGGATATTGTTGAACCGAAAGATTTTGGACAACTCAACTTTTATATCAATGCTGTCAATGAACTAGAAAAGACAACAGACGATAACGACACTGTTGGAATATTACTATGTAAAAATGTAAATAATTTTGAGGTTCAAACTACATTGAAAGGAATGAATAATCCAATTGGTGTTTCCAAATATAGATTATTTGAAGAACTTCCAAGTTATCTTGAAAAACGACTCAAAGAAATCGAATAAATAATTAAAACGGATCTCTTCCTTGGTATAATAAATTTAAGGAGACATTAATATGTCATACACCAAAGAAGAGATCCACTCCATTGTGGAAAGACAACGCGAGTTTTTCTTATCCAATCAAACACTTGATATTAAGTGGAGAAAAGAACAACTCATTAAATTAAAAGAAGCCATCATTAAAAATAGAGAAAAGCTCGAGAAAGCTTTGTATATCGACTTAGGTCGAAGCGATGTTGAAGCTTTCTTTTGCGACATTGGTGATGTCGTGATGGAGATTAATGAATGTATCCATGGATTAAATAGATGGGCGAAACCAGAACGACATTTCTCTGGATTAGCCTGTTTTCCATCATTAACCACAAAAGTCTATAAGATGCCTTATGGTGTTTCTTTAATTATTTCTCCATTTAACTTTCCAATTCTTCTTTCAATGGGTGTTTTAGCAGCATCAATTGCTGGAGGAAACACCGCATTAATTAAAACAAGTTCCAAATCAAAAGCGTGTACAGAAGCTTTAAAAGAAATAATCTCAAAAACATTCCCTGACAATTATATTGTCGTGATTGATGGAGGACATGATGTCGCTGATTTCTGTTTAGAAGAAAGAGTCGATAAAATCTTCTACACTGGTTCACCTAATGTTGGTAAACACGTTATGGAGATGGCATCAAAGAATCTAGTACCAGTCACTCTTGAATTAGGTGGGGAAACCGGAAACTGGTGCGTGATTAGAAAAGACGCGAACATCAAAGATGCCGCGCGAAAGATTGCTTTCTTTAAGATTTGTAATTCTGGACAAATTTGTATCAATATTAACCAAGTTGCTGTGGCAAGTGAGATCGCTGATGAATTCGTCGAAGAATTAAAGAAAGCAATCATTAAACAAATTGGTGAAAAACCATACTTAAATGAAGAATACCCGAAACTAATTTCTCAAAGAGCATACGAAAAGATTAGAGATGAAGCAGAAGAATATAAAGATCGAATTGTCTTTGGTGGAGAAGGCGATATTAACACCTGTAAGTATTCCACCACTCTCATTTATCCAGTTGATATTCATGAGCCAGTTGTTCAACACGAGATCTTTGGACCACTACTTCCAATCGTTAAATACGATGATGATAAAGTTGATGAACTTCTAGATGTGATTCAAAGAAGAGAACATGGTTTAGCTTTCTATATCTTTACCAAAAATAAGAAGTGGGCGAAGAAGGTGATGTCTACCCAACAATACGGAGGAGGCTGTATTAATGAAGTTTGTCTCCACCTCATGGTCAAAGGTGTTCCATTTAATGGAACTGGACACTCAGGAATGGGCGCTTATCATGGGGAATGGGGATTTAGAGAATTTACTCATCCATCCACTGTTTTATTTGGAAAAACGCATTTTAATCTCTCACTAAGAGAGCATCCATATACACCAAAGAAAAAGAAGATGTTTGCCAAATTCTTAAAATAGGAGATAAGCAATGATTCCATTAATCTTAGTAATCCTCTTTATTACACTAGGGATGTTCTTCCTTGGATATTTCTTAATCGAGAAATTAAAAGGATATTGTTTGAAAGAGACTTTGATTAAATCAGTTGCTTCACTCTTTTTTATTGCTGTCGCAACTGTTTCATTAGCAACAAAATCATCCACAAATCTCCCATTACTTGTTTTATTTGGCTTGATTTGTGGATTAGCAGGTGATGTCTTACTTGAACTTAAATACGTGAAACGTGATTATGAAAGACATTTTACTTATGGTGGATTTATCGCGTTCATGGTTGGTCATGTTTTCTATATGAGCGGACTCGTGATGGAGTTTTACCATGGAGAAAGTATTCTCTACATTATTCTTCCTATCATAATTGGAATCTTAATGAGTGTTGGTAACCTAATTTTAGAAAAACCAATGAAATTTAACTTCGGCGAATATCGACTTGTCGTCTTTATTTATGGTTGTTTCTTGTTCTCATTTGCCGCTTTAGTTGTTTCATTAAACATCCTTAATGGATTTAGCTCCACCACATTATTTGTTCTTTTAGGAGCAGCAGTCTTCTTTGTTATTTCTGATCTGATTCTATCTGGAACATATTTTGCGGTTGGAAAAGATCGACCAATCGATTTGATTTTAAATGCTGTGACTTATTATGTAGCCCAGTATTTAATCGCGTTCTCACTATTCTTCTTATAAGATTTGAGTAAACGAAAAGAACCAGGAATTGCTGGTTCTTTTTCATAAATTGCTGTAGATTTTACTTATTTTGAGTAAGCTTCTTTCTTCGAATTTCTCGTAGGTAATATAGACCAATTGCGGATCCATAAGTTATTACTAGCATCACGATAATCATCACGCATGTTATGAAAATTCCTTTTGATGCGAAATAGTAGAAATCATATTTTGGATCAACTTGTCCGTTATTGAGATGGGTGTAGACATTAGTGATATAGAAGATGGAATATAAACCCATTGGAACTAATGATAAGAAGGAAACTTTCCAACTCATTTTCTCTTTTGCTTCAAAGAAGATCAATGAAACGATTCCAATCACTGGAGAGATTAGGTGGAAGAATAGGTTGTTATTTAAGAATAACTTCCAGAAATTTAAGCCGAGTAATGGGCTTAGATATAAAATGACAGTCATGAGTGTTAATGTTGTTGTGCATGTAGCAACATATTTCACCACATAAACCCAATGTGGGATATCTTTTCTTTTATTTAAAAGAATAAGTACCTCAAAGATAACTAGAATTAATGCAGAGATAGCTAAAAAGATGTTGCTATCAACAGTAAAGAACCATAAAAAGTTATGTGTTTCTGGTGTGAGATTTCCATCAATTCCCATCCACTGCCAACTTAATAAGGAAGTAATCGTTCCAAAAACAAAAATTACTACAAGTGAGCTATTTAGAATTAAAGAGACTTTTAAGTGTTTGTTCATAATTTGATTTTATCACAAAACAAAAGAAAAACAGTTCCGAATAATCAAAAAAGATCCGTTTCTATGACACTGATGTCATAATCTATGGATCTTTTTTTATTTACAACTAGACGCTTCTCCT
>OCVV011353726.1_pt1 | contig 10839 bp, 10 predicted proteins | sample 1539721 | NCBI WGS metagenome assembly OCVV01 (sample SAMN02144230, study PRJEB22623) | gut metagenome | biome: sheep rumen | host: Ovis aries | place: New Zealand
ATGCCGCTCGACGAGGAGCGTTACAGGCCGCCAGACGGGGCATTCTGGGCGCAGGATGAGGAGGAAACGGCAGCAAGAAACGAGCGGCTCGTGCTCCTCGACAAAGCCATCGAAAGCCTGCGCCCAGAGGAGCGGACACTTCTGCTTCTGCATTACTACGAGGAGCGTTCGCTCGCAGAAATAGCTGAGGTGATGGACGTGGCAGCAGGTCCGCTCGCCAACAGGCTGCAAAGAATCAGGCAGAAACTAAAGAAACTGTTGAAAATTGAAGATTGAAGATTGAAAATTGAAAGGGATATGAAGGAAAAGGAACTGGATAAACTGCTAAAGGCAGCACTTGAGCGCCGGGCAGCCAGCGTGCCTCCGCTCCCGGAGGGCTTCGCCGAAAAGGTGCTGCAGAAGGTGGAGGCGCGCCGACCTGACGGCCGACGCACAGTGGCGCTGTGGGTAAGCGGCATCGCAGCAGCCTTGCTCGTGGGCTTCTTCCTCTGGCCTCAGGAACAGACACAGCAGTCTGAGACACTCGCTCCGACAGTTGTCGCAGAGCTTCCAAAGCAGGAAACCGATACGCCCATCAAGCCAAAGGAGCCCGCCCCTCTGAATACTCAGAATAATCCGATTATTCAGAAAACTCCGAAGACACTTGACAGCCAGCAAAAGCCAAGCAAGCCAATCGTCCCCGAAGAGCCACAGCCCGAGCCTTTGCTTGCAGAGGCCGAGCCCGTTCTCCCCTCCTCCTCGGCGGAGGAAAAGGAGGAGCTGCCCGTCATCTCTCCCGAAAAGCAGGCGCTCGTCGATATCTTCCTTGCCGAGGAAGTCTTGCAAGTTGCCTACGAGTTGCATGAGCAGACAGAACCTCTGCGCGCATACATCGCCACGCTTGAGGGCAGAGAACTCGAGACATCACATCAAATCATTTCATTCTAAACACTTAATACCTTATATAATATGAAGAACTTAATCCTCGCGAGCTTGATGCTCGTCAGTTTAAACGCTTCCGCACAAAAGGTCGTAGCGCAGGACATTGAGTCTTGGATGAGTAGTCTCATCTCTCAAACCATGGACAACAAGGTGGAAGTCAGCAAGAGTCTTGGTCAGGAACGCGACATAACGAAGGAGGGAACGCCCTTGAAGTGGCGCTGCGACATCATGACCTTCACGCTTCCAAAGAAACAACGTTCCATGCTCGACGGAATGATTAAGGCATTCGAGGCAAACGGAACCTACAATCCGAACTGTTATGGTGTTAACACTTTAACGACGGGAAACCCGCAGAATGAAGGCAAGCGGAACCTGATGATAGGTGATGACCCGAGTCGCTACGTCACTATCGGTGAACAATATGGCAACTACATCAACATCAACATACTTGATGCCACCGACACCACCAAGACGCATCGCTACGCATACGCCCTCGAATGGAAGGAAGACCACAAGGGAAATGTCTTCGCCCGATACATCGTGACGTACGCCAAGATACCTTCGGCACAGAAGACCACCGTTATTGGCATGGGCATCCCTTCCAACCAAATAGGCTACATCAATGAAAAGGCGAATGACGACGCTTTCATCACCAACTTTAACAACTTGAAGGATTATTACTTCAATCATCAAACGAAATTGACGGCAGTCACGGCTGTCTCCATCTATAACCTTTGCAAGATGGGCGTTGAGTATGGTGCCTTCAGACGTCCCGAATCTACAGAGAAGTGGGAGAAGGTAATGGCCGACATTGACTCTTTAATAGAAGTAGCGAAGACAGAGGCAGACCGCAATTACTTCCAAAGGGCGCGCGACCTGCTAATGAAGATGAAACAAAAGTAAGCAACTACAAAGCAAAAAGTATTTTCTCATTTAAATTAAAGGTATTTTTTCTTTTCATGTCCTCGACCAGCTGCGAAGCCAGTCGGGGCTTTTTTATTTCGCTCTATTACTACGAATAACTGTTCAATTACTACAAATAAACGTTAAAAAGCAGTCAATATCTATACTTTCCAATATCTAAATATTGCGAGATTCAAGAAAACTCCCTTACTTTGCCTCAGGAAAACAAAATAATCAGGTTAACTTGTCAACTCGTCAACTTGTTAACTCGTCAACTAAGTAAAATATGAAACGCAACGACAACACATTGACCAAGGTTGAGTTCGAAGTGATGAACATCATTTGGGACATCGACGGAGCGGCTTGCGCGTGGGACGTCCTGGAGCACTACAAAGAGCCCAAGCCAGCCTATACGACTATCGCGACCTACCTGAAAGTGCTCTACGAGAAGGGTTATCTCGACTTCCACAAAGTGGATGGTCAGGGCAAGACGCACAGATATGTGCCGCTTGTCACGCGTGCCGAATACACACGTCGCACGATGCAGGAGGTGAAGCAGAACTTCTTTGGCGGCAGCGTGAAGTCAATGCTCAACTACTTCGTCACAGAAGAGAACCTCTCAGCCGATGAAGTGAAGAAACTCCTCGCACTCGTCGAACAGAAGTGATAAGTGCAAAATGGTAAATGATTAAATGGTGAATGCTATGATGTCCGCTGTCCTTTTATATTCCATCAAGTCAGCAATCGTACTGTCAATGCTGTACTTGCCCTACATGCTGATGTTGAGGCGCGAGAGTTTCTTCCGCTTCAACCGCATGGTGCTCTTGAGCATCCTGTTGCTGTCGCTCGTCTTGCCACTCTGCAACATTCCTTGGATGTCGCTCGACCACCAGCCCGTTGTGCAGGCAGCACAGTTGCAGATGCTCGAGTTAGGCATTCCCGTCCACGTCTTGCCCGAGGTACAAGTCTTGGCAGAGAAGCAAGAGGAAAGCTTTTTCACTTTTTCCCTCTTTCACCTTTTTACCTTTATATATATAATAGGTATGGTGGCGCTGCTCTCGATGAGGCTCTGGCAGATCGCTCGCCTGCAGTTCGGCTTGAAGCAGGGCGTGCTTTGGCACAACGACGAGCAGGGCGTCCGCATCTATTGCCATTCGGGAGATGTGGCGCCATTCAGTTGGATGCGGAACATCGTGATTAACGAGAAGGACTACGACGAGGCAGGTCGCGAGATTGTCCTTCACGAGATGGGACACATTCAGGGCCGCCACTCGTGGGACGTCGTGCTGCTCACCCTCGTCCAGATGCTTCAGTGGTGGAATCCGCTCTGTTATGTGCTGGGCATCAGCCTGCGTGATGTGCACGAATATGAGGCCGACAACTTCGTCCTCGAGCAGGGCGTTTCGGCACAAGGCTATCAGTTATTGCTCATAAGAAAAGCCGTTGGCTCCGGTTCCTACGCTTTCGCCAACAGCTTTAACCATAGTTTAACAAAAAAACGTATCACTATGATGAAGAAGTCAAAATCAAATCCGTGGATGAAGAGCAAGGCGCTCTATGTCATCCCAGTCGCTGCGTTGGCGCTCTCGGCCTTCGCTACGCCCAAGTTTGTCGCTCCTATCGAGGAGACAGTCACTAAACTCGAGGGCAAAGGTACAGAGAATTCTCCAAACCTGCAAGCTTTAGAGGGGAAAAAGGAGAAAATAAAAGATGAAGGAACCTCTGGTACAACCATGATGCGTGTGCGTGGTCATGATAATGCACAGCCCCTGTTTGTCCTCGACGGCAAAATCATCGAAGTTTCCAAAGATGTCAACTTTGGAACAATGAACAGTGAAGAGCAATTCTCATCTCTGCTGAATATTAATGTGGAGGACATCGAAAGCATTACCGTGCTGAAGAATGATGCCGCCACCAAAGTATGGGGCGACAAGGGTGCCAACGGCGTCATCGTAATTACGACCAAGAGCAAAGATGACGTCAAGGAGCTCGTCAAGAAATTGCCTGGAGCAGAGATGGACGACGACGGCAATATCACAGTGGGCGGCAAGAGCGTCGCCAAGATAATGCTCGAGGATAAGACAATCTTCAACAATAACGACACCATCTATAATGTGGTGAAGGAAAGGGCAAAGTTCCCTGGAGGCGATGAAGAGTGCTTCAAGTTCCTTTCCGAGAACGTCCGCTATCCCAAACTCTGTCACGAGTTCGGCGTGCAAGGACGTGTTATAGTTCGGTTCGTTGTTGAGAAAGATGGTAGCATCACACATGTTGAGAAGGTTCGTGGAGTGGGAAAGACACTCTCGGAGGTGGAAGTAACGTCCTATAAGCAGGAACATCCCGACAGCCCGGAGCAACTCAAGGCAGGGCAAGACCTCGGCGACCTGCTATTCGGAGAAGCCAAGCGCGTGATGGAGCTGATGCCAAAGTGGGAGCCTGCCAAAGATAAGGAAGGCAACGCTGTCCGTAGCTTCTTCAACCTGCCCTTCATGTTCCGCCTGCAGTAATATTTGGTTTTAGAAGTTAATAAATCGACGCGTCATATCGCTCCTTCGTCGTGAGACGAGGGAGTTTTTTGTTGTTTCCTATTCCTTAATTAATACTAAAAATTAGGTATTATTTGCGATGGATTGGGCTTTTTTTGCTATATTTGCACGCGAAATAACTAAGCAAAGAAAGATATGGGATTCTTTAATTTCTTTACCAAAGAGAAGAAGGAAACGCTCGATCAAGGGCTTGAGAAGACGAAGGAAAGTTTCTTCGGCAAACTGACGCGTGCCGTTGCAGGCAAGTCGAAGGTGGATGACGAGGTGCTCGACAACCTTGAGGAAGTCCTCGTTACAAGTGATGTAGGCGTGGATACGACCCTCAACATTATCAAGCGCATCGAGGCTCGAGTTGAACGAGACAAGTACGTCACGACTGACGAGCTCAACAACATTCTACGCGATGAAATCGCACAATTACTTACGGAAAACAACACAGACGATACGGAAGGCTTTCAAATCCCTGCCGACAAAAGGCCCTATGTTGTCCTTGTTGTAGGCGTGAATGGTGTGGGCAAGACCACAACTATAGGCAAGCTCGCCTATCAGTTCAAGGAAGCTGGCTTGAAAGTCGTGCTTGGAGCTGCCGACACATTCCGTGCTGCCGCTGTTGAGCAGATATGTATTTGGGGCGAAAGGATTGGCGTTCCAGTCATCAAGCAAAAGATGGGAAGCGACCCTGCCAGCGTGGCTTTCGACACTCTGAATAGCGCGATTGCAAACGGAGCAGATGTCGTTCTCATCGATACTGCAGGCCGTCTGCACAACAAGAAAGGCTTGATGGACGAGCTTTCGAAGATTAAGCGCGTTATGCAGAAACTTATGCCTGATGCACCGCACGATGTGATGCTCGTCCTTGATGGCAGTACCGGCCAGAACGCTTTCGAGCAAGCCAAGCAATTCACTTCTGCAACGGAGGTGACGAGCATGGCCATCACGAAGCTCGACGGAAGTGCTAAAGGTGGCGTAGTCATCGGCATCAGCGACCAGTTCAAGATACCTGTCCGCTATATCGGTTTAGGTGAACGGGCAGAAGACTTGCAACCATTCAATCGTAGAGAGTTTGTTGATTCGCTGTTCAAGAAATGAAGTCTCGTACGATAGACATAATAACGCTCGGTTGCAGCAAGAACCTTGTTGACAGCGAGAAACTCATCCGTCAGTTGGAACTGAACGGCTTCAAGGTGACGCACGATGCAGAGGAACCGCAGGGGGAGATTGCTATCGTCAATACCTGCGGTTTCATCGGTGACGCGAAGGAGGAAAGCATCAATATGATACTCGAACTTGCCAGGCGAAAGGAGCAAGGCAAGCTAAAGCACCTCATCGTGATGGGTTGCCTCTCTCAGCGCTACTTCGAGGAGCTGAAGCAGGAACTGCCCGAAGTAGATAAGTTCTACGGCAAGTTCGATTGGGAGCAAATCATCACAGACTTGAATGGAACCTATCATAAGGAAGCCTCCAATGAGAGGCACCTTACGACACCTTCTCACTATGCCTATTTGAAGATAAGCGAAGGCTGCAATCGGCATTGTGCTTATTGTGCCATTCCTATCATCACAGGGAAACAAAAGTCTCATTCCATCGAGGAAATCGTGGCTGAAGTGGAGAGTTTGGTGGCGAAAGGCGTTAAGGAGTTTCAGGTAATTGCGCAGGAATTGACGGGCTACGGAACAGACCTCTACGGCAAGCAGATGATAGCTGAGCTCATCGACCGCATTGCCGAGGTGCCTGGCGTGGAATGGATAAGGCTTCACTATGGCTATCCCGCACATTTCCCTTGGGAACTTCTACAAGTAATGAAACGTCACAAGAATGTTTGCAGGTACCTTGATATTGCCCTGCAGCACATCAGCGACAACCAACTTTCGGCTATGTGTCGTCACATCACGAAGCAAGAAACCTACGATTTCATCGAGAGAATCCGCAAGGAAGTGCCCGGCATTCACCTTCGCACGACACTTATGGTAGGTTTCCCGGGTGAGACGGACGAAGACTTCCAAGAACTCATCGACTTCGTGAAGTGGGCGAAGTTCGAGCGAATGGGTGCCTTTGCCTATAGTGAAGAGGAAGGGACGTACGCTGCAGAACATTACAAGGACGATGTCCCCGATGAAGTGAAGCAGGCACGTCTCAGCAAGTTGATGCGCGTTCAGCAACAAATAAGTGCCGAGGTGCAGGAGAGTAAAGTAGGACAGGAGATAGAGGTCATGATAGATCGTGAGGAGGGTGATTACTTCATAGGCCGCACAGAGTTCGACTCGCCTGAGGTTGACCCGGAAGTGCTCATCAAGAGAAGCCCAATCCTCAATCTTCACACAGGGCAGTTCGTCAATGTAAAGATAGAAAGTGCCGATGAATTCGACCTTTTTGGACAAGTTATAGAATCATCAAATTAAAACATCATACAATGAACAACAAAGAATTTATTGCAGACTTAGCCAGTCGCACCAAGTTGAACAGCAGGGAAGCTGCTTCGATGGTAAGTGCTACCGTCTCAGCCATCATTGGTGAGCTGTTGGAAGAAAACTCAATCCTTGTTCCTGGCTTCGGTACCTTCGAGGTGAAGAAGAAGTTGGAGCGAGTGTTGGTCAACCCCAACACCAAACAACGCATGCTCATTCCTCCCAAAATGACTGTGAACTTCAAACCCAACACATCCTTGAAATTAAAAGTTAAGAATTAAGAGCTATGGCTAACAAGATAACCCTCCAGCAACTTGCTAAAGCATTAGCGCAGAAGAAGAACATTCCTCAAAGGAATGCAGAGACATTTCTAAAAGAATTCTTCGATTCCATCGCACAAAACGTCAGCGCTGACAAACTTGTCAAAATAAAAGGTCTTGGAACGTTTAAGTTGATTGAAGTCCTCGACCGTGAAAGCGTCAACGTCAACACTGGCGAACGTATCGTCATACCTGGACACTCAAAGCTCTCGTTCACCCCAGAGACAGCGCTCAAAGACCTTATCAATAAACCTTTTGCTGACTTCCAAGCTGTTGCCCTCAACGAAGGAACGAGCATTGAGGAGATGGAAAGAGTGCCAGAAGCAACTCAGGCCTCTCAGCTTGCTTCAGGAGGAGATACAGACCCTGATGAATCGGAGCCTGAGGTTGCTGCTCAGCCGGTTCAAGCATTCACGCCTGTTTCTGAGCCCGAACAAGAGGCAACTCCTGAACCTGTTGCCGAGCCTGAGCCCGTCCCTGTCTCTGTTCCTGAGCAAAAAGACGAACCGACCACTCCATCAGAAGAGAAGAAAGGTGGTCGCCTTTGGGCTTGGGTATTGGGGCTTTTGTTGCTTTGCCTGCTCGCATTTCTAGCATATAAGTTCCTGGGTAAACCATCTGTAAAGGTAGAAGAACCTGTGCAGCCACAAGTGGAGACTCCAGTAGAAGAAGCACCAGCTCCAGAGCCTGAGTTCGCACAAGTGCCTGATGGTGAGTACAAGATAGTAGGTACGCTCAAGACGTACGTCATGAAGCCAGGCGACTATCTTGCTAAAATAGCGAGAGAAGAGTATGGCGACAAGGAGTTTGCTAAGTACATCATTGTCCACAATGCTTTCACCGATCCGGATAGCATTCCTGTCAATATGGAAATAAAACTGCCAGAGCTCGAGAAGATAGAGTAAAGTTTGACCATTCATGGTCTGCATTAATATAAGAAGAAAGAAAAAAGGAGCCGCAAAAGCTCCTTTTTTTGTGACACGATAAAGTGAATTGGAAGGTTAAGATAATTGTCAATTTAACCAACTTATATTTTCAGATTTAATAGTGTCTCGCGAATTCTTTTCAAAACCCTCCAGAGGATTTGGCAAAATCCTCATGTCGATTTCATCAAATCCACGTGTCGATTTTATCAAGTTCTCGTGAGTGGTTTCTGCTTCTCTTACATCGACAGTTTTATATACTGTTTTGATAGTTTTTTAACAAAGTTAAACATCCCTATAACTTTATTTATCATTTCTCGTTTGGCAGATAGCAGATAAAGCAGTAATTTTGTGCCCGAATATAAATAAACTTAAACTAAATATGGCAGAATCAATCGACATTCGCGAACTAAATGAACGCATCGAAAGACAAAGTGGCTTCGTCACAAACCTGGTGACAGGCATGAATCAAGTTATCGTAGGGCAGAAGCATCTCATCGAGTCCCTGCTCATCGGCCTCCTGAGCGACGGACACATACTCCTGGAGGGTGTGCCTGGCCTCGCTAAGACAATGGCTATCAAGACGCTTGCCCAACTGGTGGACTCCAAGTTCAGTCGCATCCAGTTCACGCCCGACTTGCTCCCCGCCGACGTCATCGGTACGATGATTTACAGTCAGAAGGACGAGAAGTTCCTCGTAGAGCAGGGTCCCGTCTTCGCCAACTTCGTGCTGGCCGACGAGATCAACCGTGCTCCGGCCAAGGTGCAGAGTGCTCTGCTCGAGGCTATGCAGGAGCGTCAGGTCACCATCGGCAAGAATACCTTCAAGTTGCCAAAGCCTTTCCTCGTGCTTGCTACGCAGAATCCCATCGAGCAGGAAGGCACCTATCCTCTGCCCGAGGCACAGGTGGATCGCTTCATGCTCAAGGTGGTCATCGATTATCCGAAGCTCGACGAGGAGAAGCTCATCATCCGTCAGCAGATAAAGGGCGAGCAGCAGGAGGTGAAGCCTGTCATCAGTACCGAGGAGATATTGAAGGCTCGCGAGATAGTGCGTGAGGTTTATCTCGACGAGAAGATTGAGCAGTACATCGCCGACATCGTTTTCTGTACGCGCTATCCCGAGAAGTATGGCCTGAAGGAGATAAAGGATTACATCGAGTTTGGCGGCTCTCCCCGTGCCAGCATCAACCTGGCTCTGGCAGCCCGTGCGTTTGCCTTCATCAAGAGGCGCGGCTATGTCATTCCCGAAGATGTCCGCAGCGTGGCTCACGATGTGCTCCGTCACCGCATCGGCCTCACCTACGAGGCAGAGGCCAACAATGTGGTCAGCGAGGAAATCATCAGCAAGATTGTCAATAAGGTCGAAGTGCCCTAAAGCAATTCATAATTCTCAATTCATAATTCATAATTAAGAGCGAGAATTGGAAACAAGTGAGATTCTAAAGAAGGTCAGGAAGATTGAGATTAAAACTCGTGGCCTGAGCAGCAACATCTTTGCGGGCGAGTACCACTCAGCCTTCAAGGGGCGCGGCATGACTTTCTCCGAAGTGCGCGAGTACCAATATGGCGACGATATTCGCGACATCGAATGGAACGTGACGGCTCGCTTTGGAAAGCCTTACGTCAAGGTCTTCGAGGAGGAACGCGAGCTGACGGTTATGTTGCTGGTTGACGTCAGCGGCAGTCTCGACTTCGGTTCCGTCAAGCAGTTCAAGCGCGACATGGTGACCGAGATTGCGGCCACGCTCGCCTTCTCTGCCATTCAGAACAACGACAAGATCGGCGTCATATTCTTCTCCGACAAGATCGAGAAGTTCATTCCACCCAAGAAAGGCCGCAAGCACATCCTCTATATCATCCGCGAACTCCTCGACTACAAGCCCGAGAGCCAGCAGACGAACATCGCCTATGCCCTCGAGTACATGACGAGAGCCATCAAGAGGAGATGCATCGCCTTCGTGTTGAGCGACTTCCTCGACCAGCATTCCTTCCTGCAACCCCTCTCCATCGCAGCCCACAAGCACGACGTCGTAGCCATTCAGGTCTATGACAAGCGTGTTGCCGAGCTGCCCAACATCGGCCTCTTGAAGGTGCATGATGCCGAGACGGGGCAGGAACAGGTGATTGATACAAGCAGTAAGGCTGTTCGTGATGCGCAGGCAAAGTGGTGGAAGCAGCAGTCGATGCGACTCAAGGACACCTTCAGTCGCAGCCAAGTCGATGCTGTCAGCGTCCGAACCGACCAAGATTATGTGAGTGTGTTAAGAGGGCTATTTGCAAATCGAAAGTAGTTATGAGCGTGAAACGACAAATATTATTTATAGTACTGGGTGTATTATTTGCTGGTGTCAAGGCGCAGGTGCAGGTCGATGTGAAGCTCGATTCGCTGCAGCTCTTCATCGGTCAGCAGACAGGCCTCACGCTTTCTGTCACGCTTGACACGAAGCAGAAACTCCAAATGCCTGATATCAAGAAGGGACAGGAGCTGATTCCCGATGTCGAGGTCGTGGAGGTCGGCAAACTCGACACAGCTATCCTCAACGACGGCAAGCGCATGACGGTAAGTCAAGCCTACACCATTACGGCGTGGGACAGCGCGTTCTATTACCTGCCGCCGATGCAGGTGATGGTCGATACCACACGCTACGAGTCGAAGAGCCTCGCGCTGAAAGTCTATACAGTCGATGTCGATACGCTCCACCTCGACCAGTTTTTCCCGCCAAACGACATCATGGAGTTGCCCTTCCTATGGGAGGAGTGGCGCATGGTAGTGTTTGGAAGCCTCTTGTTCCTACTGATGCTGGCTTGCATCGCATAC
>OCVV011359979.1_pt1 | contig 10836 bp, 8 predicted proteins | sample 1539721 | NCBI WGS metagenome assembly OCVV01 (sample SAMN02144230, study PRJEB22623) | gut metagenome | biome: sheep rumen | host: Ovis aries | place: New Zealand
CTGGCGTATCAACGCCACCGGCGACACCCTGTTCTTGGTCAATCCCACCGGTACGTTGGCCGACACACAGATAGTGACGCGTTTGGATAAGGACACCCTGGTGCTGAGTTCCATGCTGAACAACATCCAGGTGTGCCAGCATTTTGTAAGGGCCAAAAACTGAGGGTCTCCGAAAGGGAATTTTGCCATTTGCTACAAAGACAGTGATTTAAAACCTCGAAAAACAGTCAACAGACTATGATGTACCGTTCACATCCCCAACCCACCCGACGCCGTTCCAAGCGACGTCTGGGACATCGTGTTGCATGGGGTGTGATGGTATGCGTGGCACTGGTTGCCGTAATCTTCATCTCGGCACGAGGTGCCAAGGATGGCGACACCGGCGAAGAACGCGGCTTCGAGCAGTCGATGGGAACCGCCTCGTTGACGGATGCCAATACGCCGACTTCGCGTTCTGCCAAGGATGTCGTAGTGCGTCGCCGGCTGGACAGCGACCAGATTCCCGCCGTAAATATCGACAGGATAGGCTACCGGGAGCTGTTTAACGATTCCAACTATGTCCAGCTGTCGGCGGCCCGCCATAAAGGAATAGACCCCGACAGGGTAGGGGACCCCGCCCACCACAGCGGTCTGGTTCCCATCTTCACCACGGCCGACTACAAGGTCGACACCATGTATCATTCCGTTCCCTATCTGACGCCCGAGACGGTGCTTCTGTTGCAGTATATCGGTCAGCGTTTCTCGGAATTGATGCAGCAACGCCATTCGGGACACAACCCATACCGGGTGATTGTCACCAGCGCTTTGAGAACCGAAGATAGCGAACGGAAGCTGCGGAGAGTGAACCGCAATGCCACCGACACTTCGTGTCATATCTATGGCACCACTTTCGACCTGTCGGCACAACGATATCAATATCGCGGACAGTGCGATACCGTCGTCGATGACTGCAAGAGGGTGTTGGCTCAGGTGCTGTACGAGCTGCGCTACGAGGGGCTGTGCTATGTAAAGTATGAACGCGGCTCGTGTTTCCATATCACGATGCGCACCACTCAGTATGAGGGCAAAGAGTCTTCATCCATGCGTCGTTATGTCAATCCCGGTTCGCCGGAATATCTGTCGACACGAGCTCTTGAACGTCCGATACGACCGATGAGTTCCGTTATCAAGGAAGCACAAAAAGAGGTCGTTACGGTGCACACCGAGAACAAGTCGTCGGCGACAAGACGCCCTGAAACCAACACCAAAACCAAAAACAGAAAAAGTGCCTCAAAAGCAACAACGGCTCAACCAGCACAGCAACAGGAGCCAGTGCCCGCACCGTCAAGGCCTCAAAGGATAACTGAGCGGGAACGCCTGTCGTTGGAGCAGTTTGAGCGCCGCTATTGAAAAGAATAGATTAATAAACCAAAGTATCGAACAGAAAAACAATAGAGTATAAGCGCATAATTAAAGTGAAGGTTTTTCTTTTCGAAACAAAAACAAAGACAATAAAAAACACAAAAGAAATATGTCATTACAATGTGGAATCGTGGGGCTGCCCAATGTCGGCAAGTCGACCCTCTTCAACTGCCTGAGCAATGCCAAAGCGCAAGCTGCAAACTTCCCCTTCTGTACGATAGAGCCCAATGTGGGTGTCATCACTGTGCCCGATGAGCGGCTAAACAAGCTGGTGGAGATAGAACATCCAGCCAGCGTGGTGCCCGCCACGGTAGAGATTGTAGATATAGCCGGACTGGTGAAGGGAGCCTCGAAAGGCGAGGGGTTAGGAAACAAGTTTCTGGGTGACATTAGGACCACCGATGCCATCATCCACGTGCTGCGCTGTTTCGACGACGACAATATCACCCATGTCGATGGCAGCGTAGACCCCGTTCGTGACAAGCTGACGATAGATTTGGAGCTGCAATTCAAGGATCTGGAGACTATAGAAAACCGTTACGCCAAAGAGGAGAAGAAAGCCCGTACCGGCGGCGACGCCAAATCGAAGAAGCTTGTGGAGGTGATGGACCTTTATCGCACCGCTTTGCTGAACGGCAAGAGCGCCCGTACCGTGCAGCTTGACGAATCGCAAGAGGAAGCCGCCAAGGAACTGATGCTCCTCACGGCGAAGCCTATCCTGTATGTGTGCAATGTGGATGAAGGCTCTGTGGTGAGCGGAAACAAATACTCCGACCAGGTCAAAGAGGCTGTAAAAGACGAGAATGCCGAAGTGCTGATAATCGGTGCCGGCATAGAAGCCGACATTGCAGAACTGGAGACCTATGAGGAGAAGCAGATGTTTCTGGAAGACCTGGGCTTGAAGGAGTCGGGCGTCAACCGGCTGATCAAGGCAGCCTATCGGCTGCTGAACTTGCAGACGTTCCTCACTGCCGGACCCAAGGAGTGTCGCGCATGGACATTCCGCAAGGGTATGAAAGCACCTCAGACTGCGGGTATTATCCACAGCGACTTCGAGCGTGGCTTTATCCGTGCCGAGGTAATCAAGTTCGAGGACTATGTGGCCCTTGGCAGCGAGGCGAAATGCCGCGAGGCCGGCAAGATTTCGGTGGAAGGGAAAGACTATGTGGTTCAGGACGGCGACATCATGCATTTCCGATTCAACGTCTAAGGAATGGTTCCAGACACAATATAGGATGAAAAACTGCGTTATCACACCGTTGTCATAAAACAAAAACATTCAGAAGGTCCTTTTGCCCATCATCCAAAGATGACGTATCGTTTCACATATAGCAGAATACACCTTGCCGGGTTGGCTTTGCTGACCTTGGTCCTTGCAGGCTGTTCCACGCAGAAGTCGAAATGGACCAATGTCACCTATCACAACACCACGTGTCACTACAACGTGTGGTGGAACGGCAACGAGAGTTACAAGGCTGGACTGCGGAAGCTGGAGAGTACCTTTAAAGATGACTACACACAGATACTGCCTGTTTATCAGATAGGTACCAAAGAACAATCCATGGGTATCTATGCCGAGATGGACAAGGCGATAGAGAAAGGCGTCAAAGGCATCAAGAAACACAGCATATACCTTCAGGGCAAGGAATATGTCAAGTACGTGAAATACTGTTATCTACTGACCGCTTATGCCACTTTCTACAAACAAGACTATGCTGCCACGGTTAACACTTGTCGGTTGATTATCAATCAGTACGGTGGAAGTGAAGTCTCTGACGAAGCCCGCATCCTCTTGGCGCGATGCCAGACACAGGAGAAGCAATATGATGAAGCGGAAGCGTCGCTCGACGCACTCGTCAACGAGCAGGGAAAAGACAATTTCTCACCCAAACTGGCCGACAAACTCTATCTGGCCATGATAGAAGCCCTGCTGCCTCAGGAGAAATACAAGAAGACGGTGCAGTATATTCGTCTCGCCTTGGACGAGGTTAGCGACAAAAAAACAAAAGCCCGTCTCTATTTCATCTTGGCGCAGATATACCAAAAGTTGGAAAAAAGACCCACGGCCTCGAAATATTTCGAGAAGGTGCTCCAATGCCATCCCGACTACGTGATGGAATTCAATGCCCGCATCAACCTGGCATCGTGTGCCGATATCAACACCACCGATGTCAAGAAGTTGGAGCGTGACATGGACAAGATGTTGAAAGACAAGAAGAACGAAGAGTTTAAAGACCAGATATATTATGCCAAGGCCGAGATGTATCTTGGCGCCAAGGATGTCAAGAAGGCATGCGACAACTACAAGCTTTCGGTGGCTGCCGCCACCGGCAATCCGGCACAGAAAGCCAAGTCGGCCCTTCGCATGGCCGATGTGCTCTATGAGCAGTATGAGAACTACGATGCTGCCCAGAGCTATTACGACACAGCCATGCATATCATCAAGGCCGGTTACCCCCATTTCGATGAGATACGCTCACGCTACAACACCCTGACCGCTTTGGTCGAATACACGCGTGTCATCTACCGCAATGACAGTTTGTTGGCCATGGCAGATATGGACCCCAATGAGCGTCAGGAGTTGATCAGGAAGAAAATAGCCGACTTGAACCAGCGTGAGAAAGAAGAAGCCGAACGCAAACTTATTGAAGAGTTCAACAAGGATGCGCTGTCGCAACAGAACACGCTGCAGGGCGACTGGTATTTCTACAACCACAACACGGTGAGCAAGGGCAAAGAGACTTTCCGCCAGCGATGGGGAATGCGCGCCTTGGACGACTATTGGTTCATCTCCAAGCGCAACTCCATGATGATGGGGTCGATGATACCTGGGTTGGAAACGACCGAAATGATTGACGATTTGGACACGGCCGACGTGGACTCGTCGGGTGCTGGCAGCATCAAGCTCAACCCGAAAGACAATCCCGACGATCCTCACTATGAGGCATATTATCTGAAAGACCTGCCCAAGACGCAAGGCCAGCGCGATACGATGCACATGGAGATAGCCAAATGCTTGCTCAATGCCGGCTACATATATTATGATGGTATAGAGAACACAGAGAGGGCGTTGGAGTGTTATCTTCGCATGACCAAGGACTATCCTGAAGCCGACGACATCGTTCAGGCGTTTTACCAATTGTGGCGCATCTACAGCAAGCAGGGCAACACCCCTAACGCCAACTATTACAAGGATATGGTGCTGATGGGCTTCCCCGATTGCGATTATGCCAACATGATACGTGATGATGAATACTATCTGGAAATCATCAAGCGCAGCGAGGTGGCTCAGAATGAGTATGCTACGGTCTACAACCTCTATCGCCGCAAGAAGTATTTTGACGTCATCAAGCATGTCGACAATGCCCTGTTGACCTATAATGAGCAGCCCCTTATGGGCAAATTCCGCTACTGGAAAGGCCTGGCCTGTGCGCAGACTGGCGACACGAACGCTGCCGTCATAGCGTTCCAGACCATCATCTCCGACTATGCCGACACCGCACGGTTGGTGACCCTGGCCAAGGAGCAGCTGTCGTATCTCCGCACCGGCTATTACAGCTCGGCACGCGAGAATATCTCGGCCGATGACGAAGAGGCGGCAAAGCACCGCTACAAGGAAAACGTCAACGATGTGGCCAGCACGACAGCAAACCAGTCGACAGCGGCCAACGAAACCGAGGAAGCCCTGCCGCCAGAAAGCCTCATGTATCGTTACCGCGAAAAAGAGAACCACTACGTCATAATCCTCATCAACGACAAGAAAATCGTTGCCACGCAGTTGCAGTATGCCATATCCGACTTCAACCGACAGAATTATGCCAACAGCGGATACCGCTCCAGCCCGATGCTTTTCACCGACACAGTGCAGATGATCACCATCCACCGCTATGGCAGTGCGGAAGAGGCCGAGAACTACAAAACCCACTTGCTGCTGGAGGGAGGCCCCCTGACAAAATACGATCCCCGCGACTATATCATCATGACCATATCGACCCGCAACTACAACACCTTCTATAACCAAAAGAATATAGAAGCATACATCAAATTCTATAGCTACTACTATAAGAATTAGCTCTGGCAACAAACAGGCAAAGCGGCACATTCATTAAAGGACTATTATGACAATTCACAAGTTTAATCATAAATAATATGGCAAAATTTGCAGAAATGGAAAGTTCAATCAACACCATCGCTAAAGGCACAACCATCAAAGGCAATGTCATAGCCATCGGAGATTTCCGTCTGGACGGGACACTGGAAGGCGACATCACGCTAAACGGCAAACTGGTAGTCGGTGAGTCCGGCTACATCAAAGGCAACATCGTCTGTCAGAATGCAAACATCATCGGCCACGTGGAGGGCAACACCTCTGTCAAGGAGCTGCTTTCGCTCAACAGCACGGCCGTCGTCAAGGGCGACATTCTGATCAACCGTCTGAGCATAGAACCTGGGGCAGCCTTCTCGGGCACATGCCGCATGCTTGACGAAGTGCGCAGGGAAAACGAGATGAGAGCCAACGAACAGCAGAACGGCGAAGAGGCCGAAAGCTGACACGGGAGTCGTATCATCACCACAGCGACATAGCGACATTTGAAGCCTGAAGACTACAAATCGTGGGTGAAATACTCCACCTTGGGGATAGAGATGGCTGTCATCATAGGTGCGGCGGTGTGGGGTGGCGTTGCCATAGACAAGAAACGCAATGCCTCCTTTCCGTTGTTTACCCTTCTGATGACGGCGTTGGGTCTCGTTGTGGCATTGATAAGAATGGTCAAGGGCGTGAAATAACTGTTCAGATTGCTTACACTATACTATGGAACAACTGTTTAAAGAATGGGCAGGCGAGGACTGCCTAAGGAAAAACCAGCTTACCGCCAACGGCTCGAACCGTACCTATTTCCGGTTGGAGGGAGAAACGAAGAGCTGCATAGCAGCTATCAATGAGGATGTTCGTGAGAATGAAGCCTTCATTTATTTTGCCGACGCGATGAACAAACGCGGCATCCGTGTGCCGCAGGTCTACGCCGTCAGTGCCGACAAGAAGCTCTATCTGCAGGAAGACTTGGGCAATGTGACGGTATATACCTATCTGAGTTCGCGTGCCACCAACGGCGTCGACATTACTGACAGCATGCGCGAATTGTACAAGAAAGCCATAGACCAACTCCTTGTCATCCAGACACGCTGCCGCGACGTGGATTTCACGAAAGCCTACCCTCGGGCGCGCTTCGACCAGCAGGCCATACAATGGGACCTGAATTATTTCAAATACTATTTCCTTCGGTTGTTCCATATCCCCTTCGACGAGCAGCTCCTCGAGGAGGATTTCCATACCTTTACAGACTACCTGCTCGATGACGACTGCGACTACTTCATGTATCGTGACTTCCAGTCGCGCAACATCATGATCAAGGATGGAGAGCTCTATTTCATCGATTTCCAGGGAGCCCGACAGGGAGCACTCTATTACGATCTGGCATCGTTGCTCTACAGTTCTAAATCCAATGTTCCCGAAGAGATGCGCGAGGAGCTGCTGGACTATTACCTTGACGGCTATAACATGATGATGCGAAACCAGGGAGGTAAAGAGTTGGATTGCCACGCGTTCAAAACAAAATTCTATGGCTACGTCCTAGCCCGCATCATGCAAGCCATGGGCGCTTACGGCTATCGTGGTGTCATCGAGAAGAAAGAATATTTTGTCAAAAGCATACCTTTTGCCGTCAACAATTTGCGTCGCATTATCACCGAGCATACGCTGCCTGTCGCGATACCCCACCTGATGGAGGCGTGGAAATCCATCTGTTCGATGCCGGAGTATAGTCCCGAAATCAATAGGCTGAAAGTGAGTGTGTTCAGTTTTTCGTACCGTAAAGGCATACCCTTCGACAAATCGGGCAATGGCGGCGGTTTCGTCTTCGACTGTCGTGCCTTGCCCAATCCAGGCCTGTATGACGAATACAAACCCTTGTGCGGACGCGACGCCGAGGTCATAGCCTTCTTCGAGCAGCATCCCGAGACCGAGCAGTATCTGAGCAGTGTCCGCGATATCCTGAGTCAAAGCGTAAAGAGCTATATGGAGCGGGGCTACACCCGACTGATGGTTAATTTCGGCTGTACCGGAGGACGCCACCGTTCGGTATACTGTGCCGAGCAAATAGCCAAATTCCTATATGAAAACTTTGACTGTGATGTCACCTTGCACCATTTAGAATACAGCAAATTGAGTCGTGAGGGACAATCATAATAATATACATATCAATTTTTTGCATAATGTTGTTTGAAAAAAATACATTCAATCTTTCTCTGAATGAATAATTGTTTGTATATTTGCAAATTCAAATTCAAAGAAAAAAACAATAAAAAATATTAACAATATGAGTAAGACTGGATCTATTATCCTAAAATGCACCCTGGGACTCTTGATTGTGTTCCTGGCAGTTATGATTTTTCTCTGTGTCAATCGTCCGCAGCAGCGTGAGTCGGAATACTATGTACGCCGTGATGCCTGTGGTGAAAAATTGAAGGTGATTCGTACCCTCGAGGAGGCTCACAAGATCACTTACGGTACCTATTGTGGCGACTTCGACACGCTACTCCTCAACCTCAGCAAACCGGAACAGCGTATCATCCGCAAAGTTATTGCCCCCAATGCTCCCGACTCGGTGAGCGACATGCCGGAATCGGAACAGATTCGCAGAGGCTGGTTGATCATGGAAGAGGCCAAGGTGGTTCCTTTGGACAAGTTGCGTGAGGATAAAAAACTGACCCTTACAGACGAAGAGTTGGCCGATGTGATCTATGTTCCTTTCACCCACAAACAGAAAAAGTTCGTCTTGAAGGCCGACTCGGTGTCCGCTTCGGCATCTGGCGAAGGCGGCAAGCTGCCCACCTTTGAGGCATATGTCACGCTCGACGACCTGTATTCCGACTATACCAACGACGAAAACAATTCGGGATTCCACAAATTTGTCGAGATCTTCACGGGAAGCGACGCCCAGTGGCTGATCAACAAGAAAGCCACGCTGATTGATATGGGCCGTTTCTGCGGTTGGAAAGTTGGTGACATCACCTCAGCCACCACTGAAAGTAATTTTGAATAATGATTATTTATGTCGTATAAAATCAACACACTGATTAAATCAGACAAGGTCGTTGTTTCATACGAAAAAAGATTATCCATTTGCCTTACGTCAAATGGATTTTCTTTTTCGATAACTACGGTTCATGACGACCTGCTTGCCATAGGAGACGTCGCGTGCAGCCTTGACGTGGCGATGTCTGACCTGATGACGAGCGTCAAAAATGTCTTTGCCGACAGCGGTATAGCCACCTATGGACTGAAGGAGGCCGAACTTGTTGTCGACAGCAGCCGGTTCGTATGGGTGCCGCAGTCGCTCTACGACGAGAAGCAGCAACGCACCTACCTCGATGCAGTATGCAAGATAGAGAACGGCCAGGGCGTGTATGTCGACTATAATGATGCCATCAAGGCTTACATCGTTTTCAGTGCTCCCAGCGCGCTGGTCTCGGCTTTCAAGATTGCCATCCCCGGCCTCAAGGTGCGTTGCCAGCATGACAAGATGGTCAATGCCATAATGGTAGGGCATAGCGACCTGAAATCGTTGCTGCTAATCAATCTCAGGGATAAAGAGAGCGATTACACAGTGTTCTGCAATAAGAAACTGCAGCTTTCCAACACGTTCCGCTGTGAGAGCTACGACGATGCCATCTATCATGCTTTAAATCTGACCAAGCAGCTCCACCTTGAAGAGGCGCCATTGACGACGGCGGTATGTGGCGCTATTGATCGGGAACGATTCGGACAGTTGCGACAGTTCTTCCCCAATGTGGCGCTCTATACGGGTCGTCAGTTGACGTTGACAGAACCCGAGATGCAGCATGTGCCGTTGTACAAGTATGCATTAATACTCTCGTAATCATGCGTATCATTGCCGGAACACTGCGAGGACGACGACTCAACCCACCCACATCGCTGCCAGTGCGGCCCACTACGGACATGGCACGCGAGAGTTTGTTCAATATCCTTAACAACTATGTGGATTATGAGGAGTGCCGTGTGCTGGACCTCTTTGCCGGCACGGGCGCCGTGAGTCTGGAATTTGTCTCGCGTGGCGCCAAAGCAGTTACGAGTATCGACATCAGCAATGCCTGTACCGACTATATCAAGTCCGTGTCGATGCAGTTCAAGGTCGATAACATGCACGTGGTGCGTGCCGATGTGTTCGACCTGCTGAAACGTGCCAACCAGCAGTTCGACATCGTTTTTGCCGACCCACCGTATGCACTCCACGACCTGCCTAAGCTGCCCGACCTCGTCTTCGATAGCGGTGTCCTCACCGATGACGGCATCTTCATTCTGGAACATCCCAAAGAGTTCGTTTTTGAAGACCATCCCCATTTCTGGCAGCACAGGGCTTACGGCAAAGTCAATTTCACCTTTTTTGCCATGCACTTGGACGAGGAGTGAGGTGATGCTGAATGGATACGACAACGATATTCTATAAAGACAAATCGATTAAACTAAAAATATTATGCAAGCAATTATAAAAACAAACTTTCATTTCCCAAAGCAGAAAAGCCTTTATGTCGGCAAGGTGCGCGACGTATACAATATTGATGACAAGTATATGGCCATGGTTGTCAGCGACCGTATCTCGGCCTTTGACGTTGTCCTCCCCAAGGGTATTCCTTACAAGGGTCAGGTGCTGAACCAGATAGCTGCCAAGTTTCTTGATGCCACAGCCGACATCGTCCCCAACTGGAAGCTGGCGACCCCCGACCCCATGGTCACCGTGGGATTGAAATGTGAAGGTTTCCGCGTGGAGATGATAGTGCGAGGCTATCTGGCGGGTTCGGCCTGGCGCGAATACAAGGCTGGCAACCGCGTGCTTTGCGGCATCACGTTGCCAGAGGGCATGGTGGAAAACCAGAAATTCCCCACGCCGATAGTGACGCCCACCACCAAAGCCGACGAAGGTCACGATGAGAACATCTCGCGAGAGGAAATCATCCGTACCGGTCTTGTTTCGAAAGAAGATTATGACCTGTTGGAACAGTATTCGTTGCAGCTTTTCCAGCGTGGCACAGAGATTGCTGCCGCCAAGGGACTCATCCTTGTCGACACCAAGTATGAGTTTGGCAAGCGCGACGGAAAGATCTATCTTATCGATGAGATCCACACTCCCGACTCGTCGCGCTATTTCTATGCCGACGGCTATGAGGAGCGCCAGCGCAACGGAGAGCGTCAGCGTCAGCTTTCGAAAGAGTTTGTCCGCGAGTGGCTTATGGCCAACGGATTCCAAGGCAAGGAAGGACAGCAGGTACCAGAGATGACTCCAGAGATAGTGAACTCTATAACAGACCGCTACATAGAACTGTATGAGCATATTACAGGAGAGAAATTCGTCAAGG
>OCVV012864605.1_pt1 | contig 10835 bp, 9 predicted proteins | sample 1539721 | NCBI WGS metagenome assembly OCVV01 (sample SAMN02144230, study PRJEB22623) | gut metagenome | biome: sheep rumen | host: Ovis aries | place: New Zealand
CGGTGGAAGATAAATAACACAATAAATCTTTAAGCCTTGCGTTATATGTATTGGATGCAAGAACAAAAAAGACACGAGAATCTGACCTATCTGGCACTGTGGAGTATGCTCTTCGCAGTGCCAGTGCTCAGCCTCTATCTCCGCAGTGTCAACGATGAGATGTTCGATTTCCGTTGGCATGAGGTTTTCATGATCTGGAAAATATTCGGCATCTTTTTGGTTATCTTCCTGATTCATAACTTTCTGCTCGCTCCCCTATTGGTCTATCAACAGCGACGCGCCTTGTATTTCAGTATTGTGGCTGCCCTGATTGGAGCTTTCGTACTTTTCCAATGCTCACTGCGCCCTTCAGAACGGCGCCCCTTCCGTCCCGAACCTCCCCGTCAAGAACAATTCGAGCACAGACAGGGTCAGCACCCTCCCCGCCCACACAATGTCGGGGAACACAGACGGCACCGACCACCTATGATTGTGGGGCAACACGACATCATCTCACTGATTGTGCTCGTATTGATGTTGGGCATGAACATCGGCATCAAGCTCTATTTCAAGTCACGCCATGATGCCAAACAAATGATAGCCCTGGAAAAGGAGAATCTGGAACAGCAGCTGGAATATCTGAAGTATCAGATCAACCCCCACTTCTTCATGAATACGCTCAACAACATCCATGCCCTGGTGGACATCGACTCCGAAAAGGCGAAAGACACCATCGTGGAACTGTCGAAGATGATGCGCTTCATCCTGTATGAAGGAGACAAGAAAGGCGTACCCCTCACCCGCGAGTTTGAGTTTATCCGACACTACGTGACGTTGATGAGCCTGCGCTATACCGACAAGGTGGAAGTGACGGTCGATTTGCCCACTGAGACGCCTGATTACGAATTACCGCCCCTGATGCTGATTACGTTTATTGAAAATGCCTTCAAACACGGTATCAGCTATCAGCACGAGTCGTTTGTGCATATCAAGGCGACGGTGGATGATCATCAACTCCACTTCACATGCGCCAACAGCAAGGCAGACAAGCCAAACGACGAAAGGGTACGGGAAGGCGGTGTAGGCCTTGCCAACGTGAAACAACGCTTAAACTTAATTTATGGAAAGAACTATACACTGAATATACAGGACAACCCTGAAACTTATCTTGTAGAACTTAAAATACCACTCGCATGATCAAATGTTTGGCTATTGACGACGAACCACTTGCCCTCCAACAGTTGGCAGCATATATCAAGAAAGTACCGTTCCTCGAACTGGCAGCCCAATGCCAGAGTGCCCTCGAAGCCCGTCAGTTTCTGGAGCAAGACACGGTTGACGCTATCTTCTGCGATATCAACATGCCCGACCTGAACGGCATGGACTTCGTGAAATCACTACAGGCTCCGCCACTCGTTGTCTTCACCACGGCTTATGCCGAATATGCCGTAGAGGGATTTAAGGTCAATGCCGTTGACTATCTGCTGAAGCCCTTCGGACTACAGGACTTCCAAAGGGCAGCTTCGCGCCTCAAGGAACGCTTGGAGGGACAAGCAGCCAACAGCCAACAGCCAACGCCCAACAGCCCAGCCGAAGACACCATCTTCGTCAAAACAGAATATCGCATCGTGAAAGTCAGTATTGCCGACATCCGCTATATCGAGGGCATGAGCGAATATCTGAAAATCTATCTTGACAGCGAGGCGAAACCCATCATCACCCTCCTCTCGATGAAGAAGATGGAAGAGCGACTGCCTGCCAACTTCATGCGCATTCATCGCTCGTATATCGTCAACCTTGACAAGATACAGGAAGTCAACAAAAACCGCGTTATTATGGATGCTGACACCTATCTTCCTATCGGAGATTTATACAAAGAGGCGTTCCAAAGTTATCTTGATGCCAAATTTCTTGGCAAATAAAGAAATTTTGTGTACCTTTGGCCTCGAAATGAAGAGATTACACACCATACTGCTCACTTTTCTGATTGTGTGCTCCGCGAGTGCACAGATGGTTGACCCTGTGCATTTCACTGCACAGCTGAAAGAACTTGCCAACGGTGAGGCAGAAATTATTTTTACCGGTAAGATTGATGCCGGATGGCATGTCTATTCCACCGATTTGGATGGCGGACCTATTGCCGCCAACTTCAACAAGGTGAAGATGGACGGTGCAGAAACCGTAGGAAAGTTGAAGCCCCGAGGCAACGAACTGAAGAAGTTTGATAAGCTCTTCGGTATGGATGTGCGCTACTTTGAAGGCGCAGCCACTTTCGTTCAGAAAATCAAGTTCACCAAAGAGAAATATACCATCGACTGCTATTTGGAGTATGGCGCCTGCAACGACGAGATGTGTATGCCCCCATCCTCCGTTGAGTTCAAGAAGAGTGGTATAGCAGCTATCAAGCAGGAAAAGGAAGAGGAGAAAAAGACAGAGGAGTCAAAGGATGCCCCCGCTGTCCCTGACACCGCTCAACTCTCAACTCCCAACTCCCAACTCCCAACTGACCTCTGGCAACCCGTTATCAAAGAACTCCAGGCATTCCATGACACCCCTCAGGACAATTCCCTTTGGTATATATTCTTTGCCGGTCTGCTGGGTGGCTTCTTAGCCTTGCTGACGCCCTGCGTATGGCCTATCATCCCGATGACGGTATCGTTCTTCCTGAAGCGTAACAAGGAGCGCTCGAAAGCTATTCGGGAAGCTGTGACGTATGGGCTGAGCATCATCGTGATATACGTATTCCTGGGACTGCTGGTAACCCTGCTCTTTGGTGCCAATGCCCTGAATGCGCTGTCCACGAATGCGTGGTTCAATATCTTCTTTGCCCTGCTGCTCATAGTCTTTGCAGCATCTTTCTTCGGGGCTTTCGAATTGACACTACCCTCCTCATGGTCAACCAAGATTGACGAGAAGTCGGAAAAGGCAACAGGATTGCTATCCATTTTCCTCATGGCATTCACCCTGGTACTGGTCAGTTTCTCGTGCACAGGTCCTATCATCGGATTCCTGCTCGTCGCCGTATCTACCCAAGGCAATATCCTCGGTCCTACCATCGGCATGTTAGGATTCTCCATCGGACTGGCTATCCCCTTTGCGCTCTTTGCCCTCTTCCCCACACTATTGAAGTCGGCACCGAAGTCGGGCGGATGGATGAATACCATCAAGGTAGTATTGGGATTCATCGAACTGGCTTTTGCGCTCAAATTCCTGAGCGTAGCCGATTTGGCATACGGCTGGAGATTGCTCGACCGTGAGGTGTTCCTATCCATTTGGATTGCCCTCTTCGGACTCTTAGGCGCCTATCTCATGGGGTGGCTCCGCTTCCCTCATGATGACGACGGGCATCGTACAAACGTGCCACAATTCTTCCTCGGCCTTATCTCGTTTGCATTCACCATCTATATGATTCCCGGACTTTGGGGCGCTCCGCTGAAGGCTATCAGTGCCTTTACGCCTCCGATGTACACGCAGGACTACAAGATGGTGCAGACGGCCATCGTCGAAGCCAAGTTCAAGGATTACGAACAGGGCATGGCCTTCGCCCGCGAGCAAGGCAAACCCGTTATCATCGACTTTACGGGCTTTGGTTGCGTGAACTGCCGTAAAATGGAGGCTGCCGTCTGGACGGACAGCGAGGTGGCACGCCGACTGACCGACGACTATGTGCTCATCTCTCTGTATGTGGACGACAAGACTCCACTCTCCGAGCCCATCGAAGTGGAGGTGAACGGACAGAAGCGCACCCTGCGCACCATAGGCGATAAGTGGAGCCACTTCCAGGCTGTTAAATTTGGCGCGAACACCCAGCCGTTCTATGTGTTGCTCGACGCAGAGGGAAAGCCCCTTGGTCCTTCGCGCTCCTACAACGAAGATATTCAAGAATACATCGACTGGCTGGATGCCGGTCTTAAACATACGAAACCATAAAAAGATTCAAGATAAGTATGAAAAGAGTCATCACTTTCATCATGGTCATAGCACTGGCTATACCGACCTTTGCACAGTATCAAACCAACAGAGAACGCAGCCGCTACAATCGCGATGATACGGAACGCTACTACGGTCTGCGTCTCGGTATGAATATCGCCAGCACCAGCAGCGAGTCAACCAATTTCGACACCAATCCCCGTACCGGTCTCGTCATCGGCGGCGTGTTCGGCATGCAGCTCTCGCGCCAACATCCCGTATGGCTGGAACTGGGACTGATGTATTCAGAGAAGGGTGGCAAGACTCATTTGAATGATGCGAAGGTGACCTACCGCCTGGGCTATCTGCAACTGCCTATCGTGGTGAAATACAACTTCAACATTGACGACGACCTATTTATTTCGCCCTTCCTCGGCGGCTATTTTGCCGTCGGCATCACGGGTAAGGTCAAGAATTATGAAACGCGCGAATCAGTCAGCGTTTTCGACAGCATGAAGCGCTTCGACGGCGGTCTGCGTGGCGGTTGCTGTCTGGAATATAAGATGATGTATGTAGAATTGGGTTACGACCTCGGATTGGCCAATATTGCCAGAGACGAATTCGATGCAGCCCATACGCGCAGCCTCTTCGCTAATCTCGGTATTAATTTTTAAAACTATATATGGAAAAGCTTTATCCTCAGATGATAGTAGAAGCCCTGCAGACCGTAACCTATGCAGGCACCAAGAAAAACATCATAGAAAGCGGTATGCTGGCTGACCAGCCTGCCGTGGACAACGTGCACAACAAGGTGACGGTAGTGCTGGAATTTCCCCGCGACACCGACCCGTTCCTCAAATCGACCGTCAAGGCTGCCGAGGCTGCCATCAAATACCATTGCGGCAAGGAAGTGGAGGTGGAGATTCAGACGGAATTCAAGTCGAAGCCCCGTCCTGAGGCTGGTAAGATGTTGCCACAGGTCAAGAACGTGATAGCCGTCAGCTCCGGCAAGGGCGGCGTCGGCAAAAGCACCGTTTCCGCCAACCTCGCTATCGCCTTGGCCCGTTTAGGCTACAAGGTGGGACTGCTGGATACCGATATTTTCGGTCCGTCCATGCCTAAGATGTTCAAATGCGAGGATGCCCGTCCTTACGCTGTCAACGTAGATGGACGCGACCTGATAGAACCCATTGAGGCTTACGGTGTCAAACTGCTCTCCATCGGATTCTTCGTATCGCCTGATACGGCTACGCTGTGGCGTGGCGGAATGGCTTCCAACGCCTTGAAACAGCTCATTGGCGATGCCGATTGGGGCGAGCTCGACTATCTGATTCTCGACACACCCCCAGGCACCAGCGACATTCATCTGACGCTGCTGCAGACGCTGGCCATCACCGGAGCAATCATCGTCAGCACCCCTCAGCAGGTAGCCCTTGCCGACGCCCGGAAGGGTATCGACATGTATCGCAATGAGAAGGTGAACGTGCCCATCCTCGGTTTGGTGGAGAATATGGCATGGTTCACTCCTGCCGAACTGCCCGAGAATCGCTACTACATCTTCGGCAAGGAGGGCTGCAAACAGCTGGCAGAGGAAATGAACGTCCCCCTGCTCGCCCAGATTCCCCTCGTGCAGAGCATCTGCGACAACGGCGACCAAGGCACTCCAGCCGCCCTTAACAGCGACACCGCCACAGGCTTAGCCTTCATCAATCTCGCCCAAGCCGTCGTCACGGTGGTCAACAAGCGCAACCGCGAACTGCCCAAAACAGAAGTTGTTGGAGTAAAATAAAAAAAGGGGTTATACCTTTGCTTTTTTCGAGCGCACTCCAAAAAGTTTTTCACTGCACTCCAATTTTTACTGGAGTGCACTCGAAAAACAGAAAGTCGTAATGAAACTCATGTATTGCCTTATGGTTCTTCATCATCAGGAGCACCCTCTCCCATCATCTTGGCTACTCGCTTATGCCGCAGGAAGTGCAGGCGCTCCAACGCACGCTTACGAGCCTGGTAAATCTGGAAGCGGTAGAGAGCGATGGTCAGAACGAAATAACAGATGGCTTGTATCCACAGAATGCGAATCTCGGGCAATACATCGCTGAGGTCGGCTCCCATGGAGTTCAGACGGATATAGGCACGGGCGCCAAACGTAGAGGGGAACAGCCACGAAACACCCTGCCAATAGCTGGGAATGCTGGACTGAGGCCAACTGACACCTGTGAGAAACAACAGAGGAATGGAGACGAAAACCACCAGCAGCATGACATTCTCACGATACTTGACCGTACACGACACGAGCATACCGAAGAAGATGCTGGCGATGATGAAGGGAAGCATCATGTGGAACAAAGACCAGAACGTGGCTAACTGGGGAAAGTGGAACATGCGAGGAACAGCCATCGACAGCCAAGCCCCCATCACCATGAATATCATGAAATAACAGAGTGCCTTTCCCAAGACGATGGGAAGCGTACTGCTGTACTTCGTATAGCCTACCGGAACCAGATTGCGGAAAGGATTCTCGTCGCGTGCCGTACCCGCCGACATACCGATTCCCAACACGAGCGCCTGTTGTAATATCAACATCAATACGGCAGGAAGAATGGAAGAGCCATAACCGCCGTTAGGAGTAAAGAGAGGAACATCCTCATAGTCGAGCGGACGCGTGGCAATAGCCTCTTCACGAGCCGTATAGTGCCCACCCAGTTTCGTCTTCAATTCATTGCCCATCTCCATCGTCACCAACTGGGCAGTCTGGAAAATGGCTTTATAGGTGAGCATCAGACTCATATCGCAATAGACACTGACCACCCCCTGCTTCAGGGCATAGGTGTCAGCCTCAAACGAACTGGGAATGAGATAGACGCCCTTGACCAACTGGCGACTGACCAATGATTTGGCCTCGTCGAGATCCTGCGCATAGAACATGACATGCACATCGGGAGAGGCATCGCACTTACGGATGAATTCGCGCGACAGTTGGCTGTGAGACTGGTCAACCACACAGACGGGTACATCGCGCACCACCTCATTGTTGTAAATCCATGAATATAATAAAGGATAGCCCAATGGAACCAGGACGAGGAAGATAAGCACGCCCTCATCCTTCACCACCTGTTGCACCTCCCTACGCCAGAAGGAAAGCGTCTCGATGAGTCCCTGATATAAATTATGGAATATAGACATAGGTCAGCATTGCATTCTTAATTTTCTTAATGACAAGCCAAGGCAACAGCATGAAAGCAGCCAAGGCGGAGAAATGGAACCACGACTCAACGAGCGAGAATCCATTGAACACACACGTCTGATACATCATCCAGTAATGACGCAGAGGGAACAGCCATGAGAGCGACTGCAACGCGCCATCCATACCCATCACAGGGAAAGCACTGCCTGCCATGGAGATGCTGAGCACTGCCCAGAGTGACGAGATACTCATCGACATACGCAAAGAGGGCATCAGTCCAAAGGCAAAGATACCAAACCCTTGCGACGCCAATACCTGCATCAGTCCCAGCAACACCAGCATCCAAGGACTGCCCAGATGGGGGAATCCCAAATGATAGAACACATACCACTCATAGCCATAGACGATGGCCAACCAGATGACGGTCTGGGGCAAGAACTTGCCTATCATGGCTACCATGATATTATTGTCTGCCATTTCCAGCCATTTCTTACTTGTTGCAAACTTCAGCTCCGTGCCTAACGAATAAGTAGAAATCAGCAAGATAAACAGCATGATGACACCAGGCACTATCATCGTAGAGAGATATACATTATAGTTGGTCCAAGGATTGGCTATCTGATGGAGGTCAACCCGGATGGGCTGCAACATGGCCTGTATCTGTCGGTCGGTTGCTCCCTTGGCACGCATGGTGGCTTGTCCGAGTGCCGCAGAACCGAGTGTCGAAATCGTCTTCATCTCCTTCATCACCATCGAACCCGCAGCTATCGACGTGTACGTATAATAGTAGGATATCTTGGGCTGTCTGCCAGCTATCAGTTTCTCTGTGGTTCCCTTGGGAATATACAGGAAACCATAAATCTCGTTGCGCTGGATAGCACGGCGAGCCTCCGTCAGACTGGGATAACGCGCCACCACCTTCGACATCTGGAATCCATCCAGTCGGCGCGACAGGGCACGTGTGGTGGTGGTATTGTCAAGGTCAACCACGCCCACAGGCAGTTGGGTTGGCACCCCCTTGTCCATCAAACTTGTAAAGAAGAAGATTACAAAGATGGGAAACAGTACCATACAGAAGCGGTAGATGTGATTCAAGCGCAGAATCAACAACTCACGCAACATGATGTTATATATCTGTCGGATATACTTCATTTAATAATAAGTGACATTCCAGGACGCAGTCCTTCCATTTTCTCCACGGGGCGGGCCTTTACCTCAAAGGTCTTGAGGTCGTACTGCCCATTCGCCTTAGTGGCTTTCCACACCGCATACGAACCTTGGTCTTTCATATAATAGACCTTCATCTGAATGTTCTTGTTGAAGGCTGGAACGAAAGCAGTAAAGGTCTTGCCGACTGCCAAGTCGCCAAGCTGGTCTTCACGCACATTGAAAGTGCCCCACATATCCTTCATGATAGAGATATTCATGATGGGAGAACCCGTACCAATCAGTTCGCCGACCTTCGGGAAGATATCACTTACCTCACCCTCCATCTGGGCTATCTGAACGGTCTCGTGGATATAGCTGGTTACTTCCTGCACGGCACCCTTGGCACGACCTACCTGGGCAGCTGCTGCCAGTTTGTCCTCACGACGGGCACCATTGCGAGCCATGTCATACTGGCTCTCAGCGGCTTTGCACTGGGCTTCCATTGCCTTATAGCTGGCATATACCTCATCACGTTTCTGAGCACTGACCACACCTTCGTCGTACAGACGCTGAATACGCTGATACGACTTCTCGGCAATCTCCAGTCCTGCCTTTGCCTGTTGCAGCAAGTTATAGGCGCCACGAATCTGTTCTTCACGAGCACCATTCTGTGCTTTCATCTCCAAGGCGGCAGCTGCATTCTCTGCACTCTGAGCCTGTTCCATCTTGGCACGAACCTCAGGGGCATCAAGGATAGCGAGCGTATCGCCCACTTTCACGAAATCGCCCTCTTTGACTCTGATTTCCAAAATACGGCCAGGCACCTTGCTGGATACTCTGTACTCACTCACTTCCACCTGTCCCTGAATGAATTCGGGGTCACGACCCAAGGTAAAGAAACCGATGAGGGCCACGATGGCTACTGCTGCTGCAAATCCGAGGATGGCAAGCAGGATGTTGTTATGTTGCGTTTTTGCTGACATAAATATATTATTGTAATGTGCCAAGGGCCTTCTGCAGGTTTACTTGGCTGAGTTTAACATCAATTTCTGCATCTATCTTCTGCGACTGGGCCTGAAGCCAGGCTGTCTGCGCTTCCATCACGGTAGTGGACGAAATCACCCCTTCACGGAATCCGAGGTTGGCGGTACGAAGATTCTCGTTGGCTTTCTCGGTATTCTTCTTAGCCATTTCCAACTTCTTGAAGGCTTCGTTCACGTGGAAGTTGCTCTGGTTGACCTGCAGCTCTATCTTCTCACGAGCCTCGGCTAATTCCAGGTTGGCTATGGCTGTAGCACCTTTTGAGGCGCGCACCTTATAGGCGACATCGCCCCAATTCCAAATGGGAACATGCACCAAGACACCAACGTTCCACACACCGGCAAATTTCTTCTCGAAGCCGTTGAAGACATTGGGATTCGACACCATATAGCCGCCCGTCAGTGCCACCTTAGGCAGATTGCCTGACTTGAGGATATTGGTAAGCTGGCGACTCATATCCACCAAATTCTGCAACTGACGGAGTTCCGGGCGCATCAGTGCCACCTGTTCCATATCCACTTGTTGAGGAATTTGCGTAGTAGTCAGTTCCTCGCTTTCCTCATCCACCAATGTCACCTGCTCATTGAGGGGAAGTCCGCAGAGCTGGCAGAGCAGCATCTTCGAGAGTGTCAGTCCATCGTCAACCTTCATCAGCGTCATCTCGGCTTCGTTCACCTTCACGCTGACGCTCAGTCCCTCGGAACGGGTGGCAACGCCCTCGGTAATCATTTTCTGCACATCGCCATCCAGTTTCTTCACCAAATCAAGATAGCCCTGCGCCAGTTTCTGCTTGTGCTTGAGCGATACCACTTGCCAATAAGCCTGGTCAATTTGATACAGGGTCTGTTGGCGTTGGGCTTCTGACGAATTTGCCGCCATCTTCTCACCAATATCTGCCATTTTATTCATGGCCACAATAGCACCGCCCATAAATACGGGTTGCACCACCATGACGGCACCGGCAAACATATTACGAGTGTCGGTTCGGAAGGCATCGACAATACGCTGGCCTCTTGAATCGAGCATTCCAGCAAACGTATTCTGACCAATGCCAATGTTCTGCTGAACCTGCTCAGGAGAAATGCCCATCTGGCCCAACATCTGCCAGACACCCTGAGGCATGCCAGCCATACCTTGCTGGATGGTATTTTCAAGTGCAGACGTCATGTTGGTCCCTAAATTCGACAGCGAAGACTTCTGACGGTCGTTCAAAATAGAGATTTCCTTGCTGGTCCACTCGTAGCCTCCCAACGCATTGACTTGCGGCAGGTATTTGGTACGTGCAGACTTACGCAGATTAGCTGCTACTTCCTGTTTGACTTTAGCTACACTCATCTGCTTGTTGTTGCGCAGAGCCATGGCCCGACAACTGTCCAGCGACAGTGCCTTTTGCGCTCCAACAGGTAGCGTAACCCAAAGCGTCAGGGAAAAGATAATGTTTTTATTCATAGTTTATTTCTCAAGTTCGATACTACGTGCTCCAATCTCATGTCCATCGGCAATCACCTGCACCCTGTAGTCGCCAGGTATCAGCGTTTCTTTCTTTGCCACATAGAGTTCCATCGGAGTTTCT
>OCVV011306789.1_pt1 | contig 10830 bp, 22 predicted proteins | sample 1539721 | NCBI WGS metagenome assembly OCVV01 (sample SAMN02144230, study PRJEB22623) | gut metagenome | biome: sheep rumen | host: Ovis aries | place: New Zealand
TACCTCAATTTGGTAGTGCTAAAAAGCCTATGACACCTGAGGCACTTGCGTTATGGTATATTGATACTATTGATTCTAAGTTTAGAGTTTTAGGTACAGAGCTTGAAAAGGTTGAAAAAGGCTCATTTACTGATAATATTGGTGTTATTGATAAAATGAAGATTTATAAATCATAGAAAAGACGTTGATATCAAAAGATATCAATTCTTTTTTGTATTAAAGGAGTAATATGAAGTATTTTAAAAAAGTAGCACTACTACTTTGTGTCGCAAGTGTATTAGGCATAGTGTCTTGTACAAATACTAACACTAAAACAAGCGGAAGTGGCTATATTAAAACTGAAGTAACAATGTTATATAATAAAACATGCGAGTATGATGATAGTGGAGATTATAATGAAAATGTATATACTGACTATCAAAAGGGTGAAAAAAGAAGTGTACCACTATTTGATTTTTGGTATATTGATAGCGCATCAACAAACAGTATGATACCATCATTTATAATGGTTGGAGATAGAATTAAGTTTGAACTTAAAGAAGAAGTTTTAGCTGATATAAATGATCATAGTAATATTAAAATAGATCCAGTTGAGTTTAAACCAATTACAATTGATGAAGCATTTAATATAGAATATATTAGGGCTGAAGTATTTAAAATTGAAGAGGCAAGTATAACAAGAGATGAAAGTGGTTATGTTTTAAGCATAAGTAATTATGCGTCCCAAAAATATATAACAATTGATAAAGAGTATCATTATATAAGTTTAAATGAATATAATGGTAAAAATGTATATGTATCTAGTGGAAATGGTATAAGATTATACTCATTTAATCCGCTAGAAGAATGAAATTATAATATCATAGATATTATCCCATAAGTTAGTAGCAGTAACTAATTTATGGGATTTTTCTTATTTTTAGGGGTTAAAAACACAAATTTTTAGGCTTTTATATTTATAATATAAAGAATCCTGAAAAAAAATAAAAATTTTTCTTGACTATTGTATCTGTTTGTAATAAAATGATAAAGCCTGTTTTAGCGGGCTCTATTATTGGCTGTGAAGTGGGAGGTTGCCGATACACAGAAAGCCGTTGTCATTGGTGTACCGGGTTTTTCCATGGAGCAAGTCTATACAAAGATTATAGGCGAAAGGAGTTAAGAAAATGGCAAGAGATAAAATTAAAATCCGTTTAAAATCTTATGATCACAGATTATTAGACCAATCAGCAAAGAAAATTGTTGATTCAGTAAAGAAAGCAGGTTCTAAGGTAAATGGTCCAATTCCACTACCTACAGAAAGAGAAATCTTTACAATCTTACGTTCACCTCATGTTAACAAAGATTCACGTGAACAATTCGAAAGAAGAACTCATAAGAGATTAATCGAAATTGTTGATCCAAATCCAGCAACAATTGATGCTTTAATGCATATCGATCTACCTTCTGGTGTTGATATCGTTTTAAAGAAGTAATAAATAATTGGATTTAAAAAAATATTTAAGAAAGAGAGAATTTAATTTATGGCTAAGGGAATCTTAGGAAGAAAATTGGGTATGACTCAAATTTTCGATGCAGCTGGAAGATTAGTTCCAGTTACTATCGTTGATTGTAGTGAAAATGTTGTTCTTCAACAAAAAACACAAGAAACTGATGGTTATGTTGCTGTAAAGGTTGGTTGCTCAAATAAAAGAGAAAATTTAGCAAACAAACCTGAGCTTGGTCAATTCAGAAAAGCTAGCACTGCTCCTAAGCGCTTCATCAGAGAACTTCGTTTTTCTGAAGCATTAGGAAATGAGCTTGCAAGCTATAGCGTAGGCCAAGAAGTTAAAGTTGATATTTTTAGTGCAGGAGAAGTAGTTGATGTAACAGGCACATCTAAAGGTAAAGGATTTGCTGGTACAATCAAACGTTACAACCACGCTCGTTTAAGAATGAGCCATGGTACTTCTGCTTGTCATAGAATCGTTGGTTCTATGGGCGCAATTAAAGGCAATATGAAAGGTAAGAAAATGCCTGGACATATGGGCCATGACAAAGTTACATTACAAAATCTTACAATCGCTAAGGTAGATTCTGAAAGAGAATTATTATTAATCAAAGGAAATGTACCTGGACCTAAGAAAGGTTTTGTAGTAGTTAAAACAGCTGTAAAGGCTGTTAAGTAAGAGGAGGGAGACTTAGTATGCCAAGTGTTGCTTTATTAAATCAATCTGGAGAAAAAGTTAAAAACCTAAAACTTACTGATGTATTTGCTACACCTTTCAATCAACAAGTTATCTACGACGTTGTTAATGCTCAAAGAGCTGCAATGAGACAAGGTACTCATGATACAAAGGGTAGAAGCGAAGTAAGAGGCGGTGGCCGTAAGCCTTATAGACAAAAAGGTACAGGTCGTGCACGTCAAGGTTCAATTCGTGCTCCACAATGGGTTGGTGGTGGAACAGTTTTCGGTCCTACACCAAGAAGTTATGCTTTCAAATTAAATAAGAAAGTAAAAAGATTAGCTATGAAAGTTGTATTAACTTACAAGCTAAATGAAAAAGCTTTAATCGCAGTTGAAAGCTGCAAATTCGAAGAAGCTAAAACAAAAGAATTCGTTAAGTTCTTAGGAAATATCAAAGCTGAAGGTAAAACAATGGTTGTTTGCGGTGCTGAAGAATTTGAAGAAAATGCAAATCTAGCATCTAGAAATTTACCAGATGTATTCTATACTCCTGCTGATAACGCATCAGTATATGAAATCTTATGCTACAAGAACTTAGTATTAACAGAAGCTGCTATTAAGTATTTTGAGGAGGTTTTGAAGTAATATGACAATTAAATTATATGATATCATTCAAGCCCCAATCATTACTGAAAAGACTATGGCTTTAAAAGAAAATTATAACAAATATACTTTCAAAGTATTAAAGACAGCTAATAAGATTGAAATCAAAAATGCTGTTGAACAAATCTTCAAGGTAAAAGTAGAAAGCGTCAACACAATTAATGTTTTACCTAGAAGAAAAAGAGTTGGACAACATGAAGGCTTTAAACCTGCATATAAGAAAGCCATCGTAAAACTTGCCCAAGGCGATAAAATTGACGCATTTGAGATTTAATGGGAGGATTTATTAACTATGGCAGTTAGAAAATATAAGCCAACGTCTAATGGTAGACGTAACATGTCAGTTTTGACATTTGAAGAAATTACAACAAGTACCCCAGAAAAATCATTATTAGCACCTCTTAAGAAACACGCAGGTAGAAATAATAGCGGTAAGATTACTGTTCGTCATCAAGGTGGCGCTAACAGAAGAAAATATCGTATTATTGACTTCAAGAGAAATAAAGAAGGTATTCAAGGCGTTGTTAAAACAATTGAATACGATCCAAACAGAAGCGCTAATATTGCTTTAGTGGTATATAAAGATGGTGAAAAGAGATACATCCTTGCTCCTAAGGGATTAGAAGTAGGCATGGTAATTGAAGCTGGTGATAAGGCAGATATCAAAGTTGGTAATGCTTTACAATTAGGTTTAATTCCAGTTGGTTCTCTAGTTCACAATATTGAACTTCATCCTGGAAAAGGTGGACAACTTGCAAGAAGTGCTGGTACATCTGCTCAAATCCTAGGCCGTGAAGGTAAATATGTATTATTAAGATTATCAAGTGGCGAAGTTCGTAAGGTTGTTGCTACATGTAAAGCAACTATCGGTGAAGTAGGTAACGAATCACACGAATTAGTTAGAATCGGTAAAGCTGGTCGTGCTCGTCATATGGGTTTACGTCCAGAAGTTCGTGGTTCAGTTATGAACCCAGTTGATCACCCACATGGTGGTGGTGAAGGTAAATGTCCAGTTGGACGTCCATCACCTATGACACCTTGGGGTAAACCTGCATTAGGTTTAAAGACTCGTAAGCATAAAAAAGCTTCTAACAAATTAATCGTTAGAAGAAGAAACGATAAGTAGGAGGGAATCATGGCTCGTTCAGTTAAAAAAGGTCCATTTTGTGATGACCACTTAATGAAGAAAGTTGAAGCACAAAAAGGTGCTAAAGATAAAAAGGTAATACAAACATGGTCAAGAAGATCAACTATATTCCCTAACTTTGTAGGCTTTACAGTTGCTGTATACAATGGTAGAGAACATGTTCCAGTATATATTACTGAAGATATGGTTGGACATAAACTTGGTGAATTTGCTCCAACTAGAACATACAAGGGACATAGCAGTTCTGATGACAAAAAAGCTTAGGATGGTAAAGGAGAGTAAGTAATATGGAAGCAAAAGCAATTGCAAATCAAGTAAGAATTACTCCTCGTAAAGCACGTCTTGTTGTTGATTTAATTCGTAATAAAGATGTAGCAGAAGCTAGAGCCATCTTAAAATTAACAAACAAACAAGCTACTGAGGTAGTAGAAAAAGTATTAAACTCTGCATGTGCAAATGCAGAACACAATTATAATATGAATCCTGACAATCTATTTGTAAAAACAATTTTCGTTACAGATGGTGTTAGAATGAAAAGAATGTTACCACGTGCAAAAGGTCGTGGTGATGTAATTCTAAAAAGAACTTGCAACATTACAGTAGTAGTTGCAGAAAAAGAAGTGGAGGCATAATAACATGGGTCAAAAAGTTAGTCCAGTAGGTCTAAGAGTTGGTATCATTCGTGATTGGGATGCTGCATGGTATGCTGAAAAGAATGAAGTAGCTGGCTTATTATTAGAAGACTTAAAAATTAGAGATTATATTGCTAAAGTTTATGCTAAAGCTCAAGTTTCACGTGTTATTATTGAACGTGTTAAAGGTTCAAATAAGAAAGACCGTGTAAAAATTACTTTATACACAGCTAAACCTGGTGTAGTAATTGGTCATGAAGGTGAAACTAAAAACGCAGTTGTTAAAGAATTACGTTTTATAACTAAAAAGGAAGTTATCCTTAATATAGTAGAAGTTAGACGTCCAGAACTTGATGCTACATTAGTAGCTAGAAACATGGCTGAACAACTTGAAGCAAGAGCTTCATTCAGACGTGTTCAAAAAATGGCTATTCAAAGAGCATTAAAGGCTGGTGCTAAAGGTGCTAAGACTCTTATTTCAGGACGTCTTGGTGGTGTAGATATGGCTAGAAGCGAAGGTTATAATGAAGGTCAAGTTCCTCTACAAACATTAAGAGCTGACGTTGATTATGCTGTAGCTGAAGCAATGACTACATATGGTAAATTAGGTATCAAAGTATGGATCTATAAAGGTGAAGTATTTGATGTTCAACCTAGAGCATTTGCTGAAGATGTAAAGAAGAGCCAAGCTAAAAAGGCTCCTAAAAAACCAGCAGATGGTGAAAAAGCTCCTAAAGCTCCAAGAGCTAAAGAAGCAAAAAATGAAAATAAGGAGGACAACTAATTATGTTAATGCCTAAAAGAGTTAAGTATAGACGTCCTCATAGAGTTTATTATCATGGAAAAGCTAAGGGCGGAACTGAACTAGCATTCGGTGAATATGGTTTAGTTGCTACAGAAGGTTGCTGGTTAACAAATAACCAACTTGAAGCTGCCCGTATTGCTATTACAAGAAAGATGAACCGTCAAGGACAAGTATGGATTAAAGTGTTCCCACACTTAAGCAAGACTAAAAAACCTCTTGCAGTTCGTATGGGTTCTGGTAAAGGTGCTCCTGAATCTTGGGTAGCAGTTGTTAAGAAAGGTGTAATTTTATTCGAAGTTGCAGGTGTATCAGATGATGTCGCTAGAGAAGCTTTACGTTTAGCATCTCATAAGTTACCATGCTCAACTAAGACAATTACAAAAGGTGATGCAGAATAATGAAATCAACTAAAGTTAATGAAAGCCTTCGTAAGATGACTGTTGAAGAAATCGAAAAGAAGATTGAAGAATTAAAAGAAGAATTATTCAATTTAAAATTCCAAGCTGCTTTAGGCAACTTAGAAAAACCATCACGTATGAGAGAAATCAAGAAGAATATTGCTAGAATGAAAACAGTTATTACTGAAAAACAAAATGCTAGCAAGAATGCGTAGGAGGTAGTAGATTATGGAACGTAATAGCCGTAAATTCTTTGTAGGTACAGTTGTATCTGACAAAATGGATAAAACAATCGTTGTATCAGTTGATACATTCGATATCGATAGAATCTATAAAAAACGTGTAAAGAAATCAACTAAATTCCACGTACATGATGAAAAGAATGCCGCTAAAGTTGGCGATACAGTAAAATTTATGGAAACTAGACCTTTATCTAAGACTAAATCATTCGTTTTAGTTGAAGTATTAAAGGTTAAGGAAACACTTTAATAAGGCTATAAGGAGGATGCACTAATATGGTACAACAAGAAACTAGAGTTGCCGTAGCTGATAACAGTGGCGCTCGTGAATTATTAATAATCAAAGTATTAGGCGGTGCATTACATAGATATGCTAATGTTGGTGATATTTGTGTATGTACAGTTAAAGAAGCAACCCCAAATGGTCAAGTTAAAAAAGGTGAGGTTGTTAAAGCAGTTATCGTTAGAACTAAAGCTGGCTTAAGAAGAGCCGATGGTTCTTATATTAAATTTGATGAAAATGCTGCAGTAATCATTCGTGAAGATAAAACTCCACGTGGTACTCGTATTTTCGGACCTGTTGCTAGAGAATTACGTGATAAGGATTTCATGAAAATTGTCTCTTTAGCACCAGAAGTTCTTTAGGAGGTAAAACATGAAGTTAAAAGTTGGAGATACTGTTGTTGTTGTTGCTGGCAAGAACAGATTTACAAAAGATAAAAAAGGCAATGTTGTACCTATGACAGGTAAAATCTTAGAAGTATATCCTAAGACTGATAGAGTATTAGTTGAAGGTGTTAATAAAGTTAAAAAGCATCAAAAACCAACTCAAGAAAACCAAAAAGGTGGTATTATTGAGGTTGAAGCTCCTATTCATGCTTCAAATGTTATGCTTTTAGACCCAAAGAAAAATGTTCCAACTCGTATTGGCTATAAGCTAGACGAAAATGGTAAAAAAGTAAGATTTGCTAAAAAATCTGGAACAGTACTATAATTTTAGGAGGAGAAGAAAAATATGAATCGTTTACATGAAAAATATAATAATTCTATTAGACAAGAATTAGCTAAAAAGTTTTCTTATACATCTTCTATGCAAATTCCTAAGATTGAAAAGATCGTATTAAACATGGGTGTTGGTGATGCAGTAGCAAACTCTAAAGCACTTGATGATGCAGTTGATGAAATGACTATTATTGCTGGTCAAAAACCAGTAGTAACTAAGGCTAAAAAATCAATCGCTAACTTCAAGTTACGTGAAGGTATGCCTATTGGTTGCAAGGTTACTTTAAGAGGCGAAAGAATGTATGAATTCTTAGACAAATTAGTAACTATCACTTTACCACGTGTACGTGACTTCCACGGTATTAATCCTAACGGATTCGATGGTAGAGGTAACTATACACTAGGTGTTAAGGAACAATTAATTTTCCCTGAAATTAATTATGATCAAATCAAGAAAATCCGCGGTTTAGATATCGTTATCGTTACAACTGCAAATACAGATGAAGAAGGACGTGCCCTACTTACATTAATGGGTATGCCATTCAGAAAGTAGAGGACATAGATTATGGCTAAAAAATCAATGATCGTAAAAAATCATAGAAAACCTAAATATAGTGCTCGTCAATATACTCGTTGCGAACGTTGTGGTAGACCACACGCCGTTATCAGTAAATTCCAATTATGCCGTATTTGTTTCCGTGAGTTAGCTTACAAAGGACAAATCCCAGGCGTTAAAAAATCTAGCTGGTAGAAAGGAGAAATAAAGACTATGATGACAGATCCAATTGCTGATATGTTAACTCGTATTAGAAATGCTAATGCGATGAAAGAAGAAACTGTTAATATTCCTACATCAAAAGTTAAAACTGCTATGTTAGAAGTTTTAAAGAAAGAAGGCTTCATTGCTGATTTCAAATCAACTGCTGATGTAAAAAGCGTTACAACTGTAACTTTAAAATATACAGCTGACAATCAAAGAGTAATCAAAGGTTTAAAGAGAATCTCTAAACCAAGCTTACATGTACATACAACAGCTGAAAAATTACCTAGAGTATTAAATGGTCTAGGTATAGCCATTATTTCTACTTCTCAAGGCATTATGTCTGATAAAGAAGCTCGCGCAAAGAAAATTGGCGGAGAAGTATTAGCTTACGTTTGGTAAAATTATTTATATTATATTATTATTAAAATAGGAGGAATTAAATATGTCTCGTATTGGTAATAAGGCAATTAGCATTCCTGCCGGCGTTACAGTAACTGTTGCTGATGGTAACAAAGTTACAGTAAAGGGCCCTAAGGGAGAATTAACTGCTTCATTCAATAGCGACTTAGAAATTAAAGTTGAAGCTACAAAAGCTGAAGTTAAGCGTCCAAACGACACAAAAGCAATGAAGGCATTACACGGTACAACACGTGCACTTCTTCATAATATGGTTGTTGGCGTTTCTGAAGGTTTCGAAAAAAGAATCGAAATCGTCGGTGTTGGTTACCGTGCACAACTTGCTGGTAAGAAATTAACACTAAGTGCTGGATATTCTCATCCAGTTGATCTAGATATACCTCAAGGTTTAACTATTGAGGTTCCAAAGAACACATCTGTTATTATTAAGGGATGTGACAAACAATTAGTTGGCCAATTTGCGGCAGAAATTCGTGAAACTAGAAAACCTGAACCTTATAAGGGTAAAGGCTTCAAGTATGAAGGCGAACATATCCGTCGTAAAGAGGGTAAAACTGCTAAGAAATAATTAAGGAAGGAGTACTAAAAATGATTAATAAATTATCAAGAAATAAAGCTAGACAAAAAAGACATTTAAGAATTCGTCAAACTTTAGTTGGTACTGAAGCAAGACCAAGACTTAACGTTTTCCGTTCTAACACAAACATTTATGCTCAAGTTATTGATGACAAGAGTGGTAAGACTTTATGTAGTGCTTCTTCACTAGATAAAGAATTAAAGTTAACAAATGGTTCTAATATCGAAGCAGCAAAAGCTGTAGGTGCATTACTTGCAAAGAAAGCTTTAGCAGCTAAGATTGAAACAGTTGTTTTTGACCGTGGTGGTTATTTATATCATGGTAGAGTAAAAGCTTTAGCAGAAGCAGCCAGAGAAGCTGGCTTAAAATTCTAGGAGGGAACTATGCAAGACGAAAGAAAAGAAAATTTAGTTGAACAACCAGAATTTGAAGAACGCGTTGTTAAAGTTAATCGTGTAACTAAGGTTGTTAAAGGTGGTAGAAGACCACGTTTTGCAGTATTAATCGTTATTGGTGATAAGAAGGGTAATGTTGGTTTTGGTACAGGTAAAGCTAACGAAGTTCCTGATGCTATCAACAAAGCAAAAGAAGCTGCAAAGAAAAATATGTTCCATATTGAAATGGTAAATACTACTATTCCTCATGAAGTTTTAGGTGAATTCGGAGCATCTAAAGTTGTATTAAAACCAGCTAGTGCCGGTACTGGTGTTATCGCCGGTGGTCCAGTTCGTGCTGTTGTTGAACTTGCAGGTATTTCAGATATTCTATCTAAATCTTTAGGCTCTGCTACAGCAATCAACGTTGTTAGAGCAACAATCGAAGGATTAAAGAAACTAGAAACTGCAGAACAAGTTGCAAAAAGACGTGGTATTGCAGTTGAGGATGTTTTGAGGTAAGAGCTATGTATAAAATTACTTTAATTAAGAGTTTAAGCGGTCGTAAGCCTAACCAAGTTGCTACAGCAAAAGCTTTAGGCTTAAAGAAAATCGGCCAAACAGTTGAAAAAGAAGAAAACGATGCTATTAAAGGCATGATCGTTACCATAGCTCATATGGTAAAAGTTGTACAAGAATAATAGGAGGTACCTGAATTATGTTAGATCAATTAAAACCAGTTGAAGGTGCCAGACATTCTAGAAAACGTCTAGGAAGAGGTATTGGCAGCGGACTAGGAAAAACTGCAGGAAAAGGTACTAAAGGTCAAAATTCTCGTTCAGGCGGCGGTGTTCGTCCAGGATTTGAAGGTGGACAATTACCTTTATTCCAAAGCTTACCAAAAAGAGGTTTTTACAACCACTTTAGAGTTGAATATGAAGTAGTAAACGTTGAAAGATTAAATGTTTTCGAAGATGGTGACGTTGTTACTGAAGAAACATTAATCCAAAAAGGATTCTTCAAAGATGCTCAACATGGTGTTAAGATTCTTGGTAATGGTGAATTAACTAAAAAGTTAACTGTTAAAGCAAACAAGTTTTCAGCATCTGCTAAAGAAGCCATCGAAAAAGCTGGCGGAAAAGTAGAGGTAATCTAAATTGTTTGATAAAGCAAAAAAGATCTTTAGCAATCGCGAGATTGTCTTAAGATTACTTATTACCTTTGCTTTATTATTAGTATTTAAAGCTGGAACATATATTCCTACACCACTTATTGATACAGCAAATATTAGAGGAATTATTGGTAACAATGATTTCCTTACAATACTTAATGCATTTTCTGGTGGCGGTTTATCAAATTTCTCAATTTTAGCTTTAGGTATTTCACCATATATCACATCTTCAATTGTTATTCAGATGTTACAAATGGTTATACCAAAGATGCGCGAATGGAACGAGCAAGGAGAAAATGGTAAAGAAAAGGCAAATCGTGCAACAAGATACTTAACAGTACTTGTAGCTATGATTCAAGCTTTAGTAATAATATTTAGCTTAGGTTCTAAGCCAGAAAACATCTTAGCGTCATCTGTATTACAATATAAAAATGTATATTGGTTGATGTTCATTTATATGGCAGTAATCATTACA
>OCVV011358541.1_pt1 | contig 10830 bp, 7 predicted proteins | sample 1539721 | NCBI WGS metagenome assembly OCVV01 (sample SAMN02144230, study PRJEB22623) | gut metagenome | biome: sheep rumen | host: Ovis aries | place: New Zealand
GTATCTTCAATCGCTCTATTGATATATGCCATCATATCACCTCCGACTATTTTCAATTTCAATTTGATTATAGTCAACAATAATTTATTTGTAAACCATTAAAAACAAAATATTCTTTGAAAATGAAAAAAGGACTGATATTTTTGTATCAATCCTATTGTTTCAATATGGCGGAGTAAAAGAGATTCGAACTCTTGCCGGGGAATTACCCCGCTGCTGGTTTTCAAGACCAGTCCCTTCAACCACTTGGGTATTACTCCGTGTACCTATTAAAGAAAAAAGGGATTAACTTAATCCCCCATCATTAATAGCACGATGGTGGGCGCTATAGGGATCGAACCTATGACCTTCTGCACGTCAAGCAGATGCTCTCCCAGCTGAGCTAAACGCCCATCGCGTTATTAATAATAAAGCAATAAAAAATCTAAGTCAACTATTTTACAAGATAAAATTATTATATTTAATTATTTATTTAATAGAGCGGAGATCTTTTCTTCAACTTCAAAAATAGGCGAGGTAGGTTCAAATCTATAAACCACATTTCCTTCTTTATCGATTAAGAATTTAGTGAAGTTCCATTTCACATCATTCTTAGATTTATAATCAGGATCTTTTTCCTTTAATTTCTTATCTAAAATTGGGCCTAAAGGATGTTCCATATTAAATCCTTGAAACCCAATTTTTGAAATTAAAAATTTATAAACTTCGCTTATTTCATCTCCATTGACGTGAACCTTCAAAAAACGAGGGAAGGTGGTTTGATAAGTTGAAGTAACAATTTTATTGATTTCTTCATCATCTTCGTTAGCTTGATTAAAATCATCAGAAGGAAAATCTAAAATCTCAAAACCTTTATCTTTATAATTATCATAGAGATTTTGTAGTTCTTTATAAGAAGGAGTGAATCCACATCTAGTCGCAGTATTGACGATCAAAAGAACCTTTCCTTTATATTTACTTAAAGAAACTTTTTCGCCTTTATTGTCAATTGCGTCAATACTATATATATTTTTCTTTTCCATGTAATTATTATAATTCTTTCTTATCTTCTTTAATACATTGAAAAGTAAGAAAAAATAGATTGATTTTTACATTTAAGTCTAAATATTAGCAATCAATAATGATAGAATAATTAGGGCACCCCCAAAAGTAAGAGAAAGTCTTAGTGAGGAGGTTTTTTTATTTTTATGAAAACTAAATTCATCTTTGTAACTGGAGGAGTCGTCTCCTCTTTAGGTAAAGGTATATCTGCAGCGTCTTTAGGAAGAATGTTAACTAAGCGTGGACTTAAAGTCTTTATGCAGAAATTCGACCCTTATTTAAATGTCGATCCAGGTACTATGTCACCATATCAACATGGGGAAGTCTTCGTTACTGATGACGGAGCGGAAACCGATCTAGATTTAGGTCATTATGAGAGATTCACAGATTTGTCATTAACTAAAGAATCGTCAGTAACTAGCGGTAAGATTTATTCTACTATTATTGAAAAAGAGAGAAGAGGAGATTATTTAGGTTCAACCGTTCAAGTTATTCCTCACGTTACTAATGAAATTAAAAAGAGATTAGTCGATGCGGCGGAAGTCTCGCAAGCGGATATTGTTATAACTGAAATAGGTGGAACTGTCGGTGATATAGAATCTACCCCTTTTATCGAAGCTATTAGACAAGCTAGAGCAGATTTTGGTCACGATAACACTTTATATATCCACAACACTTTAGTTCCTTATTTGAAAACCACCCAAGAAACAAAATCTAAACCCACTCAACACTCAGTTAAAGAATTAGCAGGTATGGGTATTCAACCGGATATCATAATTTTAAGATGTGAAGTTCCCGTAGATTTAAAGACCAGAGAGAAGATTTCCTTATTCTGCAACGTCCCTGTTAAAAATGTCTTAGTTGCACAAGATTGCGAATACATTTACCAAGTTGCTTTAAATCTCCACGAACAAGGATTAGATGAATTGGTTTTAGATCACTTTAGATTAGGTGCACCTAAAGCTGATATGTCCGATTGGCAAGGTCTTATCGAAAAGATTAAAGGTATTAAAGAGACCGTCGACATTGCTTTAGTAGGTAAATATGTCGAACTTCACGATGCATATATATCCGTATCATCTTCATTAGTTTACGCTGGTTATTTTAATAATTCTAAAATCAATATTCACTGGATAAATTCTGTTGATTTAAACGAATCTAACTGTGATGAATTATTATCTAAAGTCGATGGTATTCTAGTTCCTGGAGGCTTTGGAGAAAGAGGAACTGAAGGTAAGAAATTAGCCATTAAATATGCTAGAGAACACAAGGTTCCTTTCTTGGGCCTTTGCCTTGGTTTACAACTTGCTATTATTGAATATGCTAACGATGTATTAAATTTAAAAGGTGCTAACACTACGGAATTTGATCCTACCACTCCTTATCCTGTAGTCGACTATCTTCCTGACCAATATAAAGGTATCAAGTTAGGAGGAACTATGAGGTTAGGAGCGTATGATTGCAAACTCAAACCTAACACTAAAGCTTACAAAGCTTACGGAGTTGAAATGATTTCCGAAAGACACCGCCACAGATATGAAGTTAATCCTTCATACATTTCTAAATTCAATGATGGAAATTTCATAATATCCGGTATCAATCCTCAAACTAACTTAACTGAAATTATCGAACTCAAGAATCATCCTTTCTTTATCGCTGTTCAATTCCATCCCGAATTTAAATCTCGTCCTCTATCTCCTCATCCATTATTTAGAGACTTTGTTAAAGCTGCTCTTGAGCATAAATCTAAATAAATTTAATCGCCATGTTCATTCGTGGCGATTTGTTTTTGTTCTCCGGAAACTAAAAGTTTAGTTTTAGTTTCCTTTTTGTTGAGAAAGCGTTTACATGATGTTATATTTTAATTAAGATATTGTATTAGGAGGGGCTATGGATCTTTACGAAGTAACCTATCTATATAAAGGTGTTAAGTACACTAACAAATCCTTTGTCTTAGATATCATCTATAAAAAGAGCGACGATACAATTACTTTAGATTTATTACCTAAAGATAAAATTGAAATTGTTTCTTGTCGAATTAACTTAGAAGATAAAATGCACAACACCGATCTCTTTTTTTCTAACGGCTATCAATCTTGGACCGATACTCAAGAACAACACGTTGGTCAAAAAACTAAAAAGATGGGTTTTCTAGATCGTTTTGTCGAAAAAACTTATCATCTTAGAGCCTATGGTGATTATGACTTTATCGAATATCATCACCATTATTCTTTCTCTTATACATACTTGAGAAACAAAGAACAATTTAGATTATATGGCTCTCTATCTGAAAGAAGCGGATATACTGTATTTTATATTTCTAAAACAGGTCACCTGTTCGCTTATAAAGATAATAAAGGTTTAATAATTGATTCTCCTTACCAAGCTTTCAACATCTTTTTTACTAAAGGAAATGAACGAGATGTCTTTGATAAATATTGTTTGAAATTTAACAAAGGTTTTAATAAACCTCCTAAATTAGTAGGGTACACTTCTTGGTATCGTCATTATCAAAACATCTCTCAAGAAGTTATAGAAAAAGATTTACACGACGCGGTAGAGAAGAAACTTCCATTTAAATTGTTCCAAATAGATGATGGTTATCAAGAATCTATCGGCGATTGGTTATTAATCGACAAGAAAAAATTCCCTTCAGGGCTAGAACCTATCGCTAAAAAGATTAAAGATAACAATATGATGCCTGGTTTGTGGCTTGCTCCTTTCTGCGGGTCTAAAAACTCCACTTTATTTAAAAATCACCCCGATTGGTTTATTAAAAATGAAAAAGGGGAATATATCTACCAAGGAGCAAACTGGGATGGCACTTACGTTCTAGATTTCCATCTTAAAGAAGTTAAAGATTATCTACACGAAGTCTTCACAACTTTAAAAGGTTACGGATTCAAATTATTTAAATTAGATTTCTTATATGCTGTAACTTTAAAGATTCACAAAGATGAAACTCGCGGTCAATTGATGCAAGAAGCTATGGACTTTCTTAGAAAAGAATTAGAAGGATGTTACATAATCGGATGTGGAGTCCCTCTTTTCCCGGCTTTCTTCAATGTCGACTACTGTCGAATTGGAATGGATATATCCTTGAAGTGGGATGATGTCTTCTATATGAGATTTTTACATAGAGAGAGAATCTCTTCTAAGTTGACAGTAAGAAACACTCGTTATAGAGCTCACCTCAACAACAGATTCTTTAAAAACGATCCCGATGTCTTCTTACTTAAAGGTACTCAGATGAGTGAAGAACAAAAAAGATTCATCTTAGAGACAGATAGAAAATACGCAGATATGTTCTTAACTTCCGATGATATGTCTTTATATACGGAAGAAGATATCAAATTATTGAATGAATTAGCTAAGGAGTAAATAATATTATGGAAGATAAATCAGCAGTAATTTTTGGAAATAAAATACCTTCTAAATTTGTTAAGAAGGCAAATAAATCTAAAGCTAAATACATTAAGAAATTCGGCGATGATTCTAAAAAAGAATATCATCTCGCCCCTAAAGAAATTCCTTCTTTAAAGGAGATGGGAGTAGAGAATTTAGTTCTTTCTCCTACCAAAATGGAATTTCCTTCTAACGCCTTGGTTGTTGGAAATATCAGAATGGGGTTTGGTCATTACCGTATATCTATAGCTATAGCTAGTTGCGCTAAAGCTTTAGGATACAAACCTTATTGGTTTGATTTAGCTTCTTTTGACGCTACTGGTTCTAAAATGATCAGAGCTCAAAATGATCTCTATTCTTTAGCAAGTAGAATCTCTCAGCGTTCACATTTATTCAACCACTTCATTTGGGAACCTTTAAATTCTGAAGGCTTTAGAAAGATTTCTTATAACGCTACAGATCAAAAAAATTCCGAATTGTTGGTTCCTTTATTTAAAGACTTGCCTAAAGATATTCCTTATGTCGCAACTCACGTCTGGCCTTCTCAAGGAGCTATACATGCTAATTTAACTCACGTAGTTAATGCTATACCTGATAACTGGCCTATGGGTTTACATCTATCTGAAGGAGCTATCCACGCCGTTCAAACTCCTTTTGCGTATTTAGGATACAAGATGCTTAATGGCATGGATAAAAAGCCTTTGAAAGGCATACCTGAAAAAGATATTTACCAAGTAGGGCATTATGTCGATCACGAATTAGTTTCCAATATCGATATCGACTGCGAAAATAGAATTAAGAGAATTTTAAAAGGCGAACCTAAGAGAATCTTGATGAGCGTAGGAGGAGCTGGAGCGGGAAGTAAACTTTTCTTAAAAATGATTAAGCACCTTCTTCCTTACATTCAAAAGAACAAGGCTACGTTATTTTTGAATTTCGGCGATCACAAAGATATGTACGATTATTTATGTAAGAACATTCCATCCTTTGAAAAGAAATCAGTTAAGTTCTTCGATCAATATCAAAAATTAACTGAATTTGTCTCCACTATGGATAAAAATAAAATTGAAGGCATCTATTGTATCTACAACAAAGATATCTTCGAAGCGGTGTATTCTACTAACTTATTAATGAGACATGTAGAAATGTTAGTAACTAAGCCCTCTGAATTAGCTTTCTATCCTGTTGTTAAAGTTATGATGAGACATATTGGAGGACACGAAGTTCACTCAGCAGTTCACGCTCAAGAAGAAGGGGATTCCACGTTTGAATGTCCTGATGAAAAGAGCATGAATGAAATCTTAGACAGATTGATTGACGATAACGAATTATTAATCCACTTAACTAAACAAATCCAAGTTTTAAATAAACAAGGCTTGTACAATGGTGGATACGAAGTTGTCAAATTAGCAGTTAACGGGAGAAAATAATTATTAATTCAAATTAAAAACTCTAGGTGAATTCCTAGAGTTTTTAGTTTGACATCGATATTATTTAGATTTCTTTTTACCGAATTTTCTCTTCTTTTTCTTTGGTTCTTCTTGATTATCAGAATCTTTATCTTCTAATTGAGGAACTTCAATTTCTTTTTCACTATCTTCTTCAGCTTGTTCTTCCTCTATAGGAGAAGATTCAGCGTCGACAGTATTGTCTTCATCTTCTTTAGATTTTACCTCTTTAACAGAGACGGGTTTAATTTTCCTAGCTTTCTTAGCTCTATTTTTGAAGAAATCAGGAACAAAGGCTGTAACTAATGCAAACATACCTAAGCCGATTAATATCAAACCAGATACAACTAAGACGATAGTCATTACTACTTGTCTAGCTCTATCTTGATAAATCAAGATGAGAACACCACCAGTAATGAATGCTGCGGCAATGATGTATTCAATTACTGCAACAGACATCTTTCTTTCTTTTCTTATGATTCCTATAGTTGCAGCGATAATAAAGATAAGCGCTGTAGCAAACAATAAAATACATAAGAACCAGACAATTAAATCTTCAAAATAGACGAAGATGTTATCAGCTTTAACAATAAACAAGACACCGAATGATACTTCAAGAATTGAAAGAATAAATCCTTGGGTAATCGTTGATGCCATGACAGGTTCTAAGAAATACTTAATTAGAACAATACTACCATCTAAGATTAACAAGATACCTATAATTCTAAAAATCCAAGCCTTGAATGTTGAATTATCTCTATAGATTATAGCGAGAACACCTATAGTTAAAAGAATCAACGCTTCAAAAATTCTACAAACCTTCCAAACTTTGACATACTTATCAATATTCTTTTGACTTTCAGTCTTTTCTACTTTTTCTTCAGCCATATAAACAAGCTCCTTACAATACAAAAATATTTTACATTAAATAAATAATAATGGTTATACCAAATTAAAAATTATTATGACTAAAATTATCAATAATTTTATGAAGGCGAAACTACAGTAGTAGAACTACTATTAATTACTGTAGTAATCGATTTTCCTTGAGATATGGTTATAGGAGAATTATTCGTGGAATTTATATATAGATTATCTGAGCTAGTATAATTTACTCCAACTTTATTCAATTTATTCTTATATATTTTTACCGTCTCAGAAGTATTAGATAAGGAAATTAAAATAAAGATAAATCTTCGATTAGTAGGATCAAAATACACTTGCAGTTGTAAACAAGAGGAATTAGATTCTCTAAAATTAACTGCTGCACCTGAAAGATAAGGGGTGCTATTAACATACCCTCTAAAATCTACATTAATTACAGTGTTGTTATTTGCTAAAGACGAATCAGAAGTCTCTCCTCCCGCATTACCGCCTTCTTTAGAATAATAGAAACGGAAATATTGAACATCAGCTCTACCTTCACCCGCATTACCAAAATAATACGAACCCGCTTCTGGAATATCAAAGTAACAGAAATAAATTGAAGTTCTGTTTGTAGCAATAACAGTCTTTCCGCTTTCGTTTCTTCCTAATGTTATACCATTGCTTTCTTGATAAGCATCAAAGTCGGTGGAAGTAGTAATTGTCTCAGTATTAAACTTTTTATAGTTGACATCTTTATCAGCAACACCATTAGGTTTAGAAACCATACACATAGGAAGTGAATTACTATTGCTATTTGTCGTATATAATACGTAGACTCTTCCTGCCCCATCGGAAGTTAAAGTAACAGCTCTACCTAAAACATTGGAACTACCGGAGGAGAAACTTGAACGATTGCCTATGTTATTAAATCTGTAGAAATAGGCATTAGATGAACTTTGTTTTCTATAAATAGATTGAGGATAAAAAATGTTACCAGATTTATTATCTTTTATTTTGTAATAATCGTAATTGTTTTCAGTATAATAATCGATCAATGAAGAATTATCATTTTCATTTGCTAATTTAGTAGTTATAGAAGCGTTAGCTTCACCTAAATCGCTAGTAGCAGTAATATAACCTCCTGTTCCATTTCCGCTGATAAAATCGGCTTTAGAAGTAGCAGAAATATTAAAATCAGTCTGGCTTTCAGAAGGAGTAGTGGCTGAACCATCTCTAAATGATTGAATACTAACGACACTTCCACTATCCGTTCCATCAATCAATTCATTAACAGAATGATTAGGAGAAATTAAGCCTACTAATCCATATTTAGAATTAGTGTTGGTAGATGTATAACCAGAAGTGGTTTTATTAGCCGTAAATATAGAATCATTAGAGCTAGAATTAGTATTTACATAACAATCTTCCATCGTCCCATCGCAATGACCTGCTATATAACCGATATTAAATCCGTGAGTTTCTTGAGATCTTATTTCCGCTTTTTCAATATTTACTCCACTTGCAGTACCTTTAAAAGTAATATCGTAGGTCTGCATTACTGAAGAGACGTAATTGTAATTTTCATCAAAATAAGAAGCGACAATGTAGATAGGTAAAATAAATGATTTACCATTTTCAACATTAGTATTGTTGATAATGGATGTGTTGAATTTTTTATCATTAGTTAAAACGCCTTCATGACCCGGAACTATAGAGTATGTGTAATTAGAATCTAAACTTCCAGAATTTAAAGTTATATTTAAAGCGTTAGACGAAGATACAACAGTATTATTGATATTTTCTAATCTATTTCCACCGTAAGTTAAATAAACATTATTTCTCATCGAAGTCATCGAAGCATCACTAAATAATGTGTTGGTGTTAGAATAACCCTCTGAATCGATTGTTAAATCAGTAAAACTGACATTCTTGATAGATGAAGAAGAGGCGACATATCCAAACACACCTATATCTTCTTTACCTCCACCATTGACTGTCAAATTAGAAACGCTTAAATCATTACCCTCAAACTCACCAAAAAAGGGAGTGATTTCAGAGCCTATAGGAGCGATGTCTTGCCCTGTCATATCTAAAACCGTTTGATTTAAAGTATTACCATCATTAGTCCCATAGACTCTTATATTACCGCTTCCATCATCTTTACCTACTTCGTAATATTTTTTAGAATTCAATAAACCTAAAGCGTTCAATCTTGATAAGTTATATAAATGGATAGGTCTAGTAATTATATAAGGGTTATTTTCACTTCCATCCCCTGAATCAAAATATTGGTTAGTTCTTATTTGACCAGTGAAAGAAGTAATTTCTAATTCTCTTTTCATAGCGTAATAAGAAAAAGCCGTGGATGCTAAATAAGCCAATGCTGAAATAGCAACAAGGAGAAGAAGAGATAAACTTTTTAAATACTTAATTCTCCCCATCTTATTCAACTTGCTCCACACTTAAATTGAAATTAAAATCACACCCGAAAGATGGTCTATCAATAGTGAAGACTTCACCGTAGTAATTAGAAACAGCATCGATAATGTCAGTATCGTAATTAATGTTAATTAACAATGTGTAATTAGTAGTAGTATCAGAATTAATATTACTAGTAGTCAATAAATTTATAGTCTGACTAGAAGTTAAAATTTCTTCTGAATTTGCCAAATCAATAGACCATAAATTAACATAGGAAGAATCTAGATTAGAGAAATTAGATTTGAAGTTAGTTGAGTTAGTAGGTAAGGTATCGACTAAAGCTGCGGAAAATTTAACAATTTGTGATAACTTATAAACATTAGTTTTAGGTTCAATTTCATATTCCCACTCAGAGACCTTTTTATATGAATTAATTTCTTGGTAATTAATATTCAAAGAAATTTTATAGTTAGTAGAAAAATTCACTGAAAAAGAAGCACTGACGAAAGTATTGATATAAGGTTCATCAGAAGTGAAGAATCTCTTGTAATAAGGATCAAAATAATTCATTGAAAAACCGGCGTTTAAAGGTGAGATTGTAACATCAAAAGAAGAAGGAACTTCAGAAATGTCCATAGATTCTTCTTTTGCTCTCTTATACAAAGTAGAATTACTCAATGCGGATATATCTAAATTATCAGTAACTAACTCAATATCATTAACAGCATTATTAAAATTGAACCACGCAGTAGTAGCGGTAGCAAGAGATAAAACAGATAAAGCAATCACAGATAAACTTATTATTAAACTTTTAAATTTCATTTCTACTAAAAAATACCATTAGAATATTAACACAAGAATATATAATATATTCTTCACATGCTTAAAAATCTTAAATATTGTGTTTATTTTCTAAAGAGCCAAGATAATTCCGATATTTTGAGCTAAACCTATTAAAATTGTCCACTTTTATACAATTAAAAGATATTATTTATGAAATTAACTTTGTTTTCATACAAAGCAATGATCAATAAATGAAATGTAATCAAACTTGAAAACATATTACAATTATGTTAATTTTATTTAGGTTCTGGGGCTGTAGCTCACCTGGGAGAGCGCCTCGTTCGCAACGAGGAGGTAGCCGGTTCAAGCCCGGTCAGCTCCACCATTAAAGAACAAGTAGGTTTGATACTGTATCAGACCTTTTTTTATTTATAAACATTAAAACCGCATAGCTAAGCCATTTATTTAAAATATTAGAAGAAATATAGCGTCCAATTTAGAGTCTTATAAGTTCTATTTTGGTGCTTTTTAATTTTTTTAAATTTTGTACTCGGACATTATTATATTAAATGTTGCATTTTCGTGGTAAAACACAAATTTAACATTGCATTTTCGTGACTGAAACGACTTATACTTGCAGTTTTCCGTATTTTTGGCTAAAAATCACTTGCAGTTTTCCGTATTTTTGGCCAAAAACTGCAAGTAAGTGTGTTGCATGGTGTTTCATTTGTATCACTATAGTTGTCCTTGGGGCTGCGGATATTTTTTCGCACGGAATCAAGATTCCGAAAATGTCCACTTTCTCATTCCCGGATCTGACTTCGCATGCCTGCGAAGAAAAAGATCAGGAGACTCTACCAGTCTC
>OCVV011355029.1_pt1 | contig 10827 bp, 15 predicted proteins | sample 1539721 | NCBI WGS metagenome assembly OCVV01 (sample SAMN02144230, study PRJEB22623) | gut metagenome | biome: sheep rumen | host: Ovis aries | place: New Zealand
TACTCTTATTCTACACTATCCGGCAATATTTGTCATAACAAAAATGACTATCCTATTTTATGCAATTAGCACAATAAAGGATTAACTATCTTGTGAAAGCGAAAGTATAATACTTGTCCTCAGCGTTTAACCTATAGCTTGAAACAACAGATTTAATCATATATCCTGAGTAAACGTAATACACTTTTTATTCAATTGTCAACAATTCTACACCTGTCCTGCTCGCCATTTCCTGAGCTGCCGAAGTAAATGTGTTTGACGCACATACCATCGCTCGATCGCATTTATAATACTCTTTCGCAGAAAATACTTCTTGAACAGCCTGTATTCCTACAGATTCAGAATAGCGTTTGCATTGTATGCAAACCTTATTTCCGTTCGGATCAGTAGCAAGAATATCAGCGCCGAAATCTCCTGTAACCGGTGTGAAATCAACGTCTGCCCATCCTTTCAACAAAAGTCTGGTTCCTACATAAGCTTCATAAACTTCGCCGGTCATATAGGGTACCGTTAAACTCAGTATCTCGTTATCCAAATTTACTTCTTGCTGCAACTGCTCGCGTTCAGGTAAAGATTTCACCTTATTTTTGAACGCATGAAATTCGCTTTCAGTTTGATTTAGTTGCCATTTCAAAGTCTCTATTTCCGTATCCTTTGCATAAACTTGATCGGATATATTCTTTCTAATCATCCACGGAACAAAAAAGCAAAATACCATTATCGGTACGGTCACAAGATATGAAAGAGGTACAACAAAACCAAGCACCAGAAAGGATAAGCTCAATAGACCCATCAATACATAAAACAGAATTTCAAACCATCTTATTTGACTAATGCTATTGTTAAGACGAGATGCGGATAACGTGCTCCCGCTTTGATTGTATTGCTGCCGGACATGTCCCGCTCTTGCTCCTTCGTACTTCCAGTTTGCTACTAAATAACTGTTAGATTCCGGACGATAATTTGCAGAAATCAGCTGATTCGGAACGCTTTGACAAACAACAACATATCCGTTGCCGCTCTGTGCAGGAGTCGTCTGTGCGACTGCTCCGAAATTATGCCTTATAACATCTGCAAAAGCTTCCGCCTCAGCACTATTTTGAAATACTTCTGATATCATATTCATTTTGGCTTCATTTGCCGACTGGGTTCTGAACAGCGTGACATATTCTTTCATCCGCTTCACCTCACTAATGTCTTTATTTTACATCATCCTCTCTTTTTTGTCATCACAAAAAAACATCGATTGTATTTGTGCATTTTCAACAAATCATATTAAACCGTTTTGTGAACAACTTCAATCTGTCAATATCGGCTCGTGAACGCCCTTGACCCAATTCATATCCTTGCCGTATTTATACATTCCTTCATACAACGGTCGATTGTTGATAATGCTTCTGACACTGGTATTCTGAAATTTTGTACCTTTGCGCGTTTTATATCCCAGTTCAGTTAATTCGTCAGCTATCGTCAGCATCGGTGTACCTTCATCATGCCGCTTGAAGACATATTCTACAATCGGTTTCTCAGATTCGTTAATAATCAACCTTCCGTTTTCTACCCGATACCCATAAGGGCAACGACCTCCGGCATAGCCGCCGCACTGTGCCTTCAAGCTCCTACCTTTGCCGGTTCTAAGAGCAATACTCTTTCGCTCTTGTTCCGCAACAAACTGTAGCAATGCTCGATAGATGTTAGCAAAGTCACTGCCTTCTGTGAATTCTTCCCTTGTGCTTAGCAATTTAATATTCTTCTTCTCCAGCGTATAGAGATAATAGAAATAAAGTTTGGTATCGCGTGCCAGTCTATCATTTTTGAAAACAATCACTGCTTCAAACGGAGGATTTGTCACATCATCTCCATACAATATGTCATTCAAAGCAGGACGGTCATCTTTTGCTCCACTGATCTCATCGACCTTCCAGTCTACTATGTTATATCCGTTATTGTTCGCGTACAATAGGATCTCTCGCTTCTGTACGTCAATTCCGTATTTTTCATCGGTTGCTTGCTGACCGGTCGATACGCGGATATACCCGACCGCATTCTTGTAAGTCATCATAACGGAGCCCTCACTTTCTTATTTGCATTTATTATAACAACAGTTTATGCAAATGTCAACAAGTTTTTGCAAATCGCCTTTTTTATTTTTGCGGGTACTCGGAGAGGCGACCCCGCCGCTAGTGTTGATTGGATATCCCCCCGGGGTGTCTTGAACCCCCGGAGTTGGTGTCAAGCCGAGACAGGAACACCCTTTGAAACAATATTTTGTATAAAATCATGAAATTATTTTGTATTTTCTATTGACAGGTAAATGCAAATACGCTATAATTATACCGTAATCAAAAGAGATTACAGAAAAGGCGGTGAAAGAATGAAAGACAACAAACCAAATCCGAGAGGTAAGCCAATGACTAATAAACAGACATCAGCTCTACTGGAAGCTGTGAAGATCATTCTTGAATTATCACATAGTACCGATGATTCGATCCAGTACATCAACCGAATACAAAATCAGCTAAAAGAAAAGACCGCCCACGGTGGCACCCGTGAACGGTCAGAACAGACAGATTAACAAACACAACCACAAAGGGGTTCAGCGGTTTACACCGCCGCCGCTGTTCCCCTTGATTATAACAGCATGGCGGTACAAAGTCAAGGAGGATATTATTATGAGTTACGGAACATTTACCCCTTATTTAACGACAAGAACCAAAACAAACGAATATCATCGATCGCATTTTATCATTCATTTTAATTATCAATATCATTTTGCTGAATTTGAAACTGGGGAACAGTTGCATTTCTTCTGTGAAACCGTAGGAATACATCAGACCAGACAAACGGAATACAAAGAAGATAACCATGACGATGCAGTATATCAGCGTTTCGAAATGGATAAACAGATTGAGGACACCAGCTTTTGGAACACAGACGAGCTTCCCGATGGAGCTAAACCCATTAAGGCACTATCTAACGGTCACATTGTCACTTGCTATTATTACAATGACGGGAAAGTAGTACATTTTTACAGACCAAACCCAAACGCTAAACACGTATATAAGCCTTTGACAACCAATGATCATATCGCACACGTTCGCACTTATGGCTTGTATTAAGTGTAAGGGAAGTACCGCAACATGAATCATACCACACCCTACACCGGCACAGTATCGAAACTATGCCTAGATATCTTGAAACAACCGCACACTCTGATTGCAGGCGCGACTGGCAGCGGTAAAAGCGTACTGATCAACAGCCTGATCTATACCGCACTGTTCGACAGCCCGAAAAAAACGCAGTTTATTCTGATCGACCCGAAACGCGTTGAGCTGATCGACTACAAGCCGCTGCCGCATACTATGGCGTATGGCTCAGAACCGCGCGAGATCGCAAAGATACTAAAGCAGGCCGTCGCACTGATGGATCGCCGCTACACCGATATGCAGAAGCGGCACATCAAGCGTTATGACGGTTCGGACGTTTACATCATCGTTGACGAGTTCGCCGATCTGATGACGACACAAAAGCGCGAGACACTCCCGGCGCTTTGTCGGATCGCCCAGCTCGGCAGAGCCGCCGGGATCCATCTGATCTTAGCAACCCAGCGCCCCACACGCGATATTATCAACGGTCAAATCAAGGTCAATATCGACAGCCGCGTAGCCCTCAGATGCCCCACCAAACAGGACAGCCGCAACATCATCAATACCGGCGGTGCGGAGCTGCTACCCCGTTACGGCTCCGGGTACTACCTGACGCCCGACACAATAACCCCCGTATTAGTTGACATTCCGATGACAGAGCCCGCCGAAATCAACAACATCATTTCATACTGGACAAGAAAAGCCCACCGCTTTTGACGGTGGGTTATTTCTTTGCATATTGCTGAAATTGCCAGAATTGCCCTTGCTTTGCATTTTGTGTCTTAGTAATGTAATTTCATTACTAAGCAGTCAAACGCGCGACAGGCGCAAAATTTCGCAGGATTTTGATATACTTACGGATCAATCAAGAAATTAAGATAGGAAAAGCCGCCGACATTCAGGTCAGCGGCTCGATTTGTTTATACGGGATTTCGTAGCGATTGATATTTTTCGGAAAAGTTGCTTTCTGCGATTTTCAGAAAAATCACTCGTCGATATCCTGACCGTCCGTATCGATCACAACGCTCTCACGGTACCGCTCTTCCAGGCGCTCGGGGCTTTCTGTGCCTCCCATCGGGTTGCTCGGCGTGACGACGACCTCCTGCTTGTCAGTATAGTCCATGTTGTTCTTCATGAGGAAGATACCGGAGACGGGGTTGATCTTGCCGTTCTGCATGTAATCCTCCATCATTGCATTGATGATCTGCACCGCCCTTTTTATCGAGTTGATAACCTCGGAGGGATAGCCCCCTGTCTGTTTTGTTCTGATTTTCCACAAAGTTGTGCGTTCAACGCCTAGAGAAAGAGCAAGACCGGCGACCGACGGCTTCATGTCGTTTAATTCGCAAATAGAAAAATAATCCAAAATTCTCTGATCGACGAGGTCAACATTTTTCAGATCGATACGGTCTAGCTTGGCCACTTCCATCGTATGCTGAATGTACTTTTGGTTATCGCCTGGTTCAGTCTGCGGCTTCATCTGATCGGATTTCTTCGGACGGTTACCTTTACCCTTTCCCTTCACGATAGTCTCTCCTATATTCTTCATATCTTTCTGCTCCATTATTTCACCTCCGCTTTCATAATTCTTTCTGCGCACATTAGCTGCCTTGTCACACTCCCCCAACAGTCATGTTTTGGAAGCTCGCACTTATCTGCGATCGGGCAGGTATCAGGGCAGGAAATCTCGCCGCTTCTGATCTTTGCGATAATTTCGCGGCGTCTGTTTGTTTCGCACATATTCACTCCTCCGCTTCTATGATGGTAGGCAAACTGCAAACCGCTCTTAATACATCAATAATTGATAGATTGTGGTTAGAATGCCACATATCTGTCAATAAACTGTGTAATTGGTCCGCGTCGATCAGTCTGCCGTGTGTAGGGACTTCAACGATAGGATATACCCGACACGAGTATTTCATCGCCTCACTATCAAAATCACTAACAAATAAACGAAGAATACCGTCATCTGTTTGCCGATCAAGTGTAACGCTCCGCTGTTTGTAGTCCTTCGGCATATCCACGCCTTTTATTATCAGATCGCTCATTCGATTTTCCTTTCTACTAATGTCGTTGTTCTGGCTTCTTTTCTTCGCGTTTGTGTAAAATTCCCATACCGCACTTATTGCCGTTTGCATTATAGTGGCAAGCATAATAATGCGTATGACCGTTGTACTCACTTCTCGACCACCATGCTTTCCCGCCGCACAACGGACAAATGAATTCATTATTGCCTTCTTTCTCCGCTTCATCCTTAGCTTTCCAAAATTGGCTTGCCTTTTTCGCCTTTTCTGTCATTCTGCCACCTCTCTTTCATATTCTTCTCTGCTGACCTCCTTCCAGCAGTCGATGATCAGACCGTTGGAGAAGGTTGTCCGATAGCAAAGCTCGTAGGTGTTCGGCGGTTTGTAGTGACTGTCGACGACCTCAACGATCGTGTAGGTGAGCGGCTCTGTCGGCTCAGGCTCAGGATCGGCGGCACACGCCGACAGTGTGCCGATCAGGATCATCAGGGCGAGGAGTAAGCAGATCAGTCGGTTCATGGTTTGTCCTCCATCAACTCGGGAATATCATGAAAGTTGCCGATAACTTCGCAACTAAACTCATCAAACGAAATATATGCTTGTAAAAACATATCACCTGCACAGAAGCCACCTTCATCAAACTCAACTGTGTAGTTGGTTTTCGTCTCAGGATCAAAAATAATATCCCCCTCAAATATCTTCTTGCCGTTATTGTCGGTCAAGCCTGTGTACTGTCCGATGGTTGATGGGTCAACAGCAAAATTGTCCCCGCATAAGTCTTGCTCATAAATTTGAACGACACAGTGAGCAGGAGATTGAACCAAATCTCCATACACCCACTTGCCGTTGTCAATTCGCTTTCCGCGGAAAAGTATCTCTCTCATGCTTCGTCCTCCTTTTTCAATTTTTCTTTATCGCTTCGGGTCAAGAACGGCCCGGAGCGCTTGATATATTCCTCTAGCTTCGTCCTGCTGGTGAAGGTGTGCGGTAGCGTGCATACGTGTTCATAGTCTCCCATCACATTCAGTGTATACACCTCGATACCGTAGCCCTTCACCATCCTGATCAACAGGGGCTCATAACGATCCCCTTCTACAAAACCGATCCATACGCTCGGCAGGCGATCAAAGTCCTTGTCGCTCTCGCGGCCGATCTGCAACAACGACATGACGGAGACGCCAATCATACCGCCGATAAAAAAGCCTAATAAAGTCCATAGAAAATTTGTCATATTGTTATCCTTTCTGTTTTTCGTGAATATCCCTCAACAGACATATCGATTCACTGTTCTGCGCTCGGGTATCTTTGAGGATCGCTTCGTAGTAGAAGCCGTCGTCGTTCATGCGGAGAGTACAGCCGATGAAGATGTACTCCGCGCCGTTGTGAATGACAGGCTGATTGAGGTTGTACTTGACGCGGTTAATCTCCATTCTGTACCAGCTCCTCTACGCAGACGTAGATGCCGGGGATATCCGCCCAGAACTTCTCTGTGATCTCGGAGGCGACCTGCGCATCGTCCTTCCAGTAGTTCAGTTCAGTCATCACATCTTTGAATAGTTTTAAGCTGTTCTCGGTATCCGGCTTCGACGTCTTATATTCGCCGCTGCGGTGATCACCCTTGATTGGGTAGCACCATTTGGTGATCAGCCGCAGCGCGCCGACCATCGGTTGCTCGGGGATATACCTGCTTAGATAAGTGGTGAACTTCGCCTTGACGTCTCTGAGCTGTGCATCCTGATAGCGGATCACCTTACCGTCACGGACGGCGGTGCGGCTGCCCTGCTGATAAGTATGCGTCGGCGGTATCATCGGCAAGAAGAATTCGATCTTCATGGTTTCCAATCAACTCCTTGCCATGTACCGGTATCCGGATTGTATTTCACCGCTCCCGACGCCCTGACCATGTTCCAAAGGTGTTCATATGCTTCATCATGTTTGAGAAGCCATTTGATGACATAGCTTTTTCGGCAGTCATATTCATGCCCGGGTAGTTTGTGAAAAAGCGGCGGCATTGTTTTTGCTGTTTCCATGATCTTTGCCATGCGCGTTTTCTTCTTTCGCAACTCGTGAACCTCCTTCGCGCGCGGTTATAAATTGCTATTTATTGACAAGGGGATTTTTTCATCCCTTGTCAAAATAAATTAATATTTATATATTAGGGGTTTGTCACTTTTTGACATTCTCGGTAAAAATACCGATTTTGTCACTTTTTGACATTCTCGAAGATTTCATCGAGAATGACACTTTTTGACATTTTGACATTTTCGGTTCATTCTTCCGAGTTTGTCAATTCTTCAACATTGCCTTTTATGATCCGAAAATCGTCGCTGTACTCGTTTTCGATCCATCTTCTGACTGTTCGTTCCGCCTTCCCGAGCTGTTCGGATAATTCTTTCAAAGAAACAACACCGTCCGCGTTGAAGGACTTCAAGCTGTAATAATGCGTCTCAAAATCCTGTCGGCGGCTCTCGGCTTTTTGCTCGGGTGATTGCTTCTTGCTGAAGTTCTTACGGTAGTTTTGCCCGGGGCGCGTGTCGTCGCTCTGCGCGTCGGTGAGGATCCCCTCACGATCCTGCCGATGGATCGGGTAATCGAACCAGAGATTCAACGGGCTCGGCTTCGGGAACTCGCGCAGCGTCATGTCGATACGCCACGCGGAGAGCTTGTCGAGCTTTTGACGGCTCTGATCGGCTGCCTGTCTTGCGTTCTTGAGAGCCTTATCAGGCAAACACTTAGCAATGATATCACGCATCTTTGCGGCGCTCTGCTCGTCGTCAAGGCTGACCAATTCACTGTACTGATCCTGATCGAAAAAGCGGTGCATATAGTCAACATAAACGGCGCACTCGCGCTTGTTCTCATACGTCTGACGGATGCTGTCGGTGATCTCCAGATCGATCAGGTCGAGCATTGCATCGGGATCGCGAGCGAATACGCCGGAGCCTGACGCGCGATCCATTGACTTCTTGCCGCCTTGAGAGCCTTTACTGTGATGGTGACAGTAGATGACGGCGCACCCAAGCTCCGCACAGATTTTGTCAAACTCGTTGCAGAATTTCGACATGTGCTCGGCGCTGTTCTCGTCGCCCGTGAGCACCTTATAGATCGGGTCAATGATGACGGCGATATAGCCCTTCTTCATCGCGCGACGGATCAGCTTCGGCGCGAGCTTATCCATCGGCGTCGCCTTACCGCGCAGATTCCAGATATCGATGTTCTTCAGATGATCGGGCTCCCAGTGATGTGCCTTGTAGACGTCGGCAAAGCGGTGCAGACAGGACGGCTTATCAAGCTCGAGGTTGACGTACAGCACCCTGCCCATCGTACAGGGATAGCCGTACCAGTCGCGCCCCTCGGCGATCGCGATCGTCAGCTCGATCAACGAGAATGACTTACCTGCCTTTGACGGTCCCGCAATCAGCATCTTGTGTCCCTGCCTCAGGATCCCGTCGATCAGAGGCGGAGCGAGATCGGGCAGATTATCGAAGGTGTCGGAGAGGCTCTCTGGATCGGGAAGATCGTCGTTGATGCTCTCGATCCACTCCTCCCACTCTGCCCAGCTCTCTTTGCCGATATTGGTATCCAGTAAATATTGCTTCTTGCCGCGGCGGATCACGCCGGGCATACGGGACAGCCGGGACGGGTTCTTGTTCTGCTTGTCGACCTCGAGCCCGTTCTTCTTACAGACGTTATAGAGATACTGCACGCGCTTGCGGTATTCTTCGGCGTTGGAAGCCTCGACCTTGACGATCGCATGGATGCTCTTGCCGCCGCTGTAGACCAGCGCCGCGACAGGGAGCTCCAGCTCTCGGATGATCGTATTCTGCGTGCTCAGATCGGTGCTGTCGGATTCCACCAGCGCATAGCGGTAATCGGTGACGTTGTCATTTTTGACGCCCTTACCGTCAAGCGGATTGAAGCGGATCCACGCGCCTGCGTCGGGGTCATAGTCGCCGAATACCGCACCGATATCATCATCAGGCAGCTTGTACAGCTCGCTGAGCAGCTCTCCTGCCGTGCGGTCGACACTGCCCTTCTTCGGCAGTGGCTTGCCGTCCTCATTCTTCCAAGATTCGGTGACGTAGCCGACATATTCATCGGAGTTGAACAGCGCCTTGAGGTAGTCGATGATTTGATCCTTCGGCGACCACTGCCGCGGCAGTTCAAACTGCTCTACCTCTCCCCCTACCCATTCAAGTACCTTCAACGGATCGCGAGCGATCTCGTCATCCCAGTCCATAGCCTCGTCGCGGCTCTTCGACGGCGAATAACCGCCCTCGACCGCGAGCTGATAGATGGTACCGCCCGTGACAGGGGTGCCGCTGCCGTTGAAGGTCGCCCACTTTTTTGCGCAGTCGCCGGGATGATATCGCTTTGCGTCCGATCGCGACCAGTCGTCCCATACGTCGCAGGTGAATCCCTCGTGTTTGAGCGCCATGCCAACGTTGACCCAATCCTGATATTCGAGCACAGCAGGGTCAATGTATTTGAGTTGTTCAAGGATATATTGATTGTCAGTCAAATAAGCTCACCTCCGGCGGTGCGGGAATATAGGTTGAGGGATCGATACTGCGCGGCACACGCCACTGGTTGGCGGCGATGCGGTTGATCAGATTGCTTGCCTGATCAAACAGCCAGGTACCGACGTGTTGAAATCCCTTATTCTCGAGAAAACGGATCTGTTTCGGCGTCGTCAAGCCGTTCTCCCTGCGCTTGCTCAGTCGATCGAGCAAGAGCTTTGCCTTGCCGGCGTTCTCGATCTCGTCGGGAAAGATGCCGTAATGCTCGAGGGTCGCACGCTGCTGATCCGTCGGCGGTCCCATCTCCCACCCGAAGGCAGGAACGTAACAGGAGAGATCCTCGGCGCAGATCGACATCTCGAACTGGAGCGGGTCAACCAGCTTCCGCTTGCGGTGCTTCATCTCTGCGAGCTGCTTGGCGAGCGCTTCTTCACGCTCGGCGACGACGTCCTTCTCTGCGGATTCGGCGGCTTCTTCAATATCCATAGCGCTGCCGGCATTCTTCGCGAGGTTTTCGGTCATCTTCTTTGCGACCTCGTCAGAGGAGCAGATCAGGCTTGCCGGGCGGCAGAGCTCGTGACGCTCGGTGTGCCAGAGGAAGTCGAGCAAAAGAAGGTGGTCTTTTCCCTCACTGAGTCGGGTACCGCGGCCGACCATCTGACAATACAGCGATCGCACCTTCGTCGGTCGGAGAACGATGATGCAGTCGACCGACGGACAATCCCATCCCTCGGTCAATAGCATGGAGTTACACAGTACGTTGTACTTATCGGCGGCGAAATCAGCGAGCACCTCTTCCCTGTCGGCGCTGTTGCCGTTGACCTCCGCGGCGCGGAATCCCTTACTGTTGAGGATCGCGGTAAATTTCTGCGACGTTCTGATCAGCGGCAGGAATACCACTGTCTTGCGATTCTTACAGTAGCCCTGCATTTCATCGGCGATCTGATAAAGGTACGGATCAAGCGCGTTATCGATATCGGAGGCTTTGAAATCGCCTGCCTGCGTCGACACGCCGCTGAGATCGAGGTCAAGCGGAATCGTGACTGCCTTGATTGGCGACAGGTACCCGTCCTTGATCGCCTGCGGAAGTGTGTACTCGTATGCGAGAGATTCAAAGACGGTTCCCAGATTCTTCAT
>OCVV011355081.1_pt1 | contig 10827 bp, 9 predicted proteins | sample 1539721 | NCBI WGS metagenome assembly OCVV01 (sample SAMN02144230, study PRJEB22623) | gut metagenome | biome: sheep rumen | host: Ovis aries | place: New Zealand
GGCAGACAGCTTCTTGCCGGCAGACAGCTTCTTACCAGTAGACAACTACCGGCATCTTGTTTTCACAATAGGAATAGAGAGCCTGCGCGGCGTCCACCGGGAGATTGATGCATCCATGTGAACCATTGCCCTGATAGATCGAGCCGCCGAAAGCAGTTCTCCACCAGGCGTCATGGAAGCCGCATCCGTCGTAGAAAGGCATCCAGTATCCAACCTTGGTCTCATATTCATATTTGCCGTTTGACTGCATGACACCGCGCAGAGTCGTATCCTTGAGCATGAACATGATCCCGAAAACACCTGTGGGAGTACCGTGGCCTGTCGTTGTATCTCCGCTGACGAAGTCACTCTCCACCATCAGCTGGCCGTCAACATAACACCAGAAATGCTGGGCGCTGAGGTCAGCCTCAATATATGTCGTGCCGATGCCGTCATTCTCGGTCTGATCATTGTAAGGTGTAATATAGTAATCCGGTTCGCGGGTCTCTTTGGTCTTTTTCTCAAAATCCTCGACAAGCTTGTCATGCTCGGTGACCTGATTGACCATGTATCCATAGTCGCCGCCGCTGACTGTGATCTGCCCGCGGAGCGTGGACTGGAACTGCCGGTCCATACCGATCGTGTTTGTATTGTAGGCCAGCTGGTCCAGGAACTCCCAGAGCTTTTCATCCCAGACCTTCTCATCCTTGACCAGTTTACCGCCGTCATCCTTGACCAGCCAGTCCTTGGTCACATCGGAATTCAGCCGCATCGTTTCACCGCTCGGAAGCTCATAGGTAATACTGGCGCCGACCAGATCATTGAGATCATCCCTGCGCGCGATGATCTTGGCATCATCAGATTTAATGGCGGCTTCCACATAAGCTCCGCTGATCTCCTCCGCATCGATCATATCGGCATAGCGGGCTGCTGCGTCTCCGACGCCTGCCTCCAGCTGGACAATATCGATCGTGCTCCCCTGAGTCTCGGGGATGATCACAAACTCGCCGTCCTCTTCCTCATTTCCGTCCTTGAACTGAATATAGGCATCCTGCGGCTTCTCCATATTCTCTTCCTGCAGTTCAGGAAGACTTGAAAGAGCCTGTGTCAGCTTTTCATCGTCATAGGTGCCGCCCGGCTTGATCTCATAGACCGAGTCTTCAAAGAAATACTTGGGCCAGAAGAGGCTGTCCTGCTGCTGGAGCAGAGCGGCAATACTGCCGTCGGACTTATAGGCAAACCCCATATCCCCGGCGTGCACTATCTCCGTAGTGCCGCCCCGGAAGCGGACATTGATAACATAATCATTTGCGGCTTCGGCAAATTTCGCCTCAGCCTCCTCTTCGGTCAACCTGCTGCAGTCATATCCGTTAATCTGAGTGCCCGGCATAAAATGCGTCTCACAATACTTATAGCCGAAGGTATAGAGACCAACCAGGACAGCGATGATCAGGAGCATACTGATCAGGAATGCGATCCTACCCGTCCCGCCTCCGCCGGATCCCGCTGTATCCTGCGGAACTACCCGGTTCTGCTGCGGGAACACATTCTGCGTCTGCTGAGAATTCTGCTGCGGGAACACATTCTGCTGCGGATAAGGGTTCTGCAGGTTGGCATTCTGCTGACGGCCGGCACCATTCTGCGCAGCCGGGCCCTGCTGCGGCGCGGCATCAGCCTGCGGAACTGTATCCTGCTGTGGCTCGCCTGCGGCCTGCGGAGTTGTATCCTGCTCCGGCTCGGTATCGGCCTGCGGGGCTGCATCCTGCTGCGGCTCGGTATCAGCCTGCGGGACTGCGGCCTTCTGCGGCTCGGTATCGGCCTGCGGGGCTGCAGCCTCCTGCGGCGAAATGTTCTCTTTTGATCCGCCCTCAACTGCAGGATCTGAATCTGCCGCCCTGTTTTCCTCCCGGGCACTCTTCAGATTCTGCTCCGGCACCGGGTTCCACGACGGGACGGGAAAGACGGGTCCGTCTTTTTTCTTCAGGATAATGGTCTTCTCCTCTCCGGGGTCCGTGCCGTCCTTATTCTGTACCTGGGAATTCTCATTCTCCCCAGGTAAAATGGTCACGTTTTCTGTTTCTCTTATTTCCTTTTCAGTCTTTTCGTTAGCCATTAATTCCGGAATAACCTCCATGAATACTTAATTATGATAAACGGTCGATGATGTCACCCTGTTTCCAAAATAACATCCGCCCGCATATAAAGACTAATAATGATACAACATTTTTCCGGCAATGTCTATGCCTGAGATTGTCTCATTATACATCATTCAATCCAACAAATAAATCATGAAAAGATATTAATAAAATCAAAAAAGACGCATTTCGGAGTCTCCCTGCCTGTTCAGGTGAGAAAACTTTTCTCAGATTAATTGTTTACAGTATATTGATTTCTTTTCCCTTCATTCATTTTTTCTTAGAACAAATACCTGTATTTCAGTTTTTCCTGCTCTGCTCAGCTCTCATCACAAAGGTTCCCTTCGACAATACGAACCCTTCCGTTTTTGTATAGAGGGCTCCTCATTCCGGAAAACATCTGTTCCACTGCCGCCCCGGCAATTTCAGAGGGCGCAAACCTCCAGCTGACAATGGGACAGCCCTGATATTTTTCTTCCTCTGCGATCCGGATTGCAGCAACACAAATGTCCTCAGGGATACGCAGACCGCACTGACGGATTGCGGCTATGCCGCCCTCCAGGAGCAGATCATCAGAAAACAGAATGCATGTCGGCCCCAGCCACCTGCTCCTCTTCAGCAGGGTCATAGTCTCCGAACAGGCATCCCCCACTGTATCTGCCCCGACACATCGATAAAAATGGTCAGGTATCTCCAGATGGTATTCCCCGAGAACAGTGCGGATCAGATTCCTGCATATACCAGACTGATCCGCGCACTCCTTTACTACAAATGCGATCCGCCTGTGCCCTCTGCTGTAAATCTCTCCGATCAGTCCCCGGACTGCCTTCTCATAACCGGGCAGCACACAGCTGCAGGAAGCGATATTATTTCCGACAGAGACAACCGGTATCTCCCCAAGGATCAGCTCCCGCAGATTTCTGAGATCCTCATGACTATACAGTTCCTTCTCCTCTATCCCGCTGAAAAGAAAGACGCCCTCCATTCCAAACAGCCTTGCCCTGGGAAGATATCCCGGCCTCCCTTTCGCGGCCCCCTCTTTCCCAAGCGGGCTTAACACCACCAGATCATATCCCCTTTTGACCAGAGCTTTCCGAAGTGCCTGTATGACATTCCGGCAGCTGTCCTTCTCTGTCTCGTCAGTGATCAGAAGACCGACAATATAAGTGTGCTCCCGCCTGCTGTTCAGTTCGTTTTTTACCGCCTGATAACCCATCTTTCTGGCTACTTCCCTGACTTTACGCTTGGTATCCTCGCTGATATCAGGATAGTCACTGAGAGCCTTGCTTACTGCCGAAATCGATATGCCGCATGCTGCTGAAATGTCCTTTTGTGTTACCATCTGTTCATATCCTTCCCCTTCTGCAATGTAAAAGATGCACTGCTCCGGATGACCTCCCTGATCCAAAACAGGCATGTATAGTAATATTGTTATAAAAAGCGTATCAGATGACAGTTCTCCTGTTCAATCTTTTTCCTCTTTAAAATTGTCTGCAAATTCCTTTATTTATGCATTATTATCTCAAAACAAATTCTGCTTTCTGATTCAGAATCCGTAGAAATATCAAAAAAGTCCTAATCACCATCCTGCAGCATCACTTCCTTCATCTCCTACTCCCCTGCCAGACAGACAGATTTCAGGCACACATGATACTGCACGGGACTATTTCACACTTGGTCAGGCAAATATGCCCTGATGATCACCCCAGCCTGCGCTGCCCCCTCACTCAAAAAATAAGTCCAAAAAATAATTCCATTTTTCAAAATTTCCAATTGACAAATGCAATCCATGCGACTATAATCATACTTGCTGTTGAGAAATCAGCAGGAAATGTACGTGTAGCTCAGCTGGATAGAGCGTCTGGCTACGGACCAGAAGGTCGCGAGTTCGAATCTTGTCACGTACATGCAAAAAAGCATCTGCAAATCGCAGATGCTTTTTCTTTGCGCGAAACAATGTGCGCGAAGCAATGAGTCCATGCGTTAAAAAATGCGTAAAGGTTCGTCGAGAGCTTGCTCTCGTAAGAGCCTTTACGCATTTTTTAACATACGGCGAATGCCGCGACAGTGAGCAATCGCCTTGCGATTGCGAACCTGTCGGCATGGACTCATTGCACTTTCTTTTTTATGCCTGCACGGCGAATGCCGCGACAATGTATATTCAGTCCCTGGTAAGATCCGCGTACTGCGCCTTCCAGGCTGTCCTGATAAAGTCATCGGGCGCAAGCAGGATCTGACAGCCGACTTTACCGCCGCTGATATAGATTTTATCCTGCCCCCGGGCATGTGAATCCAGCCTGGTCACGAAATTCTTTTTCAGGCCTATTGCCGTGCAGCCGCCCCTCACATAGCCGGTCAGAGGGAAGAGTTCCTTCTGATGGATCATTGCCACAGATTTCACACCGACAGATCTGGCGCACTTCTTGAGGTCGAGTTCTTCATCGATCGGGATCACAAATACATAGTGCTCTCTGTCCGGAGCCACCGTGACCAATGTCTTGAAGACCTTTTCATGCGGCAGTCCCAGATGGTCTGCCGTCTGTGCACCGTCTACAAACTCATCGCACTCATAGGAAAAATGTTCATAGGATACTCCGGCACGGTCCAGTATGCGCATGGCATTTGTCTTCACTTCGCCTTTGTCTTTTTTTGCCATAAAAATACTCCAAATACTCCAAACAGCCTGAATAAGCGGTAGAAAACGACATCACGTATTTCTCTTCGGGGCAGCCGCTCCTCCCCTATCCCGCTTCCGGGAAGCTGCATGGGGAAAATGCAGGCCTCGATCATATTTACATAAAACGCACCCCTCTGCAAAGTACTCGCAGAGGGGTGCTGTAATTCACGAATTGATCAATGATGATCTAAAAGCAATTAAGCTTTCAGCTTCTTGATCTCAGCGGTCAGAGCGGGAACAACCTCAAACAGGTCGCCGACGATGCCGTAATCAGCAATGTTGAAGATGGAGGCATCTTCATCCTTGTTGATGGCGATGATGCAGTCAGAGCTGCTCATGCCGGCAACGTGCTGGATAGCGCCGGAGATACCGCAGGCAACATAAAGCTTGGGACCGACGGTCTTGCCGGTCTGGCCAACCTGGTGAGAATGTGCGATCCAGCCGGAGTCGACTGCTGCACGGGAAGCGCCTACGACGCCGCCCAGGAGATCTGCGAGCTCTTTTATGGGAGCGAAGCCCTCGGGGCCGCCGACTCCACGTCCGCCTGCGACGATGACGTCTGCGCCTTCAAGGTCGACAATCTCGCCGCCAGCTTCCTTGATGACCTCAAGGAGAGTTGTACGGATTTCTTCGGGAGCTACATGGAAATCTTCTTTGATAACTTCAGCCTTGTTCTCGCCAGCTTCGGGTTTCTTGAAAACGCCGGGACGGACAGTGCCGCACTGAGGGCGATGATCAGGGCACATGATGGTAGCCATCAGGTTGCCGCCGAAAGCGGGACGGGTCCATGCAACGTTTCCGGTCTCTTCGTCGATGTCCAGGCTTGTGCAGTCTGCAGTCAGGCCGGTGCCGACGCGGGAGGAGAAACGAGGACCCATATCACGGCCGTTGTTGGTTGCGCCGATCATGATGGTGGTGGGACCATACTTCTCGGTCAGGTAATACAGAGCCTTTACATAAGCATCTGTTGTGTAGAGCTTGTACTCAGGGCCTTCTACGACGATGACCTGGTCAGCGCCATAGATGCCTGCCTGCTCGACAGACTCAGCAACGTTGTCGCCGATAACGACTGCAACGAGCTTTCCGCCCTGCTTGTCGGCCATCATACGGCCGGGATTCAGAAGCTCAAGGCCAACCTTTTTGGGAGAGCCGTCTTCGTTTGTTTCAATAAATACCCACAAATCTTTGGTTTTAGCTTCCATTCTTCAATCCCCTCCTATCAGACAATATTGGCGTCCACAAGAATCTTGGCAAGCTTCTTTGCAGATTCTTCGCCGGTCTCTTCTTTGATCTTCATGCCGCCCGATTTTACAGGAGGTGTGAAGGACTTCTTAACGTGAGTAGGGGAACCATTCAGGCCGTAGTGGCTTGCATCCATGGTGGGATCAAAATCATCACCCAGAGTCTCGAATTTAGCCTTGTTGGCCATCAGTTTCCTCTTGATGGTGGGATAACGGGGATCAAAGCTGGGCTTTGTGAAGGTGATCAGGCAAGGAGTCTTGACGCCGATGATCTGTACGCCGTCCTCAGCTTCTTTTCTTACCTTGAAACCATCCTCAGTTGCCTCGCACTCAAGGCCATAGGTAACCTGGGGAATGCCAAGCCACTCAGCGATCTCGGGACCGACCTGAGCAGTATCACCATCGATTGCCTGCTTGCCGCAGAAGATTGCGTCGAACTTGCCTTCCTTTTCCTCGATAGCCTTGATTGCATGAGAGAGGATATAGGAAGTTGCCAGTGTGTCAGATCCGCCGAATGTACGGCCGGAAACGAGATAACCCTTATCTGCGGCGATACCGACGCACTCTTTCAGGACTGCAGTTGCCTGAGGCGGTCCCATGGTGACAACGGTAATCTTAGTGCTCGGATCCTTATCCTTAACACGTGCAGCTGCCTCGAGAGCATAGCCATCGAAGGGATTCAGGATTGACGGAACACCTTCGCGGATAAGGGTGTGCTTGACCGGATCGATCTTGATCTGAGTCGTATCCGGAACCTGTTTTACACATACCAGAATGTTCATAAAAGCCTCCTTCTAAAGTGAATCTTACATAGGAAATAATATATCACGCAGGGCTGTCAATCGCAAGTTAGCAATCTAAAATACTTCGTAAAAATAAGTACTTTCATGCAAATTTTATATATTGACCGACCGACAGCCTGTACGTGATATTCAGATCCTGTCTTTATTTATCGGTCGCGACTTTGTTCCTGGGTCCATTAGAATAGTCATAGAAGCCGATGCCGGTCTTGACGCCGAGCCTCTTGCCGCGGACCATTTTACGAAGGAGAGGGCTGGCAGCATACTTGTTGTCGCCAGTGTCAGCATAGATAACATCCATGATTGCCAGGCAGATATCCAGGCCGATGAAATCGCCAAGCTCAAGCGGTCCCATGGGGTGGTTGCAGCCAAGCTTCATAGCTGTGTCGATGCCGGCGATATCGGAAACGCCGGTATACTTGACGTTGATTGCTTCGTTGATCATCGGGATCAGGATTCTGTTGACGACAAAACCTGCTGCCTCATTGACCTGTACCGGAATCTTGCCGAGTTTCTCGGAGATCTCATTGACTCTTGCAACATACTCTGCAGGAGTGTTGATGCCGGCGATAACTTCGACCAGCTTCATAACGGGTGCAGGATTGAAGAAGTGCATGCCGATGATGGGCTTTGTCAGGCCTGCGCCGATCTCGGTGATGGAAAGGGAAGAAGTATTGGATGCAAAGATGCAGTCAGGATTCTTGACGATTTCATCCTGAAGCTCCTGGAAGCATTTTTTCTTGATGTCCATCACTTCGAGGGCTGCCTCGACTACGAGGTCGGGATCTACGGCGATGGTATTGAGACCGCACTCAATTTTTGCAAGAATGGCATCTGCTGCTGCCTGCTCGATTTTGCCCTTGCTGACCTGCTTGTCAAGACCGCCTTTGATCTTGTTGAAGCCGCCCTGTGCAAACTCAACCTTGATATCGCAGAGATAAACCTTCTCAACTTCTGCACACTGCGCAAATGCCTGCGCAATGCCGGATCCCATGGTGCCAGCGCCGATAACTGCAACTTTCATGATAGTATCCTCCTTAGGTTTTTTATGATTTTTATGCTGCCGTCCGTGAGACGGCCGACAGCCAGTATCCATTTTCTTACGAATTTATTTTAATTTATTTTCTTATAAGAATCAGCCTTCCGGCTCGATCATGCCGTATGTACTGCCTTTTCTCTTGTAGACAACTGCGATCTGCTCTGTCTCCGCATTGATGAACACGTAGAAATTATGACCGAGCAGTTCCATCTGGACGCAGGCGTCTTCCGGATACATGGGTTTGAGATCAAACTGTTTCTTGCGGACGATCCGGATGTCTTCTTCATCGAAATAGCTGCGCTCAATATATTCGCGTTTGAAAGCAGCCGCTTCCTGATGCCGTTTGATCAGTTTACTCTTATATTTCTTTAACTGTCTCTCAATGACCTCCTCCACCAGGTCAATGGAGACATACATGTCATTACTGACCTGCTCGGAGCGGATGATGTTGTCCCTTACAGGGATCGTCACTTCAATTTTGTGCCTGTCACGATTGACCTGCAATGTGACATGAACCTCAGTGTCAGGTGAAAAGAATTTGTCCAGTTTGTCCAGTTTCTGTGTCACAGCGTCCTTGAGGGATTCGGTGACTTCCATATTTTTTCCGACAATTACGTACTTCATAGATGCCTCTTTCCGCAGCAAACGCCGCTGTTATTTCTTTATTTGCAAAAAGTCTTTCGCCTGCGCCTTCCGGTGTATACAAAAAGTCTTTCTGCACAACCTCATTATATCATAACAGCCACAAGTTTTGCACAATTATTGCATCTCTTTTGCGGAAATTGCCTCTTCATTTATATAATATACACAAACAACTCCAAAAGAACAGTAAGATTTTACTTGTATTTTGCACAAAAAAACAGACAGCCGGATTTTTCCGGCCATCTGTCCAAATAACAAGTTATAAAGGGATTTACATCCGCCCTGTGAGACTGCATACCAATTCTCCGCCCTTGCTCCGGGAGAAACCGCCCTTCAGGTCTCTGTACTGACAAAAATCAGTTAAAGAGTCTGCGGATACAGACAATATGCATAAAATTGGCCTTGGAAGTCGTGATTCCGTGGCGCTCATCCTGCGCGTGAACGATCATGCCGTCTCCCATATACAGAGCAACATGACCATTGTAGCATACGATATCTCCGGCACGAGCCTCATCCAGAGAGGCAACCGGTGAACCGACGCTACGGTCGGAGACATCGTAATGGGGGAGACGGAAGCCGAAGTTTCCGTAGACCGCCATAACAAATCCGGAACAGTCCGCGCCATGGGTCAGGCTGGAGCCGCCCCATACATAGGGATTACCGATAAACTGCGTTGCAAACTCAATAACAGCCTGTCCGGATTCCTCGCCCGCCTGGCTCACTGCCACCTGGGCGACATCCGCCTGTGCTGCGGCTGCATCTGCGGCACGAAGAGCAACCTCTACGACTGCCGTTGCAGTTTCTTCATCTTCAAAGCCCGCGACACCCGCTCTTGTCTGCGCAAGCTCGACAACGGCTTCTGCCTTATCCGCCTTGCGCTGTTCGTGATCTGCCCGCTCCTTGACATTGGAATTGCTGACGCGGTTTACTTCCTCCCTGGAAGATTCCGCCACAGGATATGCCATGCTCAGAGTGACTTCCGAAGCAGGGATAAAGCCCTCACCGGTGTCTGTGAGAATCCCGATCCATCCGTCTTCACTTCCGGTCACCTCATACTGATCACCTGCTTTGGCCTCGCTGATGACCTTGGAGTAATCGTCAGAGTCCTGATAGATCGAACAATCCGCCTTTTCATTGACAGTAGCTACCTGGGTACTGACGATCTCAGAGAGAGCCGCCGCCTCGCTGCCGTCGACCAGATACTCATTCATTACATAGCCGACCACATTTCCGGAACGGATCTTTGTCCAGCGGTCATCCTCTTTGCGCAACTCGATCGCGAGATCATTGCTGTACATCTTGCCAAGGACTTCACTGCTCATGGCGGGCTCTGCGTGGATATTCAGATATACATTAGGGGAAGCAACAACAATCTTTTTTTCCTCAGCAGTATCCTGCAGGGCAGGTGCAGAATTTGCTTCGCTTTCAAAAGCGGGAGCTTCAACAGCAACCTGTTCTTCCAGGACGCTGCTTACCGAACTGCTCTTTGCGAGCGAAACAGTCAGTTCGGGAAGAACTGCCGCGTTGTATTCCTGTACAGCATCCGCATAGGGGTAGTCGGAAGCTTCCTCTTCAGTCTCTTCTGCGGCCGCCGCCATAGGAATCATCACTTCCGGCTCTGATTCCTGAGCTTCTGCGGTTTCAGCAGCATCAAAAGCCTTGTCCTCTTCTCCGTCTTCCTCAGAGTTCAGTGTACCTCCAAGAAACTGCTCTACAGTACCGGAATTGCCGACCTCCTGATCCTGATCGTTTTCCAGAGTATTTGTAAGGAAAAGACTTTCGCTGGCAGCTTCTTCTGCAAGGACCGGGGCACCGGTCATAGCAGCAATTGCCGCGGCTGAAAGCATTCCAGATAACAACTTAACTCTTTTAAACTCCATTATTCCTCCGATTGAATTTTATTAAAAAATTATAATCTAATTGATTACATAAATTTCGTTTTTGTTACAAATTTGTTACATGCAGTTGCTACTATACCAGATATAACAAACTCTGTCAAGTAAAGCGTCAAAAAGAGGGCCTTTCGAGGGTAATTCTGCGCCCGAAAATAGCCTACAAATCTATGAATACCCCATTAAATCCAATCCAATTTCTATCATTTCAGGCAGATTTCGGGCAAAAATCCAGTCAGTTTATTCAAAAACAGAGTATTATACACATAATTTCTGAAAAATAAATTAAAAATACCCGGAAAATGCATTCTTTGCACTTTCCGGGTATTTTTACTGCCGGCAGTCGGGGTCGAACCGACACTCGATTTAAGTCGAACGGGATTTTAAGTCCCGCGCGTCTGCCAATTCCGCCATGCCGGCAT
>OCVV011239437.1_pt1 | contig 10825 bp, 22 predicted proteins | sample 1539721 | NCBI WGS metagenome assembly OCVV01 (sample SAMN02144230, study PRJEB22623) | gut metagenome | biome: sheep rumen | host: Ovis aries | place: New Zealand
GCCCCAAATTTTAACTTTTGTCAAATATTTTTTTTATTATTATTTAATTTTTTTCAAATATTTCTTTTTTTATTATTATATCATAAGCAATTCCAGCTTGTCAAGTATTTGACAAATTATTTTCCAGCTTTCCTATCCATTAAAATATGCAGCTTATTTTAATATATATCCATGACCTTCCGCAATAGATTTTTTCGTCGGATCCCCCTTTTCTGACTGAAATAGTATTATAAGAAGGATTATCTACTTATAATATTTCTCCCTCACACTTTCTTATACATATATATAGTGAGATTAGAATAGTAGTAAGCTAAAAATTTTTTTCTCAGCTTAAAAAAATTTCTCGCGGCGATACCCTTTTCCAGCTCAAATGAAAAATTATCAAATATACTAAAAGTGGGGTATGTATACTGTATACAATCTTGACTTCCAGCTTAAATTATGTTATAATTAAAAAAAAAATATATTTTTTTTATAATAAAAAAATATATTCCAATTTATTATATTATAAATTATACAGCTTGTCAAGCATGTATACTGTATACAATTTTAGCGCGCAGCTTACAGCTGCGCGCCTTATTTTAATAATGAATTACCAGCTTGTCATCGACTTCCAGCTCGTCGCAGTCGAATACCTCACGCAAGTCCAGCTTGGTATACCAGTTTACCTCGAACAGCTCGGGCCGCGGCATTCCAGCTCGCGCAGCTTCAGCTTCCAGCTCGCTGCGATACAGCTTATCCTGATATACCAGCTCGCAGCTTCCAGCTTCTACATAATCCAGTGCCCAATACTTCATACTATCTCCCCTTTCACCTACTATTATAGTAGGATTTCAGGTCAAAGTCAAAGCTGTATACAGTATACAAGTTAGCTGCAACTAACCTATTGACAAAGGAGGGAATTTGTGATATACTGAAGGGTTAGGGGTGGCGCGCCGGCTGATCGTGCCGGCCGAAAGTGAGGGATCACCTCACTTCCGAGTCACCTCCACCCCTTCAATACCATAGAACTTGCAAAACTCAAGGAAATCTTTCTTTGCCTGCTGAATTACGTCTTCTGGCACTCCACCCTTAAAGTTGTAACCATGAAGCCAAGTCTGCGTGTTCCAAGTGAGTACATCAAGGATCAACTGAGCGGTCTTTTCATCTACGTACATCTTAAATGCCTTTCTGGTTTTTTAGTGTTTCCTTCACTTTTCATGATTATTTTAACAGATAAAACATGAACTGTCAAGAGGGAAATTGTTACAAAAGTATTAAATCGGCCGGCGAGAGGTTAGTCCTCGCTAACCTCTCCTAACATATCATAGCGCCGAAGGATTTTTTCTACTCGCGCGAAATCGTTAATATTACAAGTAACAGTGAAACGAATGGTATTCGTTGCGCGGTTAATTTTAAAATCTCCTACGCTACAACCTACATGATCAACAATGGTATTCATTACGTGGCGTCCAACAGTGTTACAAGGAATGTAATAACTACGAGTGCTGATATTCATGCTGACTCCTCCTTATTCTTCTTCACAAATAAAAGACCAAAAGATGAATCCTGGATTATCGCGTTCAAGTTCGTAACAAAGTTCATCCGCGCGCTCCTCAGTATCGACAATCAGATAAGGATTCGCGCAATTGGTATCTTCAAGTTCCTGCATAATTACCCATTTATACTTCATTTTCTTCTCCTTTAGTTTTTCTATTGCTTCTTCGGCAATACGTTGCCAATGTTCTGCAACTTGCTTCCAATCAATATTTTCATTGGAAGCCAAAGATTCTTTGGACTCTTGTTCATAACCTAATCTTTCCCAATTAAGACCAGATTCCATTAGTCATCAAACTCCCTTCCCTTATGCTTCGGTTTCTTCTGCCCAACATTCATAATCAGTAGCATGTCCGAGAAGTGTATATAATTCTTCGTCATTCCAATCTTTAATGTTTTCTACAACATCTTCGATAGTATTGACATCCCAATGAAGTTCGCCCTTATAATATTCTAAATCGCCAAGCTCCCAAGTCACTTTTTGAATAAACTTCATTCCTCGTACCTCCCTTTGTACTTTGGTGGTTTACGGCGCTTGTCAGGGATAATGCGAGTGACGCAATAACCCATAGGAAACTCTTTGCGCTCAGACTGAAAGACCTCTACCCAAGTTTTAGGCTGTTTCTTGCTCTTCTTGCTCATACTCACACATCCCCTTTCAACACTGTTATTATATCAGATTTTATATTACAAGTCAATAACTAAATTGTTACATTTTTGTTAAGTTTGCGCCGGCACGCTTAGGCGCGCCCGAAGAAATCCTTCTCAAATGCTTTGGCAATCTTACGGTTTTCTGGGCACATAAGCCAACAGATAGCCCACTGAGTCGCAAGACATTCCCAAGGAATCATCATATATTCTTCTTGGGTTTGACATTTTCGTACTGCTTTATCATATTCAATAATATCCATTACTGAACGAGTGGCCCAATGCCCACATTCGTGAAGGATAGTAAGAGTGGCATTACTGAAACCACGGGCAGAAGGACAACGCTTTATAAAATCTCTTCTAAAACTTTTATCGCCCTCATCACTTGCGGCATTTAAATCTTGAGGGATTTGCATTCGAGGAGAAGCAGATAAAATGCCCATTGTCCAATTGGCTTCCATATTTCTATCTCTGGCAATAGTTACCTTTTCTTCGAGTACATCAGAGGCAAACTTACGAATTGCCTGAATCTTAGTCATCTCAATCCCTCTCTTTCATGACTATATTATAACATAGAGAGAAGAATCTGTCAATAAGAAAATTGCGCCGGCGGAAATTAGCTTGCGCTAACTTCCTTTTCCTTCTCGCGTCTTGCCTTATCCTTGGCAATCTTTTCTGCCTTGGCTTTCGCCTTTTCCTCTTTGGCTTCCTGCTTGACGTTGTAGGCGTCAATTTCAGACTGCATCAGTTCACGGGCAGTCATATCTTCACGTTCCTCTGCCACAATGGCTCCGATACGAATATAACGCTCATGCCCATTGAGGTCAATGGCGATAACACCATACTGACGATCATTGATACGCACAAAGTCGTACTTAGTGTTATTATCAGTGAACAGTTCACTAAAAACCAGTGCTCTCAAATCCTTGTCTACCACAGTCTTAGAAATCTTAGCCATTTCAAATCCCTTTCTGGTTTTCTGGTGTTTTCCCTCACCTTTCAAGAGTATTATACACTCTTTCGACTGGGTTGTCAACCCCTTTTTCTAAATTTATTATATATAAATTTTTGACTTTTGTCAAGATTGTTAGTCTTGGCTAACTGCGGCCGGCCCGTTGTATACAGTATACATCTAGTAGATAAAAGAAAAAGCTTGCCAAATGGCAAGCTGAGGAAAGGAAGGAAAGAAGGAATTGTGTGCGCTATGAAAGACTTGAACTTTCACGCCTTTCGGCACTAGTTTCTAAGACTAGCGTGTCTACCATTCCACCAATAGCGCATAATGAGGGCTTATGTTGTTTAACCACACTGAAAGACCCTCGGAAACCCTCGTGGTTGCTAGTAACCGCAGGGATGTAACCTAGCAGATATGCCATACATCCTACCATGTCGCATATCTTCGTGCGTTTCGGCTGAGGTGTATAGTAGGCACCTTCAGACACTCGGTTTTCTATCGGAAGGCTTACGCCTTCCGATAGGTGTTAGGCTTACCCTCGATCTTCACGATCTCATCCTGCCACAGATGAGTCAGAGCATACTGAACCTTGCCCTTACCCATACCCTCAGGCAGTTCAGATTCGATCTGCGCGAAGATTTCGGCGCAAGTCGCAGGAGTATCGGACAGAGTACCGATCACCAGATCGTGAATGCCCTCATAGGCTTCGGCATTCTTCGCCTTGGCATCATCGCCACGGGTGATTTCGCGGTTCAGTTCAGACAGCACTTCGGAATCCATGTAACCATAACCAGTCAGAGCGTCCTTGATGGCAACCAAAGTAACTTTCTTCATAATAAATTCCTTTCTGGTTTGTGGAGTGTCCTTCTCCTTTTTTCTGTCCCTCTCGGAACATCTTTATTCTATCAGATTTGGGGGAGTTTGTCAAGGGCTTTTTCAACTTTTTTCAAAGTTTTTTTCGCCCTCAGGAAGCTCACTTCCCTCACCTGACACGATAATTATATCAGAAATTTGATGATGCGTCAAGTATTTATTTTGAAGAATACTGTATACAATCGCGGGCCGGCCGATTATAGACTTCTGTCTATTTCGGTCTCGGTTACCACTCGTGTAAATACACGTCCATTGGTACCTTGATACCAGTCAGTGTAGACATTAGTATCGTGCTCCCAATCAAGGAGTTTCACATCTCCACAAGCCTCAACGATATAAAGGGAACCACCCTCCATTGCTTTGGCACAAGTGGAAAAAACGCCAATATCTACCCAATCGCCAAGGGTGCCATCCCATACCTTACACATGTAAACCTTCATTATTATTCCTCCTCTACATCGGCGCAATCACTACAATAAGTGTATCCCTCGTCATCAATCCAAGCAGAGGGTGAAGCCATAGTCATGCCACAGCAGGAACAAGCTACAATCATAGGCAGACCATTTTCAGAAAACCATGCCCCAGAGATATTGCCTTTGGGCATTTCAAGATTCATATGGGATTCAACATACTGACGGAAACTAATCATACGCGTTCTCCTTTCAAATTACAAACCTTACAATCGGTCTTTCGTTTTTCCGATATCTTGCGAACACACGCAAGCGCAACCAAATGGCACGATGGATAGGTAGGTAGCGAATTGTTTGTTCTCCTTCATTATTCTTCAAATACACATTCATGGCGTTCGCTCCTTTCAACACCATTATAATATCACAAGTATAGGGGAATGTCAACAAGAAAATTGTTACAAAAATATTAAATCGCGCCGGCGGCTCACTTGGAAGCCTTGGCACGCAAGGCTTCCAAGCATTTAGTAAAAATCTCTTTTTCAATTTCTACATCCTTAAGCCCCGTATGGGATTCGATGAAGTCATTATTGTTACTAATATAACGCCAGAGGACTTCTGCGGTAAAGCGAGGACGCGGATTTTTATGGTTGGTCATGTATCCATTCTCCTTACAAAACGTAATATATTTAGGGTCTGCGCCGAAGACTTTTTTCGCAAGAGTGAGACTATCAATGACTTTTATACTATAGGGAATGAAATACCGTTTGCGAGATTTAGTCTGATAACGCATAGTTGCGTTGAGAGTCTGAATGTCAAATCTGGCATTGTGTGCTACTATAGCCTGCACATTGTATTTATCGCACAGTTCTTTTACCACTTTATACATGCCCCAAGTATCCACAATCTTGTGGTTGCCTTTTCGCATGTCCTCAAGATATTGAGGAATCTTTTCGGCGTAATATGCTTCCCTCATCTGTTCGGGCATCCTAAAAAAGACATCTTCATTTACTACGCTAAAGCGTTCTTTTTCGTTGCCAAACTCATCAATTACTACCCCTCCAAGGTCATAAACCTGACCATTTTTTACATCTAACTGTCCATCAATTTTAGGAGTGTTACAAGTTTCGCCATCAAAAACAAGGAAGTGCATAGGGAATAACCTTTCTGGTTTGTGTTGTTGTCCTTCAACTTTCATAGGTATTATACCATATATAGGGGAAATGTCAACACTAAAATTGTTACGGAAGTATTAAATTTGCGCGCCGGCCCGCTGGATACTGTATACAATATACTTATAAGAAAAATGGGGCACAAGAATTGTGCCCCATCGTAAGGAGATGATTAAGCCTTACGGGCGTAGGCATTAACCTTGCCCTCGACCTTCGTGACCTCATCTGCCCACAGGCGAGTCACGGCGTACTGCACCTTGGACTTGGAGAAGCCATCGGGCAGTTCGTTGGCAATCTCATCATACAGTTCCGCAATGGTCACGGGAGTCTCAGTCAGAGCACCGAGGATAATGTCCTTGGCAGAGGCGTACATGTCACGATTCGCCTGCGCCTTGGCTTCGCCCTTGGCGAGTTCAGCGACAATCTCGTCACGGATTTCGGCGATGTTGTCAACGGTCTGACCATCGAGGTAGTTAACAAGGGACTGCAGAGAAGTTTTCTTCATAGTGATAACCTTTCTCGTTTTTAGGAGTGTCGTTCTCCTTTTTTCGTACCTATTATATCATGGGTTTTTGTTCTTGTCAAGGGGTTTTTCAAACTTTTGCCGAAGTTTTTTTGAATCTTGCTGAAGCAGAGTGCGCTGTTTCCACGGCCTTGTTCCTTCACTATGCTCCCCCTTGGAACAATTATATTATAGCAGAACTTTTACTAAGAGTCAACACTTAATTTCAAAGTATACTGTATACAATTCGCGCCGGCAAAATTAGGCGAGGTTAACGCCTCGCCGCGTAGTCGAAGATAACTACATGTCCATTCTTCCACCCATAATTCTGATTATGCAAATCACAGACATGATCCCATACCCAATCGCATTCTTCTGCGGTCAAGTATTCATCGGCATCATCGAATTTTCTTCCGATGCCATAGATACGGGGCATGATATAGAATTTTTTGCCCATGTACTCATAGCGGGAAATTTTAGCGAACAGATATTCAAATCCATCTGCCACGGCTTCTTCATAGAGTTCCATTTCGTCTTCGCTATCGCCCCAACGAGTCTGTGCGTAGTCTACCTTAACCACATAGTCAGAAGTGATAAGAGCATAGCGGGCCTGGCCATGACTATAAATAACCTTGCGGTTATAATCACGATTAAAAGTAAGAACTGCCCACTCACGATCAATATGTTTGTTGCCACATCCATCCAGATACGGGAAAATCTGCTTAATGAAATCCTTAGCACGCTCTTCATAGCTCCGCATTTGAAATCCACTCCCTTCGACATTGTTATTATATCAGAAGTGAAATAGAATTGCAAGTATAAAATTGTTACAATTTTGTTAAGTTTGCGCCGGCGCGAAGAAGGGTTACATATCTCCTTCTTCGAGTTCTGCAAGGCGTTCCATTGCCTTATGCTGACGAACACATTCTGCGAAAATCTGCGCCTCGATATTTACGTCTTCAAGTCCAGTGTGGTCTTCCTCAAATGTGGTATTATTTGTCAAGTAGCGCCACAGAATCTCGGCAGTCTTACGTACCTGTGGAGTGGTATGATTGGTCATGTAACCATTCTCCTTGCAGAACTCAATATAACGCTTCTGTTTACAAATAGTATCGTTCGCCATTTTCATGGTGTCCCAAATAGGCATCTCATAGGGGAAGAACCATCTGCGCTTACTTTTTGTCTGATAACGTAATGTCGCATTGGTTACTTTAATGTCGAATCTGGCATTGTGGGCGATACACGCTTTAATCTGATATTCATCGCAAAGGTTACGAATCAGTTTATAAATCTGCCATGTATTCATGATTTTACGCTTGCCCATACGAATATCAGTAAGATACTGAGGGATTTTATCTGCAAAATAGGCTTCCTGCATGGCTTCGGGCATACCGAAAAATACATCTTCATTTACAATAGAATATTCATCATATACATAGCCTTCATTATCTACGATTTGCAAACCAATATCATAGAACTGTCCATTAGCTACATCCAACTGGCCATCAATTTTGGGACAATTGCAAACCTCGGTATCGAACACCATGTACAAATCTTTCATAATGAAATCCCTTTCTGGTTTCTACGTTGTTTTCCTTCAACTTTCATTGTTAGTATACTATAAAAGAGCGTGAAAGTCAAGGGCCAAATGTTACAATTTTATTAAATCTGCGCGCCGGCGGACTGTATACAGTATCCATATTAAGGTAAAAGAAAAGTCCCACCATTACTGGTGGGACTTGTTATAAGGCAATTAAGCCTTGGTGTAATAGGACTTCTTGTCGCCTTCACGATTGCTAATCGTGAGAACACCTTTTTCGACAAGACGCTTGGCGCTCTGACCAACTGCCATGACAGTAACATTCTCAGCAAGCTGACCTGCAAGAGCGTTCATAATGTCAGTCGCAGTATACTCAGTGAAGGAAGGCAGAGCAGATACCTTAGCATCCAGTTCGTCACGGCGAGCCTGCGCTTCGGGGTTCACACCCTTAACCTTCACGGGCTTGGTAGCCTTCTCGGCTTCACGCAGAGCGACTTCGGCTTCATAAGCCTTGTACTCGGCAATCGCGGCTTCGGCATTGAAAGCCTTATGGGTCTTGGTATCCTTCGCAAGAGCGTTAGCCACGGCAATCTTTACGAAGCCTTCATCGGTGGGGATGACCACAAAATTGGTCTTGTTCTGACGAGCCATGCTCGCACCAGGAATGGACAGGATAGTGTTGAGGATTTCTACGTTAGTCATAATTTCTCCTTTTTTCTCAGTGGTTTAGTTTCGGCAGACCACCCTGCACAAATTTTTTGTTTCCTCTTGGAACATCTTTATTATATCAGAATTTTACTTGAAAGTCAAGTATTAGATCTGATATTTTTTTATTCTTTGGGGAACCTCCCCAAACATTTGGCGCCTTCGTTTGGGGTTCGTTCCCCTCGGAACAATTATTATTATACTCGAATTTCGACAAAAGTCAATTACTAAATTCTTAACAAAATATTACAAAAGTGTTACGGGCACCGGCGCGGTTAGCTGCCACTAACTCGTTGGAAAAAAGGATCACGCCTGAGGCGTGTCCTTAATTTTGCGGAGTTCTTTCAACCCCTTATTGGCTTCGGCAAGTGCTTTTTTCTCTGCGCGCTTCTTCTCATCCGCGGCAATTTTCGCCTGTTTCTTTTCTTCTGCCTTGGTTTTCTTCTGCGCCTTTTCTTTCAGATCCATCTGATAATCTTCGGCGACAGCATAGCCATCATAGGGATCGTATCCACCTTCGCCATTGCGAGTGCCACGAGGAATGGAAACTTTTACCAGAATCCATTTTTCATTACCCTCTACATCAGTTACGGGAAGTGCCAGTTCGCTTGCGCTAACGCTGAGAACATCGCATCCATAAGTGTTGTCAAAGGTTTTACGGAGCAGTTCGAGACAATCATTACGGAGTGCGTTTTCAAGCTGAGCCTTAGTCATAATATCAATCCCCTTTCTTTTCTTTCACTCACATTATATACTATTGGAAGCGAGTTGTCAAGTAGGAATTTTTTCCTATCTCTTAACTCTGGTATAATTATACTATAAATTTGAAAAATTGTCAATTATTTTTTTAGAAGAATACTGTATACATTTTTGTACGTACAAGTCGCGGGCCGGCGCGAGTTAGATTACTCTAACTCATCATCTTCATCATCCATGAAGTCTGTAAGCCCTCGTGTAATTATTTCTTGCGCCCAAAGCAAGCGCTGAAAATAGTCTTTATCGTTATCGCAATCCGTAAGTAGATCTGTCATTGCCTTATGAAAGATTGCTTTTTCTTTACGCTTTTCTACTCTCATATTACCATTCCTTTCCCATCAGTGCTTTCAACACTTTAATCATCATTTCGGGTTCGTAGGCTTCACCGAGCCAAGCATCTCTGTTAGGTTCTTCATCATCGAACAGGATGTCATCTTCGGTCTGCATCACAAGGCTCTTCGGAGTGCCGTAGCTTACCACACAGATGTTATCCCAGTTGACGCTTGCGAGGTGCTTATTCAGCCAAGCCAGTTTCGCCTGCTTGACAGCTTCGTTGTAGCTTGCGGAGCCACCCTTGCTCGTCCAGCTGATAATTCCGAGCTTGTAGCCGAGCTTCTGAACCTGATTCATCAGCCGAGCCAGCTGACTCATGTTCCACATAACCTCAGCTTCCACATAGGGCGTGGTATCTTCAGCATGGAGCATGGGGAGCCAATTCTCAACTGCGTAAAGGTTGGCAATCGTGCCATCCATGTCCCACCAAATCGTCCTCATCATCTCGTACCTTCCTTTCCTCTCTCTGTATCTACATTATATAGGAAAACATGTTAAAAGTCAAGTATAAAATTGTTACAATTTTATTAAATCGGCGGCCGGCTGAAAACAGGCCGAAGCCTGTTTCATTTAGTTCTGATTGGGTTCGCGGTAGAACGCATGCGCCCTCTCATCATACAGTTCCCATTCATCGGGGTTGAGAACTTCACCCGTATACTTGCTTACAAATGTCATGTTCTCTTCATTACGCATATTGGTAATCATAGCGCGGAATTCATTCATACGACTCCGCAGTTCTGCCTTACGAGCACGGACTGCACGCAGTTTTTGTACCAGAGAGTCAACTTCTTCATAGGTCATTTCATTAGTGTCTACTCTAATCTTCATACTTCATCCCTCACTTTCAATAGTATTATATCACAATTATGGTATTTGTCAATAAGAAAATTGTTATAAAAGTATTAAATCTGCGCGCCGGCTAAAGATGGGACAAAAATGTCCCATCTTATTACTCTGCGTATACAATGCGATAAAAAATCTGCCCGCGTTTGATAATCTTCTGAGAACATCTTACGGCGCACTGGGCTGCGACATAAGCATCTTCACGCGTGTCAAAGCGTTCCATGTCACACCATTTCTTAATGACGCGATTTTCTGTGGGGTCAATGTTCACAAATTCAATAGCATATCTCATAGGATATTCCTTTCTGGTTTTTTAGAGTGCCCTTCTCTTATTTACACACTAATTATAATATATAAAATTAATTTTGTCAAGTACAAAATTATTACATTTCTGTTAAATTTGCGTGCCGGCCGAGTTAGTCATAACTAACTTGAGAGCATAGAAAAAGCCCTGCCACAGCAGGGCTGAAAGGAAAGGGATTAAGCCCGAGTATAGGAGTTAACCTTACCCTCGTGCTTGACCACTTCGGACTCCCAATAGTGGCCCAGAGCATA
>OCVV011345978.1_pt1 | contig 10825 bp, 9 predicted proteins | sample 1539721 | NCBI WGS metagenome assembly OCVV01 (sample SAMN02144230, study PRJEB22623) | gut metagenome | biome: sheep rumen | host: Ovis aries | place: New Zealand
GGAGAAGATCACGCCATCATACTGGCCTTCGTGTTCCTTCAGCCACTTGGCGTAGAGCAGGCCCTCGTCCCGGGTTTCGATGCCGCCGTAGCGGGTCAGGTCCTTGTCCATCATGATGTAGCCATAGCCCGCGTCGGTGACAGCCTTCACCATATCGTCCCGGGCCCCGTAAATCAGTTCCCCGGGCATGAAGCCACGGTTGCAGAATGCCAGCGCAAAGGTCATTTTCTTAGCCATTGTTTTTCTCCTCCTCAAATGAAATGGTCACAGTATGCTTTTCTGTTTCAAAGGCTTTGAGTACCGGCAGGGTGCCGTTTTCCCGCTCGTCATGCCGGCCCATGATATAACAGTTGGTAGGCTCCAGACCCAGCACATAATCCCCCGCCGCCATGCTGCGCCACTGGGACAGGATGGGCAGCGTGTCGCCGCTCCAGGTCATGGTCATGCGTACCTGTACATCCGGATTGCTCAGCTCCGCCCGGAAATCGCGCTTCATCTTCTGGAAGAATACCCGTTCTTCCTCGCCTGGAATGGGCTTGTCAAACGTGCATTCCCGGCCCAGCCCCGTTTTGGCAAATTCCGTCCGGGGAATGGTTTCCCGGTCATCGGGCAGGATCAGCCTGGCTTTTTCAGATAAAAGCGGATAGCCGAAATTGCAGTGATAAATCTGCATGAATTCCTCGTCCCTGGGCGTCAGGTTGGTGATTTCATCCTCCACCGTTACCGATGCGCCAAACGCGGGAATCCGGATCGTGCGCCGGTTTTCCAACACATGTCCGAACAGCGCCGTTTCCCGGATCACGCCCCGGACGATGATTTCATCGCCCACGATCTCCGCGCACACCTGCTCCGCCGCCAGGGAATGATACCGACCGTGGAGCGGATGCCATTCCCCATTGTCCCGGTTGGCTGGCCCGGCGGAACGCAGGCCGCAGGTATACAGCAGCCCGCCGGGGAAGGTGTTCACAAACTCGTTTTCATAGGGCACGATCGCCACTGGACTGTCATAACCGTTTTTACTCATCCAGCTCATGTTGACGCCCTTATACCGGCATTGCCCGATGTCCAGCCCGGCATCCGGCAGGACATCCAATTCCAATCCGCCTGCCGTTTTCACTTCAATGATTTCCGTGCCCTTGGCCTTTCCCTCAGACATCGTCACGCGGCGCAGGGTAATCAGCTGCTCCGGATGGCCGATATATCCTTTTTCCATCAATTCACGCAAGCTTGCCGCCTCCTTGATGTTTCTGTGTCTATTTTAATCGATCCAAGGCGGAAAATATATAGGAAAGTGTTCGATTTACTTTGAATTTGTTCGCTCTTGTGATAAAAATATTATATACCGTATTTCCATCCTGGAGGGGATGCCTCATGATTTCCGTGTTTGATGTGGAAAAACTTCAAAAGTTGCTGAAGGACTTTTATGCCATCACCGGCATTCGGATCACTGTGTTTGACGACAGCATGCGGGAGCTGGTGGCCTATCCGACGCGGGTCGCGCCTTATTGCGCCCTGATCCGGGAAAGCGCGGAAGGATTGAAAGCCTGCATGAACTGCGATCGGCAGGCCTGCCAGACAGCGGCAGAAAAAAAGAAAATGCACATCTACCGCTGCCATGCCGGGTTTACCGAGGCCGTTTCCCCGCTGTACAGAAACAATATGCTGATCGGTTTTCTGCTCTTTGGCCATGTATTTCCCTATATCAGACGATCCTCCGGGATGATGGCCGGAGCGTGGAGGAAACGCTGGCGCTGGATTGAAAGAGGATTTGGACTTTTGATATAATGCATTCAGCCGGAGGGTTGACCACCGGGCAGTTGACAGAAAGAATACCTGAAGCGGAGGAGCGGGATGAGTGGTTGCGCAGGAATAGATATTGCAATACCATCCCGGGCCACTGGATAATTCATCACCGCCGATGTATACAAACTTGAAACAGCAGCTTGGAGAATCAAATGAACATTTTACACCTGAAATATGTGATCAGCATCGCAGAGAATGGCTCTATCAATAAAGCAGCGGAGGAACTGCATGTAGCGCAGCCCAATTTGAGCCGGGTGGTCAAGGAGATGGAAGCCGATCTGGGCATCCAGTTCTTTCGCCGTTCCTCCAAGGGAATGACACTGACGCCGGACGGCGAATTGTTTGTCAATCAGGCCCGGAAGATCCTGGAGCAAATCGATGAAATAGAACGCCTGTATAAAGAAAAAAAGGCCGGGAAACAACATTTCTCCATATCTGTACCCAGGGCCAGCTATATTTCAGATGCCTTCGCCTCCTTCTCCAAAACGCTTGGAAAAGAACAGCTTGAAATCTTTTACCAGGAAACCAATGCACTGCAGGCAGTGAAAAACATCCTGGAGGTTGGATATAACCTGGGCATCATCCGTTACGCTGCCGGTTATGATAAATACTTCAAACAGATGATGACGGAGAAGGGGCTGAAGGGCGAGCTCGTCGTGGAATTCAAATATGTGCTGGTGATGCGGGAAGACTGCGCTTTGGCAGAGATGGAAACGATCCGCTTTTCAGATCTGCAAAGATACATTCAGATTGCCCATGCAGACCCGTATGTGCCTTCCCTGCCGCTTTCCTCCGTAAGAAATGAGGAACTGCCGCAAACCCCGCGGCGCATCTTTGTGTTTGAACGGGGAAGCCAGCTGGATTTGCTGAGTGAAAACCGCGAAACTTTTATGTGGGTGTCCCCACTGCCGGAGCGGCTGCTGCGGCAATTGCACCTTGTACAGCGGGAATGCGTGGATAACCAGCGTATATATCGTGATGTATTGATCCGTCGGCAGGATTACCAGCTGACCGAGCTCGATAAGCGCTTCATCACAGAACTGACACTGTCCAAACGCGCCTGCATCAAAAGAAAATAATAAAGAATTGTTCTTCCTTTCAGCTTTGCTGTCAGATCCGGCAGCAAAGCTTCTTTTTTATACCATTTTTGGATGCATGTTATCAATCGTGATATATCGATTATACAGTTTTGGTAATTCGCAAGGCGTGAAGAATTCAATACAATACGTATCGAAAGGAGGTTGAACCTTTGCAGGGTAAACTTTCCAAAGCAACTCTGGGCCGATTGCCCATGTATTTGCAGTTTATCCGTGGAGTGGGTATGGAAAACGTCTCAGCTACGCAGATTGCCAGGGAGCTGGGGCTGGGTGAAGTCCAGGTGCGTAAAGATCTGGCCAGCATCTGTACGGCAGGCCTGCCCAAAGTGGGATACCCGGTGCCGGCCCTTCGCCGGGATATGGAAAAAGCGCTTGGAATGGATGTGCCTGTTTCTGCGGTGATTATTGGCGCCGGGAAGCTTGGCTCGGCCCTGATGGAGTATGACGGGTTTACGGAGTACGGTGTGAAAATCGTCGCTGCCTTTGACCGTAACACATCCGCCTGTACATTCCATGGACGCATACCGGTTTACCCCATGGATCAGCTGGCCGCATTCTGTGCCTCCCATCATATACAGATGGGCATCCTGACGGTTCCGGCGGATGCGGCACAGGCCGCAGTCGATGAAATGACAACGGCCGGCCTGACGGCAATTCTTAATTTTGCACCGCATCCCATCAAGGCGCCGTCCTATGTGACGGTGCATTCGGTTAATATCGCTTTATCCCTGGCTTACCTTCATCTGGCAGCCAGTGAGACAGGAAAGCAGGAAAAGGAGGAGCAATATGGAAACCAAAGCATTTGACATTGTGGACAGCTTGGAAACGCTGGAAGCAGCCATTACCCGGGTGCGCGCTGCGCAGCGAATCTACGCTTCCTATACGCAGGAGCAGGTGGATAAAATCTTCCTGGCCGCAGCTACAGCAGCCAATCAGGCCCGCATTCCCCTGGCGAGAATGGCCGTGGAGGAAACCGGCATGGGCGTAGTGGAAGACAAGGTGATCAAGAATCATTACGCCAGCGAATATATTTACAACGCCTACCGGGATACCAGGACCTGCGGCGTAATCGAAGAAGACAAGGCTTATGGCATGAAGAAGATTGCCGAGCCCATCGGCGTGGTGGCTGCGGTAATCCCAACCACCAATCCCACATCCACCGCCATCTTCAAGGCGCTGATCTGCCTGAAAACCCGCAACGGTATCATTTTCAGTCCCCATCCCCGTGCCAGGAAATCCACCATTGCCGCAGCCAGGGTGGTAATGGACGCAGCGGTGAAGGCCGGTGCCCCGGAAGGCATTATCGGCTGGATCGACGTGCCTTCTCTGGACATGACCAACACCCTGATGCAGAAAGCGGATATCATTCTGGCAACCGGCGGCCCCGGCATGGTCAAGGCCGCTTATTCCAGCGGCAAGCCAGCCCTGGGCGTAGGTGCCGGCAACGTGCCCGCCGTCATCGACGACAGCGCCAACCTGGTCCTGGCTGTCAATTCCATTATTCATTCCAAAACCTTCGATAACGGCATGATCTGCGCTTCTGAGCAGAGCGTGATCGTGCTGGACAGCATTTATGAAGCGGTCAAGGCTGAATTTGCAGATCGCGGCTGCTGGTTCCTTCGCGGCACCGAACTGGACAAGGTGCGTCATACGATCCTGATCAACGGGGCTTTGAATGCCAAAATTGTGGGCCAGAGCGCCTGCAAAATCGCCTCGCTGGCCGGCGTCACCGTGCCGGAAGGAACCAAGGTACTCATCGGTGAGGTGGACTCCGTAGAGCTTTCCGAAGAATTCGCCCATGAAAAGTTAAGCCCAGTGCTGGCCATGTATCGTGCCAGGGACCTGGAGGACGCTTTCTCGAAGGCTGATCGGCTGATCGCCGATGGCGGCTTCGGCCACACTGCTTCCCTGTATGCCGATACCCAAAGGAAGCCCGAGGTGCTGGATGCCTTCGCCGCCCGAATGAAAACCTGCCGTATCGTGGTGAACACGCCTTCTTCCCAGGGCGGCATCGGCGATCTGTACAACTTCAAAATGGCTCCGTCCCTTACGCTGGGCTGCGGCAGCTGGGGCGGTAATTCGGTATCTGAAAATGTAGGCGTCAAGCACCTGCTGAACATCAAGACCGTGGCCGAAAGGAGAGAGAACATGCTGTGGTTCCGCGCACCGGAGAAGGTGTATATCAAGAAGGGCTGCCTTCCGGTGGCACTGGATGAACTGAAGCACGTGATGGGTAAAAAGAAGGCCTTTATTGTTACCGACAATTTCCTTTATCACAACGGCAACACCAGGCCCATTACCGAAAAGCTGGATGAATTGGGCATTGCACACACCACCTTCTTTGATGTAGCCCCCGATCCTACCCTGGCCTGCGCCAAGGCCGGTGCGGAGCAGATGCGCCTCTTCCAGCCGGACGTGATCATCGCCCTGGGCGGCGGCAGCGCCATGGATGCCGGCAAAATCATGTGGATGCTGTATGAGCACCCCGATGTCGATTTCCAGGATATGGCCATGCGCTTCATGGATATCCGCAAGCGGGTCTATACCTTCCCGAAAATGGGCGAAAAGGCTTATTTCATCGCCATTCCAACCTCCGCCGGCACAGGCAGCGAAGTAACGCCCTTCGCCGTAATCACCGATGAACAGAGCGGCATTAAATACCCCCTCGCTGATTACGCGCTGCTGCCCAATATGGCGATCATTGATACCGATTTCCATATGACCGCTCCCAAGGGCCTGACTGCTTCCAGCGGCATCGACGCCGTGACGCACGCCCTGGAAGCCTACGCTTCCATGATGGCTACGGATTACACCGATGGACTGGCTGTCAAAGCGCTGCAGACCATCTTTGAATACCTTCCCCGCGCCTATGACAATGGCCTGACCGACATTGAAGCCCGTGAAAAAATGGCAAACGCCGCCACCATGGCCGGCATGGCCTTTGCCAACGCCTTCCTTGGCGTATGCCACTCCATGGCCCATAAACTGGGTGCATTCCATCATATCGCCCACGGCGTGGCCAACGCGCTGATGATTGAAGAAGTCCTGCGCTTCAACGCCGCCGAAGCCCCCTCCAAGATGGGCACTTTCCCGCAGTACGATCATCCCCATACCCTGCGGCGATACGCAGAAGTGGCTGAAGCCCTGGGCGTGAAGGGCGACAGTGACCAGGATAAGCTGGAAGGGCTGATCAGGATGATCAATGACCTGAAAACCTATGTGGGCATCAAGCCTGCAATCAGGGATTATGTGCCCGATGAGCAGGACTTCCTGAACCGGCTTGACGACATGGTGGAGCAGGCCTTCGACGATCAGTGCACAGGCGCCAATCCGCGTTATCCGCTCATGAGTGAAATCAAGCAGATGTACTTGAATGCCTACTATGGGGAAAAGCATTTTACCGAAGCATGCAAGCCCACGGCAGATGACCTGGGAGAAGTGCAGGATGACGCTGTGAAGAAGGCCTACCGTCCCGGCCGGAAGCAGTGAAAAGGAGGAAGAGAAGATGAATCTGGACCGCGTGATTGCCGTACGCAATACCAAGACCATTTATCGGGATGGCGACCGGTGCGTCAAAGTATTCAATGAAAACTATTCAAAGGCGGATATCCTCAATGAAGCGCTGAACCAGGCCCGCATCGAGGAGACCGGGCTGCACATTCCAAAGATCCTGGGCGTTACCATGATTGAGGGCAAATGGGCCATCATCTCTGAATTCATCCAGGGGAAAACACTGTCCCAGATAATGAAAGAGGACCCGGACAACCAGTCAAAATATTTGAATCAATTTGTGGATATCCAGATGGAAGTGCAAAGCAAAACCTGCCCCATGCTGAATCGGCTTAAGGATAAAATGAGCCGCAAGATCAGCCAGGCCGACCTGGATGCCACCACACGCTATGACCTGCATGCCCGGCTTGAAGGCATGCCCACCCATAACAAGGTGTGCCACGGTGATTTCTGGCCCTCCAACGTGATCATCAGCCAGGACGGCACGCCCTATATCATTGACTGGAGCCATGTGACCCAGGGCAACGCTTCAGCTGACGTAGCGCGTACCTACCTGCTGTTCTGTCTCAACGACGATACTGACAAGGCGAAGGAATACTTGAACCTGTTCTGTGAAAAGAGCGGAACGCCTGTGCAGTATGTGCAGAAGTGGCTGCCCATCGTGGCTGCCAGCCAGTCTGTCAAAGGTAACGAAAAGGAACGGGCGCTGCTGCTCTCCTGGGCCAACGTAGTGGAGTACCATTAATCCCGTTCCAGGAAATTCGAATGAGAAAAGGGGAGCAGCGGTGAGCCTTCTCCCCTTTCCTTTCGAGAAAATACAAAAGGAGACGTAAACATGAAAATCACTGTATGTATCGGTTCTTCATGCCATATCAAAGGCTCCCGGGCTGTGGTGGAGCAATTGCAGGAGCTGATCGCCAAAGAAGGCCTGAACGATAAGATCGAACTGGGCGGCACCTTCTGCATGGGCAAATGCCAGCAGGGCGTGTGCGTCACGGTGGACGGGGAATTCTTCTCCGTGTCTCCGGAAACCGTTCCCTCCTTCTTTGAAAAAGAAATAAAAGCAAGGGTGTAAACAATGCCGAACTGTCTGACGCTGAAAAAATCCAACTGCAAGAATTGCTACAAGTGCATTCGCCACTGCCCGGTAAAGTCCATCCGTTTCTCCGGCAACCAGGCACACATCATCGGCAATGAATGCATCCTGTGCGGCCATTGCTTCGTGGTCTGTCCGCAAAACGCCAAGGAGATCGTGGAGGAAACCGAAAAGGTCAAGGTGCTCATTCAGAGCGGCGATCCGGTGGTGGTGTCCCTGGCTCCTTCCTTCGTTGCCAATTATGAAGGCGTGGGGATCGAGGCCATGCGCGAGGCGCTGAAAAAGCTGGGGTTTTATGACGTGGAGGAAACCGCTCTGGGAGCCACCCTGGTCAAACGGGAATACGACCGCATCCTGAAGGAAGAGGACCGGGATGTGGTTATTTCCTCCTGCTGTCATTCCATCAACCTGCTGATTCAAAAGTATTTTCCCCGTGTGCTTCCCTGCCTGGCAGACGTGATGTCGCCCATGCAGGCCCATTGCGAGGATATCAAGCGGCGCCTGCCCAACGCGAAGACCGTTTTTATCGGCCCCTGTGTGGCCAAGAAGGACGAGGCCGAGTACTACGAGGGCATGGTGGATGCGGTGCTGACCTATGAGGAACTTACCAACTGGCTGAAAAAAGAAGGGATTGAAATCCAGCGCCGGCAGGAGCACGACGAGCACAGCCGGGCCCGTTTTTTCCCGACAACCGGCGGCATTCTGAAAACCATGGCCATGGACGCGCCGAACTTCAGCTACCTGGCCCTGGACGGAGTGGAAAACTGCATCGCAGCCCTGAAGGAAATCGATCAGGGAAAAATCCACCACTGTTTTATCGAAATGAGCGCTTGCGTAGGCAGCTGCGCAGGCGGTCCGGTCATGGAGAAGTATGGTCACAGCCCGCTCAAGGACTATCTGGCGGTGGCCGGGTACGCCGGCGACAAGGATTTTGAGATAGAGCAGCCGGAAACCCGGGAACTGCGCAAGCGTTTCGAACCCATCGACCAGCGGGCTGTGATGCCCAGCGAAACCGAGATCCGGGACATTCTCCGGAAAATGGGTAAATTCAAGCCCAGCCAGGAGCTGAACTGCGGTTCCTGCGGCTATAACACCTGCCGGGAAAAAGCCATCGCCATTTACCAGGGCAAGGCGGAAATCTCCATGTGCCTCCCCTATCTGATGGAAAAGGCGGAAAATGTGAATGACACCATTGCCCGCAACAGTCCCAACGGCATCATTATGCTGAATGACCAATTGGAAGTGCAGCAGATCAACCCTGCAGCCCTCAAGATACTCAACCTTCGTTCTGAAAGCGCCGTGCTGGGCGACCAGGTTGTCCGCATTCTGGACCCCACGCCCTTCATGAAGGTGAAAAGCACAGGCCAGGGCATATTCCACCAGCGCTCCTATCTGGCCGAATACGGCTGCACTATCCAGCAAACGATCGTGCCTGCCGAAGAGGGTCGCATGCTGCTCTGTATCATGCGGGATGTGAGCGAAGAGGAGGATGTGCGCCGTCAGCGAGAGGAAATCAGCCGCCAGACCGTGGAAGTAGCAGACAAGGTCGTGGATAAGCAAATGCGCATTGTACAGGAGATTGCAAGCCTTCTGGGTGAAACGGCTGCCGAAACGAAGATCGCCCTGACCAAACTGAAGGAGTCCATCACCAATGAATGACCTGACCTGTGATATCGGCTATAAAAGCATCAACCATGCAGGGGAACAGCTTTGCGGTGACCATGTGGACGTGGTGGAGCAGGAGGATGGTTCCACGGTAATCGTGCTGGCAGACGGCCTTGGCAGCGGTGTGAAAGCCAGCATCCTCTCCACCCTCACCAGCAAGATCATTTCCACTATGCTGGCCGCAGGACTGTCCATTGAGGAATGCGTGGAAACCATTGCCGCCACCTTGCCGGTGTGCTCGGTGCGCGGCGTAGCTTATTCCACTTTCACGATTATTCGCGTGATTCGAAACCAGACTGCAGAGTTAATCCAGTACGACAATCCCCAGGTGATCGTGCTGCGCAATGGCGAAAACTGGGAATATCCCCGTAAAGAAACCACCATCGGAGGCAAACAGATTTTCCGTTCGCTGATTCGCCTGCAGGAGGATGATGTTTTCATTGCTATGAGCGATGGCTGTCCGCACGCCGGCATCGGCACCGCCTACAACTTCGGCTGGAAGCGGGAGGATATTATCACCTTCATGGAAGCCATGAATCTGTGCGGCTACACCGCCAAAAACCTGTCCACCATACTGGTGGACGAGTGCAATAAGCTCTACGGCGGCAAACCGGGGGATGACGCCACCTCCTGCGTGGTACGCATCCGCAAGCGTATACCCATGAACATACTTTTCGGGCCGCCCAGCAACCGGGATGACGGCAACCGGATGATGAATTTGTTTTTTGCCAAGGAAGGCAAGCATATCATCTGCGGCGGCACCACCTCCTCCATTGCTGCCAAATGGTTGAACAAGCCCCTGCGCGCGTCCCTGGAGTTCACCGAGGATATTCCGCCCATCGCCTACCTGGAGGGCGTGGACCTGGTCACCGAGGGCGTGATCACCGTGAACCGCGTGGTGGAATACGCCAAGGATTACATCGGCGAAAACAAGCGCTACGAGTCCTGGAGCAACGGCAGGGACGGAGCATCCATGATCAGCCGGCTGCTGTTTGAGGAAGCCACAGACATCAATTTCTACGTGGGCAGGGCCATCAACCCGGCACATCAGAACCCCGACCTGCCCATCAACTTCAACATCAAAATGAACTTGGTGAAGGAACTTTCGGAGGCGCTCAAAAAAATGGGCAAGCGCATCAAAGTCAGCTATTTCTAAGGAGAAGACATGCATAAATTTGATACCAAGGTTCAATATCTGAAATACAAGGTCCTGCGGGAGGTTGCCCGGCAGGCCTGGAACGAAACGCTGCTGGAAAATGTGCTGGATATTCCCGGGATGATTGTACCCGGCAAGGTTCCCACCATGCGCTGCTGCGTGTATAAGGAACGTGCCATTCTGGCCGAACGCGTCAAACTCGCCATGGGCGGCGGCAACACTGCCAACATCATCAACGTGATCGACATCGCCTGTGACGACTGCCCTGCCGTTGGCTATCAGGTAACCAATTCCTGCAGGGGCTGCCTGGCTCACCGGTGCGAGGATGCGTGCCGCCGGGGAGCGATCTCCTTTGACCACAAGCACGAGGCACACATCGATAAAACCAAATGCGTGGAGTGCGGCCAATGCGCCAAGGTGTGTCCCTACAGCGCCATCGTTAACCGCAAGCGTCCCTGTCAGAACGCCTGCAAGATTAAGGCCATTTCCATCAACGAG
>OCVV011356424.1_pt1 | contig 10824 bp, 4 predicted proteins | sample 1539721 | NCBI WGS metagenome assembly OCVV01 (sample SAMN02144230, study PRJEB22623) | gut metagenome | biome: sheep rumen | host: Ovis aries | place: New Zealand
CTTCTTGTTGCACAGTTTTTCGGCAGGAGCGTTACTATACCCGATAACGCCGCCGACATGCAATTCACTCTTTATTTGATTGCCTCCGGCGGTCCGCAGGAAAACAAAGTCGCAGGCACTGTCATTCGTCAAATCATATGCTGAGGCAGAGCTATTGTCTATTCTTCCTACAACCCCACCCTGACGGATGTAAGCAATTTTATTGCTGACCATCATTTTCCCGGGAGAAGCAATCTCATTTGAGCAGTTGCTGACATTTGCCTTGGTGTAACCGACAACGCCACCGATATTGACGCCTGTACCATTGCCGGGCTGCATCCAGGTGTAAATACTCATCGCACCATAGTTGTGGCAATCGGAAATGGAATAAGCTTCAGCTCCGGTAGCGGTTCCGACTTGGCCGACCAGACCACCGACACAAGGTTCCTTCACACAACCGGCACCGGCGGGAATCGCGTCGCCGCCTGCATTCGCGAAGGTTCCTTTCAATGACACCTGGCCATAATTGGAGCAGCCTGATATGTTCCTGAGAACAAATGCCGCCACGCCTCCTATGGAAGGTGCGGTTGCAGTAGCTCCTGTTTCACTGGTCGGGAAGGTAACGGTTACATCACCTTCATTCTTGCAATTGGTTATGTTCCCTTCAAAATATCCTGTGACTCCTCCTACTTTGCATACATTGCCGCTGGCGGCCGTACCCTCATTGTCAGCCATGGATCCGCCGTTCGTGCAATAGTAGGTGACATCCCCATAATTCTCACAGTGATCCATCGTTCCCTTGGACGACGTGGCACTTGCGATTGGACTCGTACTTGTCGCTGCGGTAATTCCGCCGATATAAACATACTTTCCGGCTGCATTGACCCTGTAGGAAATGTCTCCGTTGTTCACATTGTTGCTTAAAGCGAGCTTGTCACCTGAATTGATATATCCCACGATGCCTCCCAAATAGACATTCTGGCTCGCCGCCGTTGCAGTAATGGCAACATTTCCGTTGTTGGTGCAGTTCTGCACCAGGCCGTATGAGCGGCCGGCAATCGGAGCGATTACTGCCGAAGCGGTATCGGTGACGCTCACGGTCTGGGTTATGCTTGCATTGTTGGTGATTCCGTCGAGGATTCCGCCGCTCACGACATCAAGCGTAACAAAACCGAACTGGGCGCAAGGAACCGGATTGAACTGAAGATTACAGTCTGCTGCAATCGTAAAGTCTTTCACTGTTCCGGAAACATCCTCGAACAGCGAAACCCCTTCACTGGTCCAGCCGGTGATGGAATGTCCCTGGCCGTCGAGGGTGCCTTTGAAGGTCCCGGCGGCAGCTGCAAGGGTCTCACCGGAGAGATCGATATTTGAGGTAAACTTCGCCACTCCGGCGGCGGGGAACTTATTCGCCGCGACAAGGGCGCGGAAGCGCTCAAGGGAGGCGGCATCGTGTATGTCGAAATACCATTTCCATGCCGACCCCTGGTCCAGGGTATCGAATTTGAGACCGGTCCCGCGTGTGAATGTCAGGGCAGAGCCTGCCACCCTTTCGGCCTTCCAGTCGTCATAACCGGCGGTGCCTGAATCCGTTCCATGAGTATTGGAAGACATGGAAAAACTGAGTGCAGCCACGGCACCCGGAAGGACTGGAATGTAATAATAAGTGTCCTTGGTAAAGTACCCGTCGGCTTTGGTTGCGGTAATGGACGAGGCCGTACCGACCCCTGTCATGGAAGCATCTGACACCGAGAAAGTGGCAGTGCCGGCAAGTTTGTCCGTACCGCCGGACAGGACGATTTCTTTTACGTCTTCGCCAGTAATCTTGAACTTGATATATGAGAAGGCATTCTTAAGTGTAACGCTGTAGTTTCCTCCGTTATTGGTGGCGGTGCCCACGGCGACCATCGCGCCCTTGGCGACGTTGTTTTCTCCCACGCTCTGCACAGAAGGCAACACCGTGGTGATTTTTCCCGCCGAGAAAGTGGCTTCGGCGTCATAGGGATAAAACACATAGAAGGAACTTGCCCCCTCGCTCACTTCTCCGGTGAAAGTGGCAATAGTTCCCGGATCACCCGAAAGCGTAAATTGGATGGGTGTGGAGTCAAGGTCCGTGAACACGCCGACCGCATCACCAGCTTCCCATGAAATAGTGCCGACGGCGGGGTCGGAAACAAAAGATTTTGCGGCAGGAGCCGAAATACTGAGAGAAACAGCCTTCTTCCCGTCAGTGGAAACCGGCTGTCCTTCCTGGAAAGAATCTTTGTTGCAGGAAGCGGCTGCGAGCAAAGCGACAGCGGTAAAAATCAAATACTTTTTCATAATTTCTTCCTCCTGTTACCAATTGTTTCCCATATCAGTCTCGTTGGAGGTATCGAGATTGTCAACCCTGACGCCATCGATACTCAGTTCACTCTGGCAGATGACTTCCGCCTCTACAGTCACCGGAATGGTCTGCGGTGAAATGTAAGTGGTTTTTGTTTTCATTGCTTGAACTTATTATTAATATGATATTACTTCTATTTTGACATCGTCAAGGAAAGCACGGCACTGCCCGGTATAGCTGTTGTCTTTACGGTAAGTACCTATTGCCACTCTCGCCCCCGGCTTTACGCCCGCAAATGTGAATTCGTATTTCTGAAGTCCCACACGGCCGGCCAGGGTAAAAGTCCTTTCATCTGCCACGGTGCCGGAAGAGAATGCCTGATGCATGGTGCCTTCGGTGCCGAGAGACACCCCGTCCAAAATCTTCACCACCGCATTCAGCGGATCCCCTATCTTGACTCCGTTGTCAGTATAGGGAGACATGTAGAAAGAAACCTTGATGGTGGCATTACCCGAGAGACAGACAAGGGCCGGCGTCAATATCTGGCACCATGCATTTGCCGCCCCGAGCTTGATGAGTCCCGGCATGCCGCAGAGCGAGCCTCCGGCATCGCCTGAATAGGATTCGGATATTGCGCCCCAGTCCTTGAGCCGAGTTGTCGCAGTGGCTCTCCACGTGGTGTTGAGCAGGCCGTACTGGGTTCCGGCGGCGCACAGGTAAAGCTTGTCCGCCGAACTTGAGAGGGGCTGTTCCCCGGCAAGGGGCAGGAAGGAAGTCCGGCTGCTTCGGTTGCTGCTGCTGTAACCCGGATAGCCGTAGCCGAAATCCGGAAGTGCCGGCAGACCGCCCCAGAGGAGTTCTGAGAAGTCCTCAAAGAGAACCGTCTGTCCTGCAGCAGCCTTTCCGGAAGGAACTGTAACCACATGGGAGGCAGGAGTTTCAACTTCGATGGAAGAACTGATCTGGTAGTCGCTGTTGGTTATCTCCAGCCTGTATTCAGTGGACGGTTGCAGACCGGTGAAAAGGAAGCAGGGACCGGTGGAGACATTCCAGAGTTGCGGCAGATCTGAAGACGCCACGTTCATTTCCGTGCCGTCGGGCACGCCATACGCGCCAAGTGAGAGACGCACCACCAGCTCGGAGCCGCGATAGAGTTCCAGTTTGTAATGCCCGAGTATGTCGGAGGCATAGTTGCTGTCGGTGTACCACTTGAAACCAATCTGAGTAGGCTGCACAAAAGGGGCCGAAATGGATATGTTCTTGTCCACATGCGGCGTAACGATAGTCTGCACCTCGGACCATTGAGATGCATAGGTCTGCGAATAACGGGCTTTTACACGCACATCATAGGATGTTTCCTGGGCCAGTCCTCGAATGATGAAACTGGTATAGGTGGTGCTCCCCGCCTTTATCCAGACGGATGCCGTACTCTTTTTGTATTCAATATCGTAGGAGCCAGCCCCCTCGCATGCAGCCCAGTCGGCCCTGACCTGGCCTTCCCCTGCCGAAAGCTGAACCACGGGGGTGCCCACGGTTATGGGAGTTTCCCCGTAAGAAACAAGCTTGACGGAGATATCGTCCAAAACAAGACGATGCTGTCCGGTTTCATCCGGGGCGCGGTAGGCGCCTATGGCAAGACGGCTGGTGGGAGTGACGTTGTGAATCGTAAACACATACTCGCTCAACGCCAGGTCGTTGTGAAGATTGAAGCTTTCAACCACTATGTTTTCCGCCGCGGAGGTGACGATATTTGAACTGACCGTCACACCGTCCAGCAGCCGCACACAGGCTCCCAGCGGATCCAGGGACTGCTGCGAAGAACCATATGGCGAGGCCTTGAAGCGAAGCTCAACCGTGGCGGTACCGGAAAGCACTGATAATGTGGGGGTTACAAGAGCGCCCACCTTTGACGAGGCACCTACTTTCACGGAGCCTGGACGTCCGCAGACCATACCCACGACGGACTGGTCCTCACGAAGTTCAGCCCAACGGGAAAGGGAAACCCCGGAACCGGCCAGAGCTTTCTGAATACTGTTGTACAGTCCCATCTCCGTACCGGCCGTGCATAGGTAGTAACCGAATTCCGAATCTCCAACGGGATTCCATCCGCGGGCCGGGGTGAGCCTGTTTACCGAACTGCGCTTTTCTGCGGAATAACCGACAGCACGATTCACCGCATCGCCACCCCAGATCAACTCGGAAAAATCCTGGAAAAGGAAAGTTTCGCCGGGCTGCGCCTTTCCGCTTGTCTTCTCCAAAGCCTTTGCCTCCTCAGTGACAAATTCCAGTGGCTCGCTTCGGAAAGTGACGTCCTGCCCCTCCTCGTCTTTTGTGCGGCATTCCACGACGAACCAGTACGAGGTGGCGGGATCAAGGCCGGAGAAGATGAAACGGGGCTGGCCGGAATACAGGGACGGATCGGTTATGTCCCAGGAAACTACGAGGTTGGTGCAGGAGGCATCGCTGTAAAGTTCCAGAGAAGAAACGGCAGCCCTGTCGATGGCGGCATCCGAGAAATCGGTTACGCTCCACTCCAAAACAGCAGTGCCGGGAGAGACATCGACCAGACGGGAAGACGCTCCGGTGACGGCATGTATGCTCTCATCGACAATGCCGTGCCCCACTTTAATGACAGCCTTTTCGCCTGCCTCATTGCTGACATAAATCCACTTTGAAAAGACGGATTCAGGATAGTTGGCGCGGACACGGGCATAATACTTCGAATTTTCGACAAGGCCGTTGAATATTATGCCGTCGTTCGGTTTTGCAGATGCCTGAAGAGTCTGCGAGGCGGTGCTGGTGTAAACGCTTGCGCCTATCTCAGGGTCTTTTATTATCTGCGCAGTGAAAGAAACCGCCCCTGCGGCGATGGCGTCGTCCACCTCCCAGTAAAAACCAAGGGCGGCAGTTGAAGAATTGGTTTCGTCGTAGCTTACGTCCGCAGGCGGAACCGCATCTGGATCGATTCCATAAGAAGGCTCATGCCGGCACGATATGGCGGCAAAAAGCAGTGCAAACGTTACAGCAAGGCAGTATCTTGGATTCATACCTTAATAAAATAAAAAACAGTGCGTCAGCGGTGCTGCGTACTGTCCCATCGTTGTGCCGTATCGGATTGCTCTGCAATCTTAAGCAATTCTTTCCGTTTATCCAAATTTTTCTGCGAAAACATTTGTTTTTATGATTTGAATACCTATATTTGCCAATGAGTTTCGGGCGCGTGCCCGCTGTCCCTCAAATGTATCAGAGCCGCTATTCGGATTGCAAGTTGAATAGACTCTCCGATCAATGAAGATTGACAGACTCAAACGAATAATGACGGTTATTGCCGCTTTTATGATTTCTTCAATCGCGGCCATGTCCCAAACAAGGGAAATAACCGGTACTGTAAAGGAGGCGTCCACCGGAGAACCGGCGGTCGGCGCTTCTGTTATAGTCAAAGGTACCACCACAGGAACCATGGTGGGACCTGACGGCAGTTATCGCATAAAAGCAGGCCCTGCCGACGTGCTCGTATTCGACCTCATCGGAATGAAACAGGTAGAAGAAAAGGTGGAAGGCCGAGCCTCCATCGATGTCGTTATGGAAGATGACAGTGAGACGCTCGAGGCAACCGTGGTCGTGGGTTACGGAACGCTCAAGAAAACTCAGCTCGTGGGGGCGGTGGAAAATTTCTCCGGGGAAGAACTGGAGAAACGGACCAATGCCAACGTCGCCCGTTCCCTTCAAGGGCAGGTGGCAGGACTCAACATTATCCAAAGCGACGGAAAGCCCAACCACACAGGAGCCATCTATGTACGAGGCGGAAGCACTTCCTACAAGACAAGGGCCTCCATGGGCGGAGCCGGACAAGGTTCCCACTCGATAGGCCAGGGAGGGTCCGCCCTCATTCTCATTGACGGTGTAGAAGGCTCACTCACCGCCGTGAATCCGGACGACATCGAGACCATTTCGGTGCTCAAAGATGCTTCTTCCGCTGCTGTTTATGGTGCAAGAGGCGCTTTCGGGGTTATTCTGGTGACCACGAAGAAAGCAGGCGGCGACAAAGTGAGCGTAAACTACCAGGGATCGGTGGCAATCAACCGCCGCACTGTAATGTGGGAAGACAACATCGTTACCGACGGTCTGGAGTGGCTGGAGTCCTGCTACGAGTTCTATGAGAACGTGGCACGCACTCCCACATCAGCGGGCAAAAGCCCGGGAGCGATAAACCAGTACAACATGGGCAGCGACTATCTGGACGCCTTCAGGGCCTGGCGGGCTGGCGGAAACGTTGCAGATACAGACTATGATGCCAACGGGAATTACCGGTATTATGCAAGTACCAACTGGCTCAAGGAGATATACAAGAGGGTAAACCTATCCAACTCGCACGCTTTGTCACTGAGCGGCGGCAGCGAAAAATTGAGTTTCAGGATTACCGGAAGATATTACGGGCAGGATGGCATTTACAAAATAGGCAACGAGGACTACAGCAAGTTCAATTTCAGGGCGAAAGTCGATGCAAAGCTCAGGCCCTGGCTCAGCATCGATTCCAACACCTATATATATAGGAATATTTACAACCAGCCCATAGTCAACTCGTCAACGACGATATTGAATCAGATACAATACTACGGCTTCCCGATTTTCCCCGTTTACAATCCAGATGGCAGCTACACGTACGGCGCATCCTGGTGCGGCTATGAGGCCTTCAAGGAAGGGAATACCAGACAGCAGAACAACAATATGTCCCTGTCCGAAACGGTAGGCATCAACATAGTGCCCATAAAGGATGTATTGAAGTTCCGGGCAGATTTCACATACAAGGCCCACCGCAACGGTGTCGAACGCTACATGGGGCAGAACTCCTATTCCCCATCTCCGGGAGTCACGCTCCAGTCCACCGAGCAGGAGAACACCTATAAGTCTATCTGGCGCACGGAGAATGACATTTTCACCGGAAACGCCGTGCTCACCTGGACTCCGAAGCTGGGAGACAGGCATTCCCTCAACGTGGTGGCCGGATGGAACATCGAAGACTATCACAGAAAGGCCTACTATATAACGAGAAAGGGACTTCTGTACGATTCTCTTCCAAATTTTGAACTCATGGACGACGGCGGTTCCGAATTCACGACCATCTCAATCTCGGACAACGACGGAAACGCATCCTACGGACTCGTGGGCTTCTTCGGAAGAGCGAATTACACTCTGCTCGGAAGGTATATCTTTGAATTGTCCGCCCGGTACGACGGTTCTTCAAAATTTCCATCCGACCAGCGCTGGGGCTTCTTCCCTTCCGGTTCGTTCGGATGGAGACTATCCGAAGAACCCTGGATGAAATGGAGCCGCAAAATCATCGACAACCTGAAGTTGAGAGGCAACTACGGCGCCCTCGGCAATGCCAACATCAGCGCCTACCAGTATCTGGAAACGGTCGGCGTGAGCCGCAGCGGAGTGCTTTTCAATGGCGCAAAGGTGCCTGTGGCCGGGTTGCCGACCAATATTCCGGACGGACTCACCTGGGAAAAGGTCAACACCTGGGACATAGGTCTCGACGCCGACCTGCTGAAGAGCCGTCTGTCATTCTCCGGCGACATCTATGTCAGGGACACCAAAGACCTTTACATCACAGGTCCCGAACTTCCTGCGGTCTATGGTGCTTCTGCCCCCAAAGGCAATTATGGTGCACTGACCACCCATGGCTGGGAAGCCACCCTTGCCTGGAAGGACCGCACGGACATAGCTGGCAGCCCCTTCGATTATTCGGTAAAAGCCAGCCTTTGGGACAGCCGCACCTGGGTGGCCGCCTACAATAATTCTTCAGGCGACATTCTCGACTACTATACAGGAAAGGAACTCGGCGAAATCTGGGGCTTCCGCACCGACGGATATTTTCTCTCCAACGCCGAAGCACAGAACTGGGCCAAAGATGCCTACCACAAGAACGGTGACAATTTCCAGGCGTACGCGGGCGATCTCAAGTTCATCGACCGCAATGGTGACGGCAAAATCGACGTAGGCGCCGGCACGCTGGCCGACCACGGCGACCTGTACCGCATCGGCAACGTGACGCCGCGCTATCAGTTCGGCCTGAACATGGACTTCCGTTACAGGGGCATCGGGCTTTCCATCTTCTTCCAGGGCATAGGTCACCGGGATTGGTATCCTGCCAATGAATCCGGTTTCTTCTGGGGGCAATACAACAGGCCTTATTCCTACCTCATGAAGAATCAGACCGGCGACAACTACGTCCATGTGGATTATTCCACCGAGAACTGGACCGTAACCAATGCCGGCAGCAAGCCATATTGGACAAGACGCGTGGGCTATGCGGCAAACCGCAACGTCGGCCCGCTCACCTGGGAAAACGACTATTATCTCCAGAACGCCGCATATCTGCGGCTGAAGAACCTCACGCTTGACTACACTTTCCCGGCGAAACTTACCGAAAAAATGAAAATCAGCATGCTGAAAGTTTATGTTTCAGCGGAAAACCTGCTTACCTTCTCCCCTATCCACAAAGTCACCAACATGTTCGACCCTGAAGTGATAGATTCCGGAGACAGTGACTTCTCCACCACCCGAGGGCTCAACGGTCAGGGCGACGGATTCAGCTATCCAATGCTGAAATCTTATACTTTCGGCGTAAACATCACATTCTGAAAACCATGAAAAGAGCAATAATTATTCTTTTGGCGACAGCCTTGTTTACGGGATGTGAAGATTTCCTTTCCAGAAATCCGGACAACCGCATCTCGTCAGAGGTATTCCTTTCCTCAGAAAACGACCTCCGGCTTTATGCCAACGGACTGGTAAACAGTGCCATACCAGGGGAATCTGTGGCTATCGGCAATAGCGCATACACCGATTTCTGCGCCACGAAACTTTCCTCCGACAAGTATCATCCCGGAATTTGGGGACCCGACAAGGCGGAAGGATGGTCGAGAGGCAACTTCAGTTTCATCCGCCAGTGCAATTACATGATTCACAATATGGGGAAGGCCAAGGGGCACGTGAGCAGCGAGGTTTTCAACCATTATATGGGAGTGGCCCGATTCTGGAGAGCGTATGCCCACATGTCGAAAATCAAGTCCTTCGGGGACGTCCCCTGGATAGACAAATACTTGCAGCCGGACGATCCCATCCTTTATGCCGGACGTGACGACCGCGAGTATGTCTTCCATAAACTGCTTGAAGATCTTGAATTTGCATCTTCCAACTGTCTGGGGACAATCGAGTTGTCCAGAACGAACATAAACCGCTTCGTCGCACTGGCTTTCATGGCCCGTGCCTGCCTTTACGAAGGCACTTACCGCAAATATCACGACACGAACCCTTCCACCGGAGAATTCTGGAACAATTCTTATGAAACTTCCGATGATCTTATAAGGAGAGCCCTGGAGGCGGCTGATGAAATAATTGCAAGCGAAGAGTTTTCCCTGCATCGGGGGGATCCCAAGACAGCTTATTCCGATCTCTTCATCCAGAACAAGGTAAACGCGGAAGAAGTCATATGGGGGAGGGAATACAGTGAAGATCTGGCAGTATCCCATGACATTACGGGGAAGTATAATTCCCCCACTTGGGGGCAGCAGTACTCCCCCACCAAGGAATTTGTCCGCATGTATCTGAAGACTGACGGAAATGCCGTTACAAGGGACGATGTCTCCATTACGGAAGAGTTTGAGGGTCGCGATTGGAGGATGTGGCAGACTGTCAATTCACCCGGGCATATGTACCAGACCCTCACCGGCACGATGGAGGTCAAGCCCACGAAATTCAACGAGGTATTTACTGGCTATGCCTGGATAAAGTGGAACCAGGAAAAGGCCGAAAACTTCCGGGCCGGCGCGCTTTGCTATAACGCCCTGCCGATTATCCGTTACGCAGAGGTCCTGCTTATCAAAGCCGAGGCCGCAGAATTGCTGGGCAGCATGGATGAAACGGTTTGGAGCGAGACAATTGGCGCCCTTCGTGAAAGGGCCGGAGTCACAAGCATTTACCCCGTATCAGCCGCTTACATCGCAGACTCCTGGCTCCGCGATTACTACACCGTGGACGTAAAGCACGCCCACACCCTTTCCAACACCATGCTGGAAATCATGCGGGAAAGGGCTGTGGAACTTGCAATGGAAAGCGAATCCCGGCACGACGACCTGATGAGATGGAACCTGGGAGACCTGATCGAGCGCCGCTACCTTCACAAAGGTTGGCGCGGAATATACGTAACCCAGGAAGAGTCCCGGTATGGTATATTATTCAACGGTGCCACCTATTTCGTGAAGCAGGGAGGACGCCACGACGAATACGACTACCCGGTTGCAAATACGGGGGCGGACCAGACATTCTCGCTTTCAGAAGGCAGCTACGGCTACCTTATATATAACTATCGCATGGAATGGGAGGACAAGATGTACCTTTCCCCTATCCCCACTTCAGCGCTCAACGTAAACAAAAATCTCGGTCAGAACAATGGATGGTAAAATAATATTTCTTTTAACTGCTTTTCTTGCGGCCGCAGCCTGCGAAAAGCC
>OCVV011149567.1_pt1 | contig 10820 bp, 5 predicted proteins | sample 1539721 | NCBI WGS metagenome assembly OCVV01 (sample SAMN02144230, study PRJEB22623) | gut metagenome | biome: sheep rumen | host: Ovis aries | place: New Zealand
GACGTGTCGGGTAAGGGCGTGCCCGCCTCTCTCTTCATGGCACAGGCCACCCGTCTGTTCCGCACCCTGGCTGCACAGCACATGAAGCCCGCCGAGATTGCCACCCGCATGAACGACGCGCTGACGGAGGACAACGAGCAGGGTATGTTCGTCACCCTCTTCATCGGGCTCATCGACCTGGGCTGCGGGCGCATGGAGTTCTGCAACGCGGGCCATAACCCGCCCATCATCTGCGCCTCCGGCGGGCAGCCGCGCTTCCTCGAGATGGAGTCGAATGCGCCCATCGGCCTCTGGCCTGGCCTTGAGTTTGTCGGCGAGACCGTCGACGACGTAAGGGGAGGGAGTCTCTTCGTCTACTCCGACGGGCTCAACGAGGCTGAGAACCGTGAGCACGAGCAGTTCGGCGACGACCGTCTGCTCGACATCCTCCGCCATGGCCATTTCGAGAGTTCCCGTCAGGTCATCCAGCGGCTCAATGAGGAGGTGGAGCGCCATCGCGACGGGGCCGACCCCAATGACGACCTCACGATGTTCTGTCTTCGAGTGAAATAGCATTGAGTGACGTTTGTGACGCGTGCCTTAATTCTCAATTCTCAATTCTCAATTCTCAATTCTCATTGCCTTTGCCTCTGTGCATGGTGCCTGATGGGCATGTGCTTCAGATAGTCATAAAGCGTCAGTGTGCGCAGATGATAATAACTCTTCCAGAAATCCTGCAGTGCCGCCATTTGATTCTTGCGTGCACTCTGCCAATGCGTCTGAGCCAGTGAGAGGTCGTTGACATTGGCCTGTCCGCGTATAAATCGCTGGAGCATGGCTGTATAGGCATCCTCTGCTATGTGAAGTGCCCGGCGCACATCCTCTGCCAGTGTCTGGCGCTCATTGACCTCGGCCACCGTCTGTGTCACATCGAATTCGGTGTCGCGACGGGTCTCGCTACTCTGCAGTGAGGCGGCCTCTGCCTTGCGCTCTGCTGCCAGCCAGGCATTCCGCTTCTTCCCGTGATCTGCTATGGGCACCGTCAGACTGACGATGACCTGATTCTGGACGAGTGGCTTGCGAAAGGCATGTTCAAAACGGTCGGCCACCTGATTGAGTCCCATCGATGCGTTGATGCTGGCATTGAGCCCCTTTTTCCGCTTCAACTGCTCGGCATCCCGCCGGGCTTCCAACTCACGGAGTTGCATGGAGAGGTAATTGGGATTGTTATGCGAGGCCTGCGCGATGGCGTCGTCGAGGCTCACGCTCAGACTTGGCAACAGCGAGGGGACGACCAACTCCAGGCGGATGCCCTCGTCCATGCCCAGCCAGACGGCCAGACTCCTGACAGCCTTCTGGTGATCCAGTTGGGCACTCTTCAAGGCGTTCCGCGCGTTGGCAAGTTGAAGTTCGAGGATAGCCAGTTCTGCTTTCGAGATGGAGGCGATGCGGAACCGCCGGCTCGCGATGGCATAGATGGTGTCGCACGACTGCAGATGCTCTCTGGCCATCTGTAGTTGTTCTTGTGCCATTGCCAGGAGGAAGAACCTTGCCACGGCCTCTTCTGCGGTACGCTCCACGTCGTAGTTCATCTGCTGTTCGGCCACCGTCAGTCGCATGGGTTCCGTCTGCCGGCTCCACCGGTAAGGGTTGAATCCCAGCAGGTCTTGCTTGTATCCCACGCTGACGGGTATGGTGGCAAACTGGTGCTGATTGGTCTCTCCATAGTTGCCGAGATAGGCGATACCCGTCCTGGCATAGAAGGAGCCGCCCCATTTCTCCATAATCTGCTCGGCGGTGAGGTCGGCACTCGACAGCAGCCGTTTCTGCTGGCGATACTCGTCGAGGTCGTCGTCACTGACGTATCGCTGCACCATGTCCTGCTCAAACTGCAAGGGGATGGTCTTCAACTCCACTTGCAGGTGGCGGCCTGCCTGCCAGGAGAGCCATGCATAGCGGGCTTCCTGGAAGACGCTGCGGTGGCGGTCGGCCGTCAGGCTGCTGTCGGTGGCCAGCATCACAGCCCGCTCAAGGTCGAGTCTGACGACTGTGGGTTGCGCCAGGGCGGGCAGCACGGCAAGGAGGAGTATGGTTATGGTCTTGAGTCTCATGGCTGCTTCTTGATGTGGGTGTACGAGGGTGGGGAAGTGCGTGGCTGTGCCTTAATGATTACCGACACATGCATGCCGTCGAAGAGCGGGGTGGGAGACTGCTGAGGCGCTGAGTTGCGGAGCGACTGAGGGGTGGGGGAGGCCACCCGGGCACGGATCAGGACCGTGCCCTGTTCGTCGACCATGGGGTTGATCTCCGCGACACTGGCCTCGTAGGCACTCGACTGATCGGCGACGGGCAGCACCAGGAGCGTGGCACCTTTGGGGAACAGTCCCAGATCGGACTCCATCACTCGGAACTCGACATCCATCGGCCGCTCTGCTATGACACGGCAGACGGCCTCGCCGATCTGTGCCAGTTGTCCGGAGCGGGCCTTTACGTTGGCCACGACGCCTTCGAATGGTGCCAGGACTCTGGTCTTCGCCAGTTCGTGACGGGCTGCGGCCAGTTTGCTCTGGGCCAGCAGAAAGCCGCTCTTCACCTCGGCAGTATGGCGTACGTGCGGGGGTACCCGGTCCATCTGTTCCGGATCGAAGCCCTGTGAGATGATGACGTCCTGCATCTGTAGATGAGCCTGGTCGATTTCCTTCTGATGCTGCTCTACGGCATTGGCGTACTGATAGGAGTCGAGTTCGGCAAGCAACTGTCCCTGGCGGACGTGGTCGCCGTTGTGCACCAGCACGCGCAGTACCGGCAATGCTGCCTCGAACTTGACATCGGCATATCGTGAGGCCACCGCCTTGCCCATTGTCTGGAATGTGGCGTCATGGAGGCGCGAAAGGCTACGGGTAGGCGCGTTAGCGGGAATGGGCGCGGGGGCACGGGGGGACGAAGGCACGGGGGTGCGAGGGTGCGGGGGCTGTTGCTGCCGGCAACTCGCCAATGCGAGGAACGCTATGGATAGGGTCAGAAGTCTGTTCATATTCACCTTTTTATCTTTCATAATTGTCGTTGACTCATTTGGTAGAATAGGCCCTTGTTGGCCATCAGTTGTTCGAACTTGCCCTGCTCGGCGATTCTGCCCTTGTCGAGCACAATGATGCGGTCGCAATGGCGAATGGTGCTCAGACGGTGGGCAATCACCAGGCGGGTGCAGTGCAGACGGTCTAGATTGTCGCTTACCTGCTTCTGGCTGATGTTGTCGAGTGCCGATGTGGCTTCGTCGAAGAATACGATGCTTGGCTTCGAGATGAGGGCACGGGCTATCAGCAGGCGCTGCTTCTGGCCGCCGGAAAACCCGCCTCCGCCCTCGGTGATGATGGTGTGTAGTCCCATCGGCAGTGCCTGCACCTCGTCGTAGAGGCACGCCTGGCGGAGTGCCTCCCAGGCATCCTCGTGCGTGGCCCAGGGCGCCGTGATGGTGATGTTGTGGAAGATGTCGCCCGTAAAGAGGCTCCCGTTCTGCAGGCAGGTGCCTATCTTGCGCCGCAACTGGCTCTTGTTGACCTTGGCCAGGTCGTACTGGTCGTAGCAGATACTGCCGCGAAGAGGTTTCTCAAAGCCCAGCAGCAGTCGCAGCAGTGTGGACTTGCCGCATCCCGACATCCCGACGATGCCCACATACTCCCCAGGCCTGACCGTCAGGGAGAGGTCGTCGAGCACCAGCGGCATGTCCTCATGATAGCGGAACGAGAGGTGGCTCACTTCTATCCCTCCCGACAGTTCGCCTACCGGCACCAAGCCCCCGCCGACCTCTGGCTCTGCCTCAAGGATTGGGTTGATGCTGTCCATCTGGGGCCCCGTCTGCGCCACCTGTGGTATCTGAAGTGCGATGTCAGAGAGCGAGGCCGTCATCATGCCAAAGGCGGAGGAGAAGGCGATGAAGTCGCTTATCTGAGTCTGCCTGCGATAGGCATAGACGTAAATGGCCAGCAGGCCGCCTATGTTCAGCAGGGCCAGCAGTGCAGGGACGATGCGCCGCTGAAGCCTCGGGTTGTAGATGATGTTTGCCGTATGGGTGTAACGGCTCAGCCACTGGGTCAAGGCCCGTGTCTCTGAGCCGGTCAGTTTGATCTTCTGGATACCGGCAAAGAGATTGCACTCCATACCGCTCAGGGCATCGTTGCGCGCTATGTAGTGTTCATAGTCGTTGGCTACGATACGATAGTAGAGGAAAATCAGCATGGCTTGCATGGCAAAAAGCATCATCGCCGGCCAGATCAACTTTCCGCCGTAGATCCATACCTGGGCAAAATAGACGACTGACAGTACTCCGCTCAGCAGCGCACCGACGACGGTCTCATTGATCTGCTGGCACAGTGTCGTCAGATTGTTCAGTTTCGAGGTCAGTTCGCCGCTGCTGTATTTATGGAAGAACTGCGGTGGCAGCAGGAAGAGCCTCGACATGACGGCATTCTCCAAGTCCGTCTCCACGATGTTCTCTACACGGATGATATAGAGATTACGGATGTAGGTGACGAGCATACTGGCTGCCGCCGCCCCTATGAGCAGACCCGCTATAGGCCAGAGGCCGGAGGCACTGCCCGTGGGGATGACGGTGTCGAATACCAGTTTGTTGGCCATGGGGACAAACATGCCCAAAAGCACCACCAGCAAGGCAGTCAGACACATACAGGCCACGCTATGGCCTCTGACTGACCGCCAGATGAAAGTAGCGACATCGCGCCTTCTGAGCCGGCGTAGCGGCAGTGGCTTTGTAAAGATGTAGGCCGTAGGCTCCAGGACGTCGCTCATCTGTTGGCGCGACACGTCCTGGAGTCTGCCGTCTTCCTGTGAGAAGTGATACGTGCGCCCTGACCATTTCGGCAGCAGGGCCACCATGCGGCCTTTCTGTGTCCTGCCGAGGATGGGGCCGCTGCTCTCTTTCCACCAGCCGTCCTTGAGTCTCACCTGGCGCATCATGATACCGTGGCTTTGGGTGATGGCTGCCAACTGCTCTTCCAGCGACACGAATTCATCGTTGCTGAGTTCATAGTCGGTGACTCCCAAAGCCTCGAGTACCTGACGGACGGCCAGATTGTCGGTCGGGGGGATTTTGCCGCCCGTCTTGAGCCCCATGCGCCCGGCACCCTCCCTCATCTCCTGGGCGAGCGACCACTGCTCTTTCCGTCTCCGATTCCTTAACAGGCTTGAAAATAGATTCATATTTCTTTTTGTTTTTTAGGCATTCTCCATCAACTGTCGGTACTTGCCGTCCACAGCCATCAGTTCGTCGTGGGTACCCTGCTGTACGATATGCCCTTCCTCCAGGACAATAATCTTATCGCAGTCCCGAATCGTTGACAGTCGATGGGCTACAACAATCTGCGTCATTCCTAACTCACGGATGCGCTTCATCACCAGATCCTCCGTGTTGGGATCGAGGGCTGAGGTGGCCTCGTCCAAGATGATGATGACCGGTTCGCGAGCCAGTGCGGTGGCTATCTCTATGCGCTGGCGCTGCCCGCCGCTGAAGTTCTGACCACCGTGCACCACCTTGGTGGCAAGCCCTTCCGGACGTTTGATGATGTCGTCGTAGATTTGAGCATCGTTGCAGGCCATACGCATGGCAAAGTCCTCAATGCTCTGATCCCACATCCGGATGTTCTGCGACACTGTGTCGTCAAAGAGTACGATATTCTGATCGACCACAGCAATGGAGTTTGTCAGTACATCGGTATTGATACTTTCCATGGGCTTGCCGTCGAATAGTATCTCTCCGCTCCAGGGCTTATACAGGCCGGATATCAGTTTGGCCAGTGTCGACTTGCCGCATCCGCTGCTGCCAACGAAGGCCACCGACTCGCCCGGCTTCAGGTGGAGGCTGAAGTCCTCGATGAGCGGAGCCTGCATGACGGAGTAGCCGAAGGTCACGCTGCGGAGTTCCAGTTCACCCATGAGTTTGCCCTCCAAAGTATCCTCAGCGTCTCTCCGGAAGTCTTCGGGATACTTCATGACGTCCTCCACGCGCTCCATCTGGGAACGCATCTCCACAAGTTGCTGACTGGCATGGACCACATGGCCTACAGGTGTCATGAATGCCGTCATGAATCCCTGGAAGGCCATCAGCATGCCAATGGAAAGTTCGCCCTGTAGGATATACCAGGCGCCAACGAGCAATACCGCAGCACTCAAGAGGCTGGACGTCAGCGAGGGCAGAAGATTCATCTCTGCCTGCTGCATGCGCACGGCCCGTTCCTTGTTGAATTTGCGGGCCCACAGTCCGCTCCAGAACTCGAAAAAACTGGTCTCAGCCCCGGCAGCCTTGACACTCTCGATATTCTCCAGACAACTCACGGTGGCTGAGAAATACTTGCCTTCGCTCTGCTGCGTGGAGCGCACCATATTGAGGCGCTGGTTGGCATAGTAGCGCACAATCCCCAGATCGACGATGGCAGTCACGACTCCAATGGCAGTCAGGGTATAGTTGTAACTCAGCATCAGTATAAGGTAGAACACCAGTAGGCCGATGTTTATCAACTGCGGGGCCAGCACCTCAACGAGCGAGTGGGTGATGGTCTCATTCAGTCGTTGGCGCTGTTGCAGGTCACCCACAAAGCGCATCGCGAAGAAATTCATCGGCAGGTGCAGCAGATGGCGCAGATAGTTCATATTGCCATGCAAGGCCAGTTGGCCGGCTATGCGCTTGGCATAGCGCTCATGCCAGAGTACGACGATAAAATGGTAAATCGCCAAGGTCGCCATCAGGCAGAAGAACACGGTGGTCCACCCGACATTCCGTCTGGAGAGTATCTCATCGAGGAATACGCGTGTGAACAAGGGAGCGGCAAGTGTCACCAAGGCCAGCAACAGCGTGAAGGCAAATGTCAGCCAAAAGGCGCTCAGCGCACCCTTCATGTTTTTCCGTATATAGGTGAGGATACGGGTGGAATGGCCGCCCGGCTCAAACTGGTCAGTCCGCTCGAAGGTCATGGCTACGCCCGTGAAGGAGCGGCGGAACTCATCCATAGGTACCTCTACGGGGCCGATGCCAGGGTCATTCAGGCAGGCCTTGTCTTTCTTCATGCCCTTGAACACCACAAAGTGCTCGAAATTCCAGTGAATAATTGCAGGCTCCATGCCCGCCAGGTCTTCGGCACTCACCTTGTAGGCACTGGGCTCCAGCCCATACGCCTTGGCAGCGACGAAGATGTTCTTCATCGACGCACCGTCTCGGCTGACACCGCAGGCCTCACGCACCTGTTCCAACGGGAGCCACTTGCCGAACCAGGCCAGGATCATCGAGAGTGAGGCTGCGCCACACTCCACGGCTTCCATCTGCATCACCATTGGCACCTTCTTCATATTCTTTTTTACCTTTTTACCTTGTTTACTTCCCTTGCAGCGTGTTTAATGTATTCTCCACTTGTCCTACAAGCACCTCCCATACTTGCTTCTGGCTCCAGATGATCTGAACGTTGCATGGCATGCCTGTGGATACAGCCATCTGTTGGCTTTTCTTGCGACTCCATATCAGTCCGTTGTCTCCGCGGTCGAGTACGATACGAACCTCATAGACAGGACTGTCTGCGGGGATGAACGCAGCGAGTTCAGCCATCTTCAACCGTTGGGCGACGGCCTCACGATTCGTGGGGTATCTCTCTATGCCTGTCACTGTTCCGACGGCATAGCCCCATTTCTCTCTCTCCAGATCGGCGGGCGTCACCTGGACTTTGGTACCGATTTTCACCTTTCGGAGATCATGAAACGATACGTAGGCCAGCATCTCACGCTCGTGGAGCAGTTCCTGTTGAGACAGGATCCAGGCCACTGGCTCCCGCTGGGTGAACTTGCTTTCGGCTGCTTTAGATGTCAGCACTACACCGGCTATGGGAGCCGTCAACTTAGTCGTAGCCAACTGAGAACGGACGCTCACAAGCGGATCGCCAGGAGCCACCTTCTGGCCATTGATGGCAAAGACATGATCCACCGTGCCCTCATAAGGCACGCTGACAGGCTTCGCCTCGCCAAACGGGAACACGACAGCCTGCGTGCTGACAGTATAGTTCACTCTGCCAAAGGCGCACCAGAAGATGGCGACAGCCGCAAGGGCCATCAGCGCAGTGAGCAGTAGCCATAGGGCTGGCGATGCCACCCGTGGCATCTCGTCCTTCTCGCTGCGGTCGTCTAAGGCCTGCAGGGCCTCCTCATTAAATAGTTCTGACATGTTTTCAGGGATTTATAATTATCCGTTGCAAAGGTACGAATTATTTTGGTAACTTGATGCTTTTTTCCTATTAAAATTGACAAAGCGTCAGAGAAGACTGACGATTTGTCGGTTTCCGCGCTCACGGCACTCTTTTTGCCCCTCCATTCGGAAAAAACTTAAGGAGGACAAACGTATGACATTAGACAAATTTACAATCAAAGCACAGGAGGCTGTACAGCAGGCCGTGAATACGGCTCAGATGAACGGTCAGCAGGTGATAGAGCCTGTACACATCCTCAAGGGTGTGCTGGAGAAGGCGAAGGACGTGACGAACTTCATCTTCCAGAAACTGGGTGTCAATCCGCAACAGATAGAACTGCTGGTGGAGCAGGAGATCAAGCACCTGCCGAAAGTGCAGGGCGGACAGCCCTATCTCTCAAACGACAGTAACAGTGTGCTGGTGCGGGCACAAGAGACGGCTCAGAAGACGGGCGATGCGTTCGTCAGCGTGGAGCCGGTCCTGCTGGCCCTGCTCAGCGTGAACTCTACGGCATCGCGCATCATGAAGGATGCGGGCTGCACAGAGAAGGAGATGCAGCAGGCCATCCAGGAACTGCGACAGGGACAGAAGGTGAAGAGCCAGAGTGCCGACGACAACTACCAGAGCCTGGAGAAGTTTGCCAAGAATCTGGTGGATCTGGCCCGTCAGGGCAAACTCGATCCCGTGATAGGCCGTGACGACGAGATACGCCGTCTGCTCCAGATTCTGAGTCGACGCACAAAGAACAATCCTATCCTGATAGGTGAGCCTGGTACAGGTAAGACGGCCATCGTGGAGGGACTGGCTCAGCGAATCCTGCGAGGCGACGTCCCGGAGAATCTGAAGGACAAGCAACTCTACTCGCTCGACATGGGTGCGCTGGTGGCTGGCGCAAAGTATAAAGGTGAGTTTGAGGAGCGACTGAAGAGTGTCATCAACGAGGTGACGAAGTCTGAGGGCCGCATCATCCTCTTCATCGACGAGATCCACACGCTGGTGGGTGCCGGTGGCGGTGAGGGGGCAATGGATGCCGCTAACATTCTGAAGCCGGCTCTGGCCCGTGGTGAACTTCGCTCCATTGGTGCGACGACACTCAATGAGTATCAGAAATACTTCGAGAAGGACAAGGCCCTGGAACGCCGATTCCAGACGGTGATGGTGGACGAACCGGATGAACTGTCGGCCATCTCCATCCTGCGAGGCCTGAAGGAGCGTTATGAGAACCACCACAAGGTGCGTATTCAGGACGATGCCTGTATCGCAGCCGTACAACTCTCTGAGCGCTATATCTCTGAGCGGTTCCTGCCTGACAAGGCCATCGACCTGATGGATGAGGCTGCTGCTAAACTGAGGATGGAGCGTGACTCCGTGCCCGAGGAACTCGACGAGATCACGCGAAGACTGGCGCAACTCGAAATCGAGCGCGAGGCCATCAAGCGGGAGGGTGACGAGCCGAAGATTGCCCAACTGGACAAGGATATTGCCGAACTGAAGGAACAGGAGACGCAGTTCCGTGCCAAATGGGAAGGAGAGCGCCAACTGGTGAACAGGATTCAGCAGGACAAGCAGCAGATGGAGAACCTGAAGTTTGAGGCGGAGCGTGCGGAGCGTGAAGGCGACTATGGAAGGGTGGCTGAGATACGCTACTCGAAACTGAAGGCACTGGAAGACGACATCAAGGCCATCCAGGCACAACTGGCCTCGGCCCAGAACGGCAACTCGCTGGTGCGCGAGGAGGTGACAGCCGACGATATTGCAGAGGTCGTCTCCCGCTGGACGGGCATCCCGGTGACGAAGATGATGCAGAGTGAGCGTGAGAAACTGCTGCATCTGGAGGATGAACTGCACAAGCGCGTGATAGGTCAGGACGAGGCCATCACAGCGGTATCAGACGCTGTCAGGCGCAGTCGCGCCGGGCTGCAGGACCCCAAGCGGCCTATCGCCTCATTCATCTTCCTCGGCACCACGGGTGTCGGTAAGACGGAACTGGCAAAGACGCTCGCTGACTATCTCTTCAACGACGAGACGATGATGACGCGTATCGACATGTCGGAGTATCAGGAGAAATATAGCGTGTCGAGACTGATTGGTGCGCCTCCGGGCTATGTGGGCTATGACGAGGGCGGCCAACTGACGGAGGCCGTGCGCAGAAAGCCCTACTCCGTGGTGCTGTTTGATGAGATAGAGAAGGCGCATCCCGATGTGTTCAACATCCTGCTGCAGGTGCTCGATGACGGCCGGCTGACTGACAACAAGGGCCGGACGGCGAACTTCAAGAACACCATCATCATCATGACCTCGAACGCGACGCGTGAACAGTTGCGGGCCACGATGCGTCCGGAATTCCTCAACCGTATCGACGAGATCATCACGTTCACACCGCTGACAAAGGAGCAGATAGCCGACGTGGTGCGCCTGCAGATGAAGCGGGTGACGGAGATGCTGGAGCCGCAGGGCATCCGGCTGGAATGCACACCGCAGGCCATTGCCTATCTCGCTGAGGAGGGGTATGATCCGGACTTCGGCGCACGTCCTGTGAAGCGGGCCATCCAGCAGTTCGTGCTCAACGACCTGTCGAAGAAACTGCTCGCTGATGAGGTT
>OCVV011221257.1_pt1 | contig 10819 bp, 7 predicted proteins | sample 1539721 | NCBI WGS metagenome assembly OCVV01 (sample SAMN02144230, study PRJEB22623) | gut metagenome | biome: sheep rumen | host: Ovis aries | place: New Zealand
GTTCCGGTTGACCTGGGAAAATCTCAGCAGAGTGACGAACGTTGGCCTGCGCGTTGAGATCCGGACGTTAAGCGAGATCCGGCTGGCTACGTACGTGCTCTATGATTTTTACTCAGGGGAGGCAGCTAAAAAAGCGGAGCTGACGGCTGAGTTTGATCCGCATGAATTTGCCGAAGGGTTCTACTATATGACATTTACATTTTTCGAGCATGATGTCAGGGGCAGCCAGGCGGACATCGAGTGCCGGAAAGGCTTATGTTTTGAGATCACTTCAACAAAACATACCGGCAAACTGAACTGGCAGCCGGCTAAGTGGGGCTATCTGGCGCTGGATGAAATTGAAGCACTGTCTGTTGCAGAGATTGGCTGAATATATGGAGAAAATGATGGTACCTGTCAGCGTGCTGATGCCGGTGTACAATACGCCGGCCGGTTTCCTTGCGGAAGCTGTGGAAAGTATATTGAATCAAACATTTGGAGAATTCGAGTTTCTCATCGTTGACGATTGTTCAACTCTGAAAGAGACAACGGAGTATCTGAATTCGCTGGATGATCCCCGGGTGAAAATCATAAGAAATCATGAAAACCTGGGTATCACAAAATCGCTGAATATCGGAATCAGGGAAGCTGCCGGAAAGTACATAGCAAGGATGGACAGCGATGACATCTCGCTGCCGCAGCGGCTGGAAAAACAGTATGCGTTTATGGAAGCGCATCCGGAGGTTGTTGTGTGCGGATCAAGAGCACAGTGCTTTGGGACTCTCAGCAGTATCTGGCATGTTGCTACAGGGGACCAGGAATTGTATCGAATCAGATTACTGTTTGGAAATGCCGGACCCGCTCATCCTTCCGTAATGTACAGAAGAGAAGATTTGCTCAAGTATCATCTGTTCTACGACGAAAGGCTTAGGTATGCCCAGGATTATATGATGTGGGTTAATGCTTTGCGTGTTGGGGTCGTGCACTGCATGGATGATATACTCATACGCTATCGGTTTCATGAAGGACAGGTGAGTACGGCAAAAGCAGCGGAGCAGCGAAGGTGCGATAATATTGTTCAGGCAGAGCAGTTAAGCTGCTTGCTGGACCATGTTGATTTGCAGACGGCTGATAGGCATAAGAGCTATGTCAATGATGACATACTTACGGAAGAGAGTTACAGATGGTTTAAGAAACTCATAGAGGCAAATAATAAAAAGGGAGTCTATGACAAAGGTAAGTTTAGAACGCATGTTGAGAGCCTGATCGAGGATAAACTGTATCCGACATATGGAATCAACTGGAAAAACCTGTACTCATTTAGAATTCTTTTTAAATATTTGCCGGCATCCTATGTGTTTTATAAAGCCAAAAAGATTGTGGCGCATAAACTGGGACAGATACGGTATTCGTGTGCGCGGTAAGATGTATGAAAGAGAATCTGTCTTAGCAAGGGAAGATGAGGATAACAGAGGCAGACGAGATGGGAGCAACGGATAAGGAAAAACTCCATACAAGCGAATCAGCTGCTGCAGTCAGTGTGATCATGAGCATCTACAACTGCGCTCTTTATCTTGCTGAGGCGATTGAGTCGATCCTGGGCCAGACGTTTACGGATTGGGAGATTATCATCTGTGATGATGGGTCTTCTGATGACTCGTTGTCCGTGGCGGTGCGATATGCTGAGCAGTATCCGGGGAAGATACGGGTTATCCGGTTGGAGAAGAACTCCGGCCAGGCGGTCGCCCGCAACCGATGTCTCGCTCTCGCAAAAGGCAAGTATGTCGCTACGATGGACGGGGACGATACGTGTGATCCCGAGCGGCTTAAGAAGGAGTATGATTTTCTGGAGAAACACCCGGAAGTCGACTTTATCGGCACAGGAATGACCATATTCGATGAGGACGGAGTCTGGGGCGCCAGCATCCCGAAGGAGAACCCGGAGGCGAAGGACTTTACGAAAGGAATGCCGTTCTGCGCAGCAACCTGCCTTTTTCGGAGAGAAGCCCTGGAAGCTGTGGGCGGATATCGGGAAGATGCTAAGTATCGGCGGCTTGAGGATGTGGATCTCTTTGTGCGGCTGTACGCACACGGATTCACGGGGATGAATATCCGGGAGCCGCTGTATGATTACCGGGAATATCGGGCGACGCTCGGCAGGCGGAGCCTTAGAGTACGTCTTAAAAGGGCGGTTTATGTCAGCGAGATCGTGAAGCTCCTTAAACTTCCCGCCTGGATGAGTCTCTTCGGAGTGAGAGATCTGCTGGTAGGGCTTCTGCCCCGCGGGCTTTACCGTGCGCTCCATCATCTCAAATATCGCTCAGAAAATAAAAAGAAGACCGCGGCGCGGGTGATTCTTTCATTTGACGACGGACGCAAAGACCAGATAGAAATCGCCGGATATCTCAAGGAACAGGGGGTTCCTGCCGTCTTCAACATCACAACCGGCTATATTGAGGGGCGATGCCCGCACATAGCGAGTGTCCCGCCGATGAGCACAGAGGATGTGCGGTGGATCGCCGGGCAGCCTCTGTTTGAGGTGGCTTCGCACGGTGACCTGCACAGGAACACGGTAAGGGATATCACCGAGGGGAGGAAGAAGCTCTTTCAGATGCTGCGGACGGAGCCGGGCAGCATCGGTTTTGCTTCGCCGGATTCGAAGATGTCTCCTGCATTTGTTGAACGCCATGAAGAACAGCTTAAAAAGCTCGGATTTTCTTATGTGAGGACAGGGAGCTCGGTGCGTACGTGGCGGCCGGTTCGCATTTTCTTGAGAAAGTTTGGAAGGGTGGTTCATTGGCCGATTTTGTACAGGATCGCTTACGGTGAGTCACTTGCGGACGCTTCGGAAAAGTTCTGCTTTACAAGTGTGCCTGTTATGGCGGATACTACACTTAAAGAGGTGAAAACTATCGTTGAGCTGGCGGCTCGCCGGGGCAAGGTTTGTGTGCTGATGTTCCACAGTATCTCCGGGGATGGGAGCGCTGATCTGTGGACCTGGGATAGGGGGCGGTTTGAAGAACTGGTTCAGTATCTTAAGGACAGGCAGGCAGAGGGGAAGCTTGCGGTGACGACGATGGAGTTCTGAGGCAGGACTTCTTGGGAATCTGCATTTTTAGGAGAGAAAGATAATGGCTGGAAGGGGTAAATCGGAAGAAACGAAACATCTGAAGCTGATTACACTGTACAGGGAGGCGGTTCATCAGGTTGAACCAAATGACGAGTGCCGCGGGGCGGATGAGCATCGGAGGCTGACGCTGACGATGGATTATTTTGATGCTCTGGAGGTGAAGGATGACTTTGCTGACGGCGATCAAATCAGAGCGTTTTTCGGGCAGAATATTGATGAAGAACTGAATGACTATGATGTGGCGATGCACAGCATTCCGATTTACTGTCCGGAAAATGAAATTACGGTTCAGGCAAGAGAAAAAGACCCGCTCTATGGTGATCCGTTTGAGGAAAGGCAGGGGGCAGGATACCTCTGCCTGATTCAGGTTTATATAACTCCTGAGGTATTAAGGCGAATCGATGTCTATAAATCTGTGGAAGGAGATAAGACGGAGGCGGCCTCGAAAGTGTATGGTTGTTTCTTTAATGACCTTCATGAGGCAATGCGGGAGTATACATCAAATAATTTTTATGAAATGATGGAGGACGGAAGCAGAAAGTGCACTGAAGAGGGTTTCTGCTACAGCATCTATCAGTCGCTGTCTATTGGAGACTTTATGATCGGCATTCGGAGCCGGAGCCTTGATTGTGTGTTTCGAATTGTGAGGGCAATCAGACGGAGAAAGTTTGTTGATATTTATGATAAAGGCACGGTTGCCGGTGAGAATGACCCGAAATCCCTGATTCTTTATAAAACATATACGATTGTCAGTATCAGCAATATGGTCATTCCGGAAGAGAACGACAGGGCGAAGACCTTGGACAGGGGAAACAGGTTCGTTTTGAGGGCAGTTCTGTCAAATCATTATTGGGATGATGAGAAGAAGATAGAAAGGAAATTTCCTCCGGATCTCTATTTGTACAGTTCTGAGTTCAAGTGGCTCCATGGGCGATATAATTTCTCGGTGGAGCTTAGTGAGTCTGCCTTTTTGCGTCTGCTTCCTACAATAAAAAAATGCAAACTAAATCAAATTGAGACGGAGAACAGGAAAGTCAAGCTCACTGAGAGAGAGGAGAAGATCTGTGATTTTTTAGAATTTCTCCTGCTTGAAGGTTATATTTCACATCTGAATGAGCGATATGTAGCAGGCAATATTCCGGCTGTTAAGCATACGGAAAAGAGACAAAATGATATAGTTGTTCCGTTTAGTGATCTTCGAAAAGAAGAGGGCTATTTTAATGAGGCAATAAATGAACAGCTGACTGCTTTGAAGGATGATATTCAGAAATTGAACAATCGTATAAAGGGGTTAAACACATCGAGGGCGAGCCTCTCATATAATGCCCGCCTGCTTAAACGGCTGGCGAACACCTGCAGCGCTATCAACGGCTATTCGGATTCCAGAGTTTATGCAGTAATTATCATTCGGTTGATTAAGGCTGTTCTGAGCGGTACGGAAGATTATCTCAATGTATATACCAGAACGAAAGATTTAGGCATCATCAAGCAGATGGATGATGAACTGAACGGGGCGATAACAGATCTGAATGAATTCTCAAAATATATCTTAGATAACAGTATGCAGTCGATTCAGGCACCGGATTTTAATCTGGAATCTCATACCAGCGTGGAAAAGCTCATGATGAGTTACAGTGCCTTTCTGCAGAACATGATCGACTGGTTCGGTTCTACGGATTTCGCGAAAAGTATAGGCGGACTGCGAGAGAAGTATGTAACGGTAATGGTCCCGAAGGCTGTTGACAATGGTATTTCCATAAAAGCGTATTACTATCGGCTGAATGAGAATATTTCTGAGAACGATGGCGCCGAAAAACTGCTGGCGGTACACTGTCCGTCTTTCTATACACTTACGGACTTTGCGGGGGCAATCGGTCGCCTGATGCATGAACTGGCTCATAATCTTCGGTATGAGAGCCGGGAGAAGAGAAATGAGTTTATTATCAGGTATAGTGCGGGGCTATTGTTCAATCAGCTCGGCGTGGATATGATGGAGCGTCTTCGGATGGAGATTGAATCCTTAAAAGAGACGGTGAAGGCACAGGAAGTGCTTGATGAATGTTTTGCGGAGAGCTTTATTTCATACCTCAAAATGTACCTGAAGAATAATATACCTGATTATAAGAAGATGAAACTTCTTAACCTTACAGAGGCGATTAAGAAGTGTTACATAGACCTTGTGAAAACAGTTTCGTATCTTGGCTCACTGAGAAATTCTATTATAAAATTTGTCCGAAGTGAGGATTATTCTATTCTTGCTGATGAGCAAATTAAGAAGATCTGGGATTTTTACGAACTGTTTTTCGAAGAGAATGCGAATCCTGATAAATTTGCGGAATTGCAGGAGAAATCAAGAAAAGAACTGGTCATGTTATTAAGAGAGGTTCTTTATAACGCTGCTAATGATGAACCTATGGAATGTGCCAGAGGTTTATACGATATGCTTGGCAATGGCCTTCCTGATGAAGATGCTGAGAGATTCTTTTATACCTGTAAAAGTGCTGCGACCTTTATAAAAGAGCTGACACGAAGCGTGTCGGAAAAAGTGAATCAATTCCAGGGAACACCGGACGGGAGGAAGATTGCCAGACATTTATCGATGGGTTATTACTATGTATCAGACAGTGCATCAATTGACTTTATGGATAACATGCGGCTGAGCATACGCAGAACTAAAACGGAATCGTTTGATTTTTGGGATAGAAATATCTATCTCTACAGAGAAGTGGCATCGGATCTTTTTATGGCGAAGGTCCTTGGCCTGACGCAGTTCGGATATCTTAATTACTGCACGCAGTATATTCCTGTAGATGGTGAAATGGATGACAGCTACACCGCAAGGGTAGCATTGACTATATATGCAATGAATGGTACAAAAGAAGCCTTGAGCAGAGAAAGTCAATCTTTCATGTGGAAGACAATGTTCCATTCTTTGTGCAATTATCTCGGTAAAGAAATTTATAAAGTTATCGATAATGCGGCAGGAGAATTGTCAGAGCAATTAATGGATATCGGTGCAGGAATGGAAAACTATGCAGCACGCCCGGTAAACAATGAAGTTAAAATGCTGGAACTTGTTGAGGTGTGGGGTAAAACCTTGTCCAGGCTGTGCGATAAAACAGGGAATCAACATATTTCCGAGGTTCTGATGCAGTGCAGCTTTCTGTGCAGAAATTTTCTGAAGGTACGCAGCCGTTATGTTGCGTACCTGGGAAAACTGAGTTGGTCAGCTGCGTTGGCGGAGGACCTTGCGGAAGGCGGAAAAGCGCTTGGACTGTTGCACGAAGAACTCAGGAATACCTCTCTTTGGCGGTATTGCTGCACGATAGGAGAACGCTTTAATGAGCCGGCGGCAATAGACAGAACCGAATCCGGTACTTTCTCTGTGCAGGACATGAATGAATTTGTGCTGCAAATGCATTATGATATGCTATTTCGAAATATTGATAAATTTAATAGACAAAGTGGGAGTTCTGTGATAAGATAGTGGGGTAACGTGGAGTGACGTGGGGAAAAAGCACGCTTTTTCCCCTGTTTTGTATAAATTTGAAAGGAGCAGCAAACAGCGATGAGTTCAAACCTGAACAGCCCGCATCGGAGTGAATCGTTTGCCGGGGACGAGTTGGGAGACAATTTGATAGTCGGCAGCTTCGAGACATCAGAGTATCTTGCCAATAAAGGTTTGGTAACGCCATGGCTGAGAAACAGGCATATTGACTGGACGGATATCTCGGAAGCTGACAAGTATATTTCTGAAATAAAAAACTGGAAGAATGATACGATCGACTGAACAAAATCCGAATTTCACGGCTCCTGTGAAATCGGATTTTTTTATTTAAGCGAAACGAGGACCAGCTGATGGCGATACTATTTTCTTATCTCTTTCTTGATAACTATCGCTCGCTTGAGAAGCGGGAGATTTGCTTTGACCATCGATACAAATTCGATGAGACAACGAATACAGTTATGAAGGAGGACGACCAAAAGGGCGGATTTGGAAGTTATTTTTATGGTAAAAACATCTACTCCGCAACGTGCCTGGTCGGAAAAAACGGCGAGGGGAAGACGAGCTGTATAGACTTCCTTCGCGACAGCTTTGCCTTGATAAAATTTAACCTCGACAGCGGAAGGCTGTTCTACCGGGAGAGCAGGAACGGTGTTGTTGACCTGTCGGAGAAGGAGCTCAGGAAATATCATCTCGATGCAGGCATTCGGTTTCTGGTTATTTTTAAAAGCGGAGATACTGATTACTATGTGACAAATATGGATGAGGTTCGGTTGGATAAGGGAGCGTCAAACAAATGCCGGGCTTACATTCCCCAAAACAAGGAAGGCGACATCGACTACAGAATTGCCTACTTCTCAATGCTGCGCCTTCCGGATGGCGTTACAGCGGAGCAGCGTGCGTTTATTCGCAAAAGAGAAGCTGAAAGTACAGAGGAAGGCTATTACAATCAGAAGATAACGGATATTCAGACGCTCTCCGAGCAGTACATGTATGATCTCTCGGAAGAGAGTCTTAACAGCTTGCGAGCCAGAGAAAACGATGGTATTAATGCGGATCTGTTGATGCAGATGGCATTCTTTGACAGCGGCAAAACGGTATTACAGGATATCCTGGGGGCAAATTATGAGACGCGCATAAAACTTCTAAGTGTTGAAACCGGTGGAGTCCAACCGGATATACAGACATTGAAAGAAAAACCGACAAAAATGAACATGTTGATTATGGATGCTTTGACGGATCCGGCAGCCTATTTTTGGCCGTTCTCCTCCGGGCAGTACAGCAGGTTTGCATTTTTGGCAAGGCTGTACTGGTTTATGGGCGGCGACGAGAGTTTTTTGGGGGGCGACAGGATGGAAACACTTCGCGCCAGAAGCCGTATCCTATGGGGCGGAAGAAGAAGCTTTGACCACATGAAGTATTTCTCGCTCGATTCCGACTCCGTCGTCCTCCTCATCGACGAGGGTGAACTCTATTATCACCCGGAATGGCAGAGGCGGTTTGTGAAGGATGTCTTTGACATCATCGGCGGATGCGACAAGAAAGCCGATGTGCAGGTCGTCTTCACCACTAGCTCTACATTCATGCTCTCGGATATCCTGCGGGAGGATGTGGTTGTGCTCTCAAGGCCGAACGCGGAGCAGAGACACTATCTTGACGAGGATATCCAGACCTTCGGGCAGAATATCCACATGCTGCTGGCCAACCGTTTCTTTATGGACAGCACGATCGGGGAGAGGGCGGAGAGGCTGATCACGGGGCTTTTTGAGATGCTGACGGATAGAGAAGGTGAGCCGACGGATAGATGGCGGGAGCGCGTTAAGGGGGCGATTGATGAGCGCTTCAAGGCGTATGTGGGGGCACATCCGGAGAAATTTGAATCAGATGCCGGTTATGATGAATTTGTACACGAGCTGATTGAGAGCATCGGTGAGGACATCTATCGGCGGCAGCTTCTGGGGATGTTCGAGGAGTATAAGCGAAAAACGAAAGAGCAGAGCGAAGCAGAAGAAAAAGAAGCAGCGGAAAAAGATGGGCTTGCAAAAGTACGGGAGCTTCTGGAGAAAGTGAAAGCAGACGGCAATGTGAAAAATGCAGATCTGGAGCAGGCGCTTGATCTTCTCGGGAGTGTAAAATAGGAAAGTTATGATTTCACTGAATGCAGAAAAATACAAGGAAAGCGGCCTTGAGCAGGTTTATCTGAAGGCTGTGTATGAGATGCTCTCAAGTATGAGGGGGAACAAAACCATTCAAAGTACCAAAAGACCGAAGGTCGTGCGGGAGATGGTGCGATGCCTTGAGAAATACGGTCTGCTGGGGGTGATGGGGATGAAAATCCCTGCGGATAAAGATGTTGACGAGTTGGAGGAGGAGACTCTTTTTGCCGTCATGAAAGTGCTCATACTTGCGGATGAGAGAAAGCTCAGGGAGATGTATGAGCATTTGAAGAAGACATCAGATACCAAAGATAAGGAAAGCGCATCGGAGTCGGCTCCGCTGCTAAGGATGTCTGCATTTTTGGAATATTTCAGTGAGAGGGCTTACGAGAACATGAGGGACATAGAAGCGTCTCTCACAGACGGCGAAGATGAACCCGAGAAGCTTCCGAATCAGATGGTGAAGAGTCTTGGACTCAGGACCTGTCCCTACTGCAACCGGGCCTTTATCGGTACGGAGGAGAAGGAGAATCTGGGGGTGCAGTTGGATCATTTTTACAGCAAAAGCATATATCCTTTCTTTGCGGTATCTCTCTATAATTTAATCCCATGCTGTTCGTACTGCAATCGAATCAAGGGCAATCGGGATGCTGCAACGTTGGTTTCTCCGTTTAAGAAAGATGCTGATTTTGAAAATGGGCTTAGATTTAGGCTTGTTGAGGATGGAAAGGTTCGACTGTATGTGGAGAAGCCGAATTCAGAGCTGACGAGCAATATCAATATGTTTAAGCTGAATGCAGCCTATGCTTTTCACAAGACAGAAGCTAAACAATTTACTGATAAGATGCGCGCCTACCCGCCGAGTCTTCTGCGGGAGATTGCAAGGCACATGACAATACGAGACGGAAAAACAGGTGAGAAAATAGAACGGATTCCTGCCGAGGTGCTCGAGATGGGGCTCTTTCAGGAGTACTTCAGCGAGCCGGCTGATTATTTAAAGAAACCGCTTGCGAAGTTTTACAGGGACCTCTATTATGAATACAGGGGAACTAAGTGAGGATCCCTTCAAGACACTCTACTGCATTCTCAGAAACATCGCAGAAAAGCTCGTAGACCGGCACCTCCGCAATCAGGCGGTCCGTGAGGTCCATCACCCTGAGGCGGAAGTCCCTGTCCCAGGTATTGGTGGTGATCTGTTCCATGAGCTCCAGGGCGGCGCTGAAGGGGTTCATTTTCCGGCAGTGGTTTGAGGGGGCTTTACGGAGCATCACGATCGCCCGGATCCTGCGGGACTCATTGCGGCAGATCCCGGAGCTCCCGCAGATCGGCCAGCCGTGGGCGTACCAGCCGTCTGTCTCACGGATGAGCAGGGCCTTGTCGCCGTTTAAGACCGCCGCGCCGCGGTGGCGGACCCAGAGGTCTGCCTGGGTGGACTTTCCGATCCCGGAGGGCCCGGAGAAAAGGAGCGCACTGCCGCCCACGTCAAGGTAGGAGGAGTGAAGGATCAGAGCATTTTTGCGGATCATGATGCGCTCGAGCGAGAGCAGAGAGTTAAAGACCGTGTCGTAGGAGAGAAGAGCGGCGTACTGCCGGTCGAAGGCGACCTCAAACGATCCCTGAGGGCTCTCGAGGGTGACCGCGTAGGGATACTTTGCGCCTTCGAAGCGGAGGAGGCGGCACTCGCCGGATCCGTTGTCTGTCTCGAATTGGATTAGCTTCGGGCGGTCGATGAGGGCTCCCGGAGATTTCCGGGCAATTGCACTTTGGGTATCGCTTTGGAGATCGTCCGAGAAGCGGATTTCATAGAACGCGTCGAGTGTCTCAGGCACGTCAGCGGTCTCAAAGAGGGACATGTTGGCAGGAATCGGCATGTCTTTGGGAAACGATATTTTGATACAGGAGTGTCCGATGCGATAAGTACGGGTGGTCAAGGCGGGGCCCTCTTTCTTTCTTGTTTATCACGAAGAGTATACCATATAAGAGCATATGAATCCAATCACCGATGTAAACCCAATTGAACAAATGCTGGTTGAACGGGCCTCTCGGATG
>OCVV012852399.1_pt1 | contig 10819 bp, 7 predicted proteins | sample 1539721 | NCBI WGS metagenome assembly OCVV01 (sample SAMN02144230, study PRJEB22623) | gut metagenome | biome: sheep rumen | host: Ovis aries | place: New Zealand
TTATCAATTAAAACTTTCATCATATATTGCATAGAATTATTCCATGCTTTTCTTTCATTTTGAGAAGTATGATACCCCATTTTCTCATAAAATTTTCTGTCAATATTTTCTTCAATTCTATCTTGCACAACATCTTCTACAAACAGTTGCTTTGTTGCTTCATATACTATCATAATAATTGCCCCCATTAATTATTATCTTTATAGTTTGTTATATTTTGTATTACCTAATTTAGCCTTTTTTTATAAATATATTATTCATCTTTTACTTTAAATTCGTTTGGCATATCATTTATAAATTCTAGAATGCTAAAGAAATAACCATTCATGTCCTCTTCTTGAACATTTAAACTCATATCATTTAATGTATTTCCAAGACTATTCTTTGTATCATAAAAAAAATCTTTTCTAAGTTTTTTTAGTCTTTTTTTAGATTCTCCATCTCCATGTTTAATAACATTCACTAGCAATCTTAGCTCTTTAATTTTTCCCCATTGGGTACTTTTTTCTATATCAAATTCAAAATTACTAAATATTTTTTTAACATCTTCAAATGATAAACCCTTTTTTAAATTTAATTTTTTTACTAAAACATCTATTAAAAATTGTTCAAACATCTCACACATTAGAGTTATAAACATTAATTTCATTCTATATTTTAATTCAATAATTTCAATTATTTGTAAAACATTCCACATTTCATTATTTTCATCATCTGGATATTCTTCTTTATGTTTATTTAAAAAATCTCTAAATTCATTTACTTTTTCTTCAAAGTACTTATCATCAATCTTTATTCTATCAAAATAATAAAAATATATCCAAAAGAGTCTTGTTCTTATTACTTCTTTTTCAATATTGGTTATTTCAAATTTTTTCATAGCACACTATTACAAACACTATTAATATATATAGCATTGTAGTTTCTTCCCTTCTAAGCAATATTGCTTTTTTATACGCCTATTACAAGTTCTATCTTGCACTCAGTTATTGTGATTTTTTTATAACTTTGTATATTTTGTACTAACTCCTTTAGCTTTTTCAACTGGATATTTTTTTCTTGTTTTATCCAGCTTCTTTAAAATTATATCTTTTGGATCTACACCTAATTTATCAGCCATCATCAAACAATATGTAAAAACATCAGCTAATTCTTCACAAACTTCTTCTTTATCATAATTATTATTCCATTGAAAACACTCTAACAATTCTCCTGCCTCTATAGATATTGATTTTGCTAGATTTTCAGGAGAATGAAATTGGTTCCAATCTCTTTCTTCATTAAATTGTTTTATTTCTTGCATTAAATCATTCATAATTAACACTCTTTCTTTATTTATTCAAATATACAATATATTATATATCATAAAATACTGATTTTTACAACATATCTGCATATTTATATATGAATCTTGTATTTTTCTTCATTTTTTTATATAATTGATTTGAGGTGATTACATGAAAAAACTTCCTTATGATAAAACATCTAGTATTTCGATTGAGAAATACTCACTTAGTTTAAAAGAAAAAACATTTAAAGATGTCTTATTGAATGACCCAAGTATTACAAATGAAGATAGAACTGTATTATTTGAATATTATAATAATCCTAGGTCTAAAGGTTCTTTAGGGCAACTAATTGAAAAACACTTTTTCTTTTATGATATAAACAGCAAATCAGAAGCTGATTTTAATGAGGCTGGAGTTGAATTAAAAGTTACTCCATATACTATAAAATCCAATGGTGATTTAAGAGCAAAAGAAAGACTTGTACTTACCATTATCAACTATATGAAAGATTATGAAGAAGAAGATTTCTTAAAAAGTCATGTTTATGAAAAATGTGCATTAATGCTTTTGATTTATTATTTGTATGAGCCAAATAAAGAAAGATTAGATTATTTAATAAACTACATTAAACTATTTCAATTTCCAAAAGAAGATTTAGAAATAATAAAAAATGATTATAAAACAATAATTGATAAAATCAAAAATGGTAAAGCAGAAGAAATATCTGAAGGTGATACAAACTATTTAGGTGCTTGCACTAAAGGTGCTAATGCCAACTCTTTAAGAGAGCAACCTTTTAGCAAAGAAAAAGCTATGCAAAGAGCTTTCTGTTTAAAGAATTCTTATATGTCTTATATACTTAACCATTATATTGTAAATAAAACAGAAGAATATGAATCAGTTATCAAAGATTCTAACATTTTAAAAGAAAAAACATTGGAGCAATATATTATTAGTAAACTTGAAAAATATTATAATCAAGATATTGAATTTTTAAAACTTAAATTTGATATTCCATATCAAGTTACTAACAAGTCATTTACATATTTATTGGCTAAAGGGATGCTAGAAGTAGTTAATGAAAAAATTGAAGAATTTGAAAAAGCAAATATAAAAATAAAAGCAATTAGATTAAGGCCTGACGGTATGCCAAAAGAATCTATGTCTTTTCCTACTTTTAAATACACTGAAATTGTTAAGGAAAACTGGTTAGACTCTGAACTTTATGAAACTTTTTCAACAACTAAGTATTTATTTATGATATACCAATATTTAGATGAAGACACTTTAATATTTAAAAAAGCAATATTCTGGCATGTCCCAGAAAAAGATTTGAATACAGAAATAAAAAGAGTTTGGCAAAATACTGTAGAGCTAATAAAAAACAATGAATATGATAATTTACCAAAAATATCAGATAGTCCTATCTTACATGTTAGACCTCATGCAAGAAATGCCCAAGATACTTACCCTACATTAGATGGTAAACAAGCAATCAAAAAGTGTTTTTGGTTAAATGCTAAATACTTAAAAAAACAAATAGAAGAGAATTAATTCTCTTCTATTGGTCTATATTATCAATTATCATTTTTAATTTTCTTCCCATTTTTGTAATACTACTTTCTACCTCATCTAACATATCGTATATTTCACTTTGTGAAGTAACAGCAAAAACATCTAATTTTTGCCTTGCTCTTGATAATGATACATATAAATTTCTTTTATATATTTCATCATTATACAGCCTAGGATTAAAATCAACAACAATTATAATATTAGATTCCAAACCTTTAAATTTTTTAGATGTAGTAAAAAATATAGAATCGTTTTCTCTTTTATTTGATAATCTATATTTACCCACAAATGCTTTTTTATTCAATATTGATGTTCCTTCTATTTCTAAGGTTAGAATTGTAATATCTTCAACATTATATCCAGTTTCAATATAATTATTAATTGTACTCTCTAATGAAGAAATTATTTTGTCTTCATTAGAAGAATAATGAATTTTAGGCATTGTTCCAGGAATTGTTAATTCATTAATATTTATAGGTATTTCAAATATACTATTTACACTAGATGTTATTTTTACAGTATTTCTACAGTTTTTTAATAAAGTTAATTTGCAGTCAAAATTTTTAATTATATCTGGCAAATCATCTTGAAAAATCAATTGGTTTTTATCATAAAAAACAACTAATTTTAAATCATTCTCTATTACTTTATCATATATAAGTTTTATTATATTTTTGTTAAAATCTTGAGCTTCATCAATTATTATGTATTTATACTCTTTTTCTGAAAAATCAATATTTTCTAAAATTTCTATACATTTACTTACTTCATATACATCTTCTCCATTTGAAATTTGTCCTAAAAATGAGTGCAGTGTATAGTAATCTACATTTTCAATAAAGCATTTTTTTCTCAAATGTTGATTTAAATATTTGTTAAAACATAAGAACAATACCTTTCCATCCGTTGCAAATCTTTTAGCTTGCTCAACCGCTATAAATGTTTTACCTGTTCCAGCTGATCCCTGTATTGCAACAGTATTTTGTTCATCAATAAAATCCAAAACCTTTTTCTGCTCATTTGTTAATTGATAAAAAACATATTCTGCTTCACCTTTTATATTAGATGCAGAAGGAATTAAATTAAAACTTGGCATTATAGTTTTTTTTATAATTTCAACACTATTTTGGGACAGCTTTGTATATGCATCTGACTTATAGAATTTAAATACTCTATTCAAAGCCAATTCAGGATTTTCTAAATCCTCCGATGTCAAAATTAAATTTTTGTCATATTCCATTGGCAATTGTATTTGTTTTAATTTATTTTTATCTATAGAAGGAAACCATACAGCTTTATCAACTAAGCATTTATCTCCAAAGAATAGACTATTATCTAAATTTTCTATAATTGTAAATTTACTTCTATCAGCCTGTTTAAACGGATTTTGCATTGAAAGCTCTTCCAGTGTATCTAATCGTTTTTGAATCCATCTTCCGTTTTCAAATTTTATTCCCCCTGACTTCACTTCAATAACTAAAATACCTTTTTTAGGATTAAATATTAAAAAATCTGCCTCACCCCATCTTATTTTGCCATTCTTATCTCTTTTTTGCCAATTTACCGAATAATATACATTCCATTCATCTGATAACTTTTTTAATGCTTCAAATATTTTAAATTCTCCGAGACTATTATGAAAATCTTCTGAAATATTTGGATAAATATTAGCCATTTTATTCTCCTTTTATTAAACTTAAATTACTCTCTATTTCATTAATTAGTATAATCTTCCATCCCTTTTCCTTACATTTTTGTAATGCATTGTATTTATATGATTCTGGGAATACAATTACTTTCTCCTCTAAATATATAAACAATGTAGGAATTAATATTTTATTAACTTCAATGTCTGTATAAGCATAATCGGGAATTCTTTTATTATTATTTTTTAAAACATTACAAAAATATTTATACTTCTCTTCTTCAATAACATTTCTTATAATATTATCCCAATTTCCATAATCAGATACATCATATGTTTGTCCATTTTCATTAATATATTTATCAATAGATTCTTCTTTAATAGTTATTGTTTCGTTAAGCTTTTCATCAATTTCTTCTTCTACATCTTCTCCTAAAAAATATCTTTCAATAAAATCTTTTCTTGCATTGTCATCATTTTCAAAATTTCTAAAGAAATAGTCTAATATTTTTACAGCTCTATAATGTCTATCTCTTGCTCTTTCAACATAATTATTTGTATATACTATTTTATCTTCTACGATACGTTTTATCTTATCTGGAGCATTCAAACGTATGTATATTTCTGGAGTGTTACCTCCTTCTATTTCATATGTTATTAAATCTAGCATATTTAATAATTTTAAAAGATTTGTATCCTTCTCAGTTTCATTATAATATTGCTCATATTCTTCACTATTAATCGCATTTAACTTTCTCATCAAATTAGATTTATTCATAATTGACATTGCTAGTTGTCTTACTCTACCATCACTAACTTGATATTTTATATCACCATTTGGCATTGTTCTTCTTTTTATACAATCTTCCTTTGAGTCTATTATACTAAAATATGAATTTGCTATTACTTCTGATTTTGATTCTTTTATATATCTTTCCTTTATTAACTTTTTAAATTGATCTTTTGAAAAATAATCTCTACCAAATGTACTTAAAACTTTAGTTAGATAATCTATCTCTTCTTCTGTTTTCGTTGATAATATATTCAAATTATCTTTTTTAGTTTTTATTTTTAATTTTACACGAGGGGCAATGCAATCTTGAATATCTGATAAAACACCATTTCCTTTATTATAAAAATTAAATTTAAATGCTGCAAAAGACATTTTTGAACTATATTCTTCTTCCCAAATTCCTTTTAAATTTATTTCAAATATATCCCCCATATCACTAACAATAACATCACTATTTTCTGGTTTAAGAAATTGTTTTTCTACTTCTCTATTTCTTGCATCAGAAATCTTTTTTAAATATTTGCCATATTTACCTCTTAATACTTTTTCTTCAAAGTTTTTATCAAGGCAAACATATGTTTTAGTAAATATAGAGCTAGGTCTTGAAATTAATATTCTGTTTTTGTATTTTTCATATAAATCCTTTTCCAACATTAATAATACTATTTTAAGTTTTCTTTCTAATTCTTCTATACTATCTACATTATCGAAAACTCCTTGAAACATCTTTGGATTTATTAAAAATTTTAAATTTCTCTTATTTTTATATGTATCATATATTATTGCTAAACATTTTTTTACTTGATATTGTCTTATCTGAGACATTCCAAATAAATTATTCATATATTTTAAATCATAATTAAAATAATCTACTATAGCTTTTCCTTCTGTTCCTTCTTTTCTTGCTGCTCTTCCTATTTCTTGTATATAATCACTCAGATTTCCAGTTACCGCATAATGATATACATTATGAATATCTTTTATATCTACTCCCATTCCAAAAGCTTTTGTAGCATACATAACACTAATATCATTGTTTTTAAATTTATTCATCATTTCACTTTTGTCTACTTCACTAAATTCATAATCTCCAGTATATACTCCTGTATATTGTTTATATTTTTCAAAATCCTTAAATTCCTTATATCCATTATACATGCTATGTGCAATAGATTTATATGGAAAATATATTATTGTTTTATCTTTTTCTGAAATCCACTTTTTTATTCTCTTATTCATCATATCAATTTTTTGGGTTTTATATTCATCATATGTTTTATCTGTATAATTATTAATTTCAAAAGATATATTATTCCTTTTAGCTGTTCCAAGTTTTATTATCGGATCATTCATATATAAGCTAAGAACTGTATCTGAAACAGTATCATCTTTTCCTCCATTTACAGCTGTGGCTGTACATGCAAAAATAGGGAATCTATGAAATCTCTTTTCAATTCCTTTATAGTTTTTTTCTTTTCTCATATCATTTAAATATGAACCCAAATACCAATAATCAGGTCTAAATCCCACTCCCCAGGTAGTTACAATATGTGCTTCATCTACTACAACAAGTCCAATTTCTCTATCCCCTATAAGTGTTTCTAATGAATGTGATAATAATGTTTCAGGACTGATATATAAAATATCTATATCTCCATTTTTAACTCCTTCAACTATTTGTTCTCTTTCTAATGGAGTCGGTATATCTGAATTTAAGAATTTTGCTTTTTTGTATCCAAATTCCTCAAATTTTTCTTGTTGGTCAGCCATTAATCCTTTTAATGGTTCAATTATAATAATTAGTTTTTTGTATTTTTCTGCTAAATATATAGAAGGTATTTGAAATATAAGAGATTTTCCAGCACCAGTAGGAGCTGTTATAAATATATCTCTATAAACTTCTTCGTTATATGCTTTTTCAGCCTCATTTATTATTGTTCTCATTATTTTTCCTTGTGATACATCTTCCATCTCGTTACTTATACTTGGGTTTTTATAAAATGATAAAGGTCTAAAACTAAAATTTTCTATTTTCATAACATTTTCAGCAATGTTCTTTAGCTCATTATTAAGAGATTCGTCAGCATCATAAGTTCCAATAAATCTATAAAGCTTACATTTATTATTATGTTTTAACAATGCTTTTAAAGAAGCTAAAATCATTTTCGATACTTCTGTTTCACAATACATCGTATATGCAACCTGTTCTGACTGTAAAAATTGAGAAGATGTTATAAATCCTAAATAATCTCCTATATCATCACCTATTTTTACTAGATAATCACATTCATATGAATTTTCTATATCGATTTCCTCATTATATAGTTTTCTTATATTCTTTATATCTGAATTATATTGCATTTCATAATTATTGTATGATGCAAAATAATTCCCATCAATTTTTAACAAATCAGAATAGAATTTGTTTATTCTTTCAATTATTTCATCTTTTTCATCTTTTTTATCTATATCGTTATTTTCTTTATTAATAATATACTTATTATATACATCATCACTTATCTCTATTTTCACAGGATACATACTTGGATATATATTATTATCAATTATTTCTATATCTAGTTTTCCTTCACTTGCTCTTAATACTAAATAATCATAAGCAACTGTAAATTCTTCATAAGTCATCCAATAAGAACATACTTGATTTCTTTTCTGTAATACAGATAACTGAATTTCTTCTTCATAATTATCGTCTATTTTAAAAATATTGATTTTATCTTCAATTTTAGTTTCTACTAAAGCTTCTTTTTCGATTTTTTCTAAAAACTTTAGATTAAATCCTTTGTATACTATTATTTTCATAATTACTCCTTCTATTGTTCTTCTTCAAATATTTTATTTAAACTATTTCCCATTTTTTCAATTAACCCAACAACTAATGCATTTCCCATGCAAAAATATCTAAATCTTTCTGGCATTCCTGTATTAGTCCAATTATCAGGAAATCCATTTATTCTTTCAGTTTCAATAGGTGTTAAAATTCTGTAACATTTACTTTTAGGATCTTCTATAACATGTGTACTTCTATTTAAACTTCCTTCACTTGTAAGCATTGTTCTAGCAGGTTTGTCTAATCCATCTGGAAAAGCTATTGCCCCTTCTCTAAAATGATACTCATGTGGTGTACCAGCTTTTCTTAAAATGTCTTTGGCACCTTTTAAATAATTCCATTTTTCTAAATTATCTCCTAAATTATACTTATTATCAACACCATCATATTGTATTATTTTACTTAATGGTTTTGAATTCATTGGTATAGGCGTTACTTCTGTTGTATATATTTTTCCGTTTCTCATAATACCAGAATTTTTAAATTGCATTTTGAAATTATCTGATACATCTATTAAATCTTTGTATTTAAAGTCAACTTCCTTAGCATCAATATTAGTATTTATAGGAAATTCTTTAACAAAGAATCCTTCATTTTGTATAATATTATCTAATGACTCTTCTTTTATTTTGTTATAGTAATTTGTATCATTCTTACAAGCAAATATGAAAGTTCTTCTTCTTCTTTGAGCAAATCCGTAATCTGCTGCATTAATAACTCTCCATTCAACTGTGTATCCAAGGTCATTAAAACATGCAAGAATTACTCCAAAGTCTCTTCCTCTTTGATTAGCTGGAGATTTTAATAATCTATCAACATTCTCTAGTAAAACAAATTTAGGCTTTTTAGCTTCAAGCGTATCTTTTATTTGCCACCATAATACACCTTTTTTTCCTTCCATTCCTTTTGCACCAGTTCTTGCTACTGAATAATCTTGACAAGGAAATCCTCCAACTAATAAATTATGATTTGGAATTGTGCTTTTATCAACTAAAGATATATCTTCATTAACATATTTTTTTTCGTTTCCAAAATGATTTATATAACAATCAAATGCATATTGAGATTTTTTTCCTGGTTCCCATTGATTAGCCCAAACCGTGTTCCAACTAGAGTCTGATTTTTCCAATCCGTACTCTAAATCCCCCAACACCTGCAAATAGCTCACATACCGTCTTTTCCATAATGCTCATCCTTTCTATAATTGTTATTATATATTTTTTTTATATATTTGTAAAAATCTTTTTCAAAAATATTATAAAATATTTTTTATAAAAGATCAACCCTTTTTAAATAAAAATTTCATGTTTTATTCTATCAAACATTTGTTTCTTTTGCAATAGTTTTTTATTATTTTTTTTTAAAAAATTTTAGGCACATTTCTGTACCCATACTTACAACTCATATTTTTTGTTTTTTGACTTTTCTTTCGTTACGTGCCTCTCCTCCATTTCCTTCAACTACCTTTGCATTTTATAAACCTTAAGTTGAATCTCCTCACAAAATATTAATTTCTTTCTAACCTTAGTAATTTCTATACTAACACCATTCTATAGATATTTGCTCTTCCATTTTCATTTTATTCTCATTTACATCCAATTATTTTATTAACTAATGTTTCATATTCTCTTTCGATAATAGCCAGATTATCATTAGCTTCACACCAAATATTTAAATTATGCAACAAATTTACTTTTATGCAAGCATCTTGTCTATTCTGCAATCCTTCATATAAATTAATTCCATTTTCTATTAAAACAGCATATTCATTTGTATTTTTTATAAAATTGATATCTTCAATGTTATTAAAAACCTTAAACTCTTTTGCCTTTTCTTTTTCATCTCTTTTAGTTGAATCATATAAAACTCGTTTTAAAAATTCTTCTTTTTCAGGAGTTATATTTTTTATTAATCTATATAAGTTTTTATCGTACGAAATAAAATCCAATGTAATTTCTTCTGGTAATTTGTTTCTACAAATCTCAAAGCAATGTACAACTTTTTCCTTTAAATCTTCTATTAATTCTAATCTTGATTTATATTCTTTTTTCTGATAATTATCATCTTTATGAGCATATTTTTTATCTCTGTGATAAAATGTTTCTATATATATTTTGTCTTTATCTTTTAAATCTGTTTTTTCTGAATTATTTAAACATTTATCATAAATTGCTCTTAAATTTATATATAGCTTTTGGACTTTTTCTTCCATAAGATTATTTAAATCTAAGTTTTTCAAACTATCTATATGTTCATCTATAAACATTAAACTATCTACACATTTCTTGCTTTCAATGAGATATCCTGCAATTTGCCATTTTTTCATTTTTTCACCCTCTTACTATTCACATTATATCACTATTTTTTTATTTTAACAGATATTTCCAAAAACTTTCGCCACTTTTTAGCCACTTTTTTAGGCAAATAAAAAAATCAAGGAACTTTGAATTCCTTGATAAATCTGGTTGCGGGGGGTAAGACTCGAATCCCCCAAGAGGACTTCTTCGCTCCGCTCAGGGCGCTACTCCCTTCGGGTAATGAACTACTTTATCTAAATTTAAATCTTCTTGATACCCCATACAAAACAAAGCAGGATTAACTCCCGCTTCATTTTTTAATATAAATTGTACTTTATATAATAGATTTTTCACCTATGTTTCTTTTTAGAA
>OCVV011182590.1_pt1 | contig 10818 bp, 17 predicted proteins | sample 1539721 | NCBI WGS metagenome assembly OCVV01 (sample SAMN02144230, study PRJEB22623) | gut metagenome | biome: sheep rumen | host: Ovis aries | place: New Zealand
GCGCGGGAGCCTCGACGACACCTTCGCGATTTACGAAATTATCGAAGATGTGCTCGGATTGTGGGTAAACGGCCGCGTCACTACATCTACGGTAAAAAAAAAGTAGCCGAAACAACGCGCCAGCCAAACGGCGCGATTTTTATGTTGCGTTGCGCTGAACTCGGCCTATCGGACGAAGCCTTGCAGGATATGACGATCGGCATGGTGTACGACCTTATAGCCGAGAAGGCAAACGACATGGAAGATTACCCGAAGAAGGCAACCCAAGACGATATAAAGAGGTTTTTCGGATAAATGGCAGGAACAATCAAAGGCATAACGATTGAGATTGGCGGCGACACCACAGGACTAGACAAGGCCTTAAAGGGTGTCAATTCCGAAATCAAATCGACGCAAAAACAACTAAAGGACGTCGACAAGGCGTTAAAGCTCGACCCGGGCAACGTGGAATTGCTGGAGCAGAAGCAACGGCTCCTTGGTGCCGCGGTTGAGGAAACGACACAGAAACTCGACATGCTGAAAACCGCGCAGGAACAGGCGGCGGAACAGCTCGCAAAAGGCGAGATCGGGCAAGAGCAGTACGACGCGTTAACGCGGGAAATTGTCAAGACCGAGGCGGCCTTACAGGATGCCAAAAAGGCGGCGAGTGATTTTAGCGTAGGCCTCGAGCAGGCCAAGGCGGCGGCGGAAAAGGTCGGAAGCGCGGCGCAGACCGTAGCGAATAAGACAAAGGCATTATCCGGCGCGGCGGCTGGCCTCGTAACAGCGATCGGCGCGGCGGCCTACAAGACCGTGCAGATGTCCGACGACTTGAACACGTTGTCGAAGCAGACCGGCATAAGCACAGAAGACCTCCAAAAGATGTCGTATGCGGCCGACTTGGTCGATGTATCCGTCGATACGATAGCCGGATCAATGACCAAGTTAACGCGGAACATGTCGAGCGGCTCGGCATCCGCTACGGCGGCGTTTGACCGTATCGGCGTTTCCGTGACGAACGCAGACGGAACCCTGCGCAATACCAACGAGGTTTTTTACGAAGTATTGCAGGGCCTGTCGCAGGTCGGCAACGAAACCGAACGAGACGCGCTGGCAATGGACATCTTCGGCAAGTCCGCGTATGATCTCGCGCCAATCATCGACGACGGCGGGGCGAGTTTGCAGGCGCTCGGCGAAGAAGCTTCCGCGCTTGGCCTTGTGCTGGATCAAGAAACCCTTGACAGCCTTAACGCCGTAAACGATCAAATCGACCAGTTAAAGGCGAAGGCCACCGGCGAAATCGCGGTCGCAGGCGCAAAGGCAATGGAAGTCCTCGCGCCGGTGCTCGATTCCATCATCGAAAAGGTGTCCGCGTTGCTGGATTGGATAGGAAACCTTGACGAAAGCCAGTTGCAGACCATTATTACCGTTGCGGCGGTAATAGCGGCCATTTCCCCGATTGCTGGCCTTATAGCGGGCATTTCGGGCGCAATAACGCAATTCCTCACCATTTGGCCGCAGGTCAAGGCGGTCGCGGCTGGCGTAAAGGCCTTTGCTATGGCAAACCCGCTTGCGTTGGTCGTGGCGGCTGTCGTGGCCCTTGGCGCGATCATTTACACGCATTGGGACAAGATAAAGCCGATACTTGAAGCCGCATGGGAGAAGGTCAAGGACGTTTTCGGCAAGATTTCCGAGAAGATTTCGTCCGCAATGGACACCGTAAAGGAAGTCTTCGAAACCGTAAAGGAAACCATCCTCGGTATTTGGGAAGCGATCGTCGGCGGCGTAAAGGAAAAAATAAACGGCGTTCTGCTGATCGTTAACGGCCTTATTGATGGCATTAACGGCCTTTCCGGCAAAGCAAACGGCCTGTTAGGTGCGTTCGGCTTGAGCATCCCAAGCATCGGGCACGTACCGTACTTGGCACAGGGCGGCACGCTGTCCAGCGGCTCGGCAATCGTCGGCGAGGCTGGCCCGGAACTGCTCACCATGAGTGGCGGCGGCGCACGTGTTACCCCGTTAACGACATCGACCACGACCATAAACACCATCAACAACACATCACAAAGGCCCGTGCAAATCGAGCTTGTTTGCGACGGGGTGAGCCTCGCGAAGGCGATGTATAACCCATTGAAGCAGGTGTCGAAGCAGTACGGCCCATCGTATGTCAAATAGGAGGCGGCGAAAATGGCGAACTTCACATTGAAAATAAACGCCGTCGATTATTCCGCGTACATCCAGCAGGAAACCGACATCACCGAGGAAATGACGAAAGTTATTGGCCCGGCACAGGCCCCGGCCGTAGACGGAACCACGATACCCGACCTTGTAAAGGTCAAATGGAATCCGTCTTTCCTTCTGCGGCCCTTGCCTCAACCGATGATGGCGACCCTCATTTCCTTAATGGAGCGGGAAACGGTCGAACTCCAGTACACGAGCGTTAAACTCGGAAACGCGACCTTGCGCAGTATTACGGCGATCCCGACCTCCATTACGGTTAAATTCGCGACGATGTTTAACGGCGTGCGCATCTACGAGCCGACCCCGATTTCGTTCGAGGAGGTGTAGCGCGTGAACTATATCAAATACGGCGACTATAAATTCCATGGGAACTCCAACAGATGGGGAACCGATGGTCTTTTTATGTCCGGCGCGTGCGAACAGCTTGTCGCGCTATTTGGCAATGAGCTTGCCGCGGATTCCTTAACGTTCGTGGTCAACTCGGAAGTATTGCAACAGGGCAACGAAACCGAACAGACCTACGTTTATTTGCTGGACGTGAACGAAAAGCCCATCAAGACCAGCGATGGCAAATTCCTTGTCGCGCGGCCTTGGTACCCGGATTATAGGGAATTTACGGCGGGGGCTGTGCTCGATCTGTACAACAACCCCGGCGGAACCATCATAGGCCGATTCTACGTGGAGGAAGTCAAGCAGATTTCCCGCAAGACGGTGCAGTTTAGGTGCACCGACGGCATCGGGATGCTGTCGAAGATGACCGACCACAAGGGCGGGCTGTATCTGCAAGCCCTCACGACTACGGCTGGAACCGTTATAAACGAGATTTTCGCCGGGTCGGGGCTGTCTTATACGGTCACTTCCGAAGTGGCCAACTTGCAGTTAATAGGCCACCTTCCGCGTGCGAACAGGCGCGAGAACTTGGCGCGTATCTTGACCGCGACGGGGGCATCCTGCACAGAGAAAAATGGGCGGTTAGTTATCGAAAATCTGTACTATGGCGGGTCGCAGACAACCCCATCTTCCCGCGTTTACTTGGAGGGCGGCTCGGTGTCGTACCTGTCCCCAGCAACCCGCGTCGAGGTGGTCGAGCACAACTTCTACGCGCTGGATACCGACGAGGCGGAAACACTTTTCGACAACGCCGACGATGCGGCAACCGCATACAACCAGTTAGTCATATTCGACGAGCCCTGCCGTGATTTGACCGTTTCCGGGTCGTTGACCATCAACGAAAGCAATGTCAATTATGCGATTGTTTCCGGCATCGGCACGCTAACGGGCAAGCCTTACACGCACACCAGGCGCGTCATGGCACGCAATACCGGCGTAAATGCGGCGGAATATGTCGTGCGAATCGAAGATAACGAGCTCGTATCCTCGTACAACTCGCAGAACCTTCTGCGGCGGATGGCGAATTACTACAAGTGCACGCTATCGATCCAGTACGAGCAAATCGACCCGACGGGAACCATTCTCCCGGGAACCTCGCTCGATGTCGTCGACCCGTTCGGCGTGCGGCGTTCCGGCTTTATTTCGCGGAAGTCCTTCCCGATCGGGAACAAGACCAAGGCGCAAATGGACGTCCTTGTTGACTTCGTGTCGGGCCCGTTCGGCGGCTCGTATGACCGTAGCACGGTTTTCGACGCCTCGAACATATCCAACGGGCGGTTAACCTTCCCGGCCGCGATGGTCGGAAAACAAGCCCTTGTCGTCTTATTTGGCGGCGCAGGTGGCGGGCAAGCCGGGTACGACGGAACAGATGGCGAAGCAAGCCACCTTTCAAGCGAAATGGACAACCCAACGATCCAGTACGGCGGAACAGGCGGTGCAGGCGGCGCAACCGGCGAACGCGGGAAAGTAATGTCATTTACCGTTGACGAACTGCCCGCATACTACACGGGCGCGTCGATCGGAACCGGCGGCGCGGGTGGCACAGAAAACGGCGAGTTAGGCCAACCGGGGACCGCAACTACGCTTGGAGAATATTCGTCGGACGATGGCGCACAACTATTCAACGACTACCAAGATTTCGTCGCTGGTACGGTTTATGCGTCATTATCCAGCGCTGGTCGTAGCGGCAAGTATGGCGGCGCATCTTATGGGAGCGGCTCAAGCGAAAGCGGAAGCTATGGCAACATGGGCGGAACGGTTATTGTTCGCGATGGGCAAGAGGTTTCGGAATATTATGCGGGTGGCTTGGGTGTCGCCGGTAACACGTATCGGTATAACCGTTGGACCATATACAACGGAGCCGCAGGCGGTGGCGGCGCGGCATATGGGCAAGAAGGCTACGACGGAAGCACGCAGACCGAAGAAGGCGCGACGCTTGAGGAGATGCAATGGTCACGCGGTGGAAACGGCGCAGACGCGATCGCGGAAACACGCATACCTGCCCCGACCCGTACCGGCTACGGTGGCCACGGTGGCGGCGGTGGTGGCGGTGCGTCTATCTGCATTAACTACAACCGCAACACCGGGGGCCGAAGCTACGGCTACAACACCGCAGGAACTGGCGGCAAAGGCGGCGCAGGCGGTAAAGGCGGCGACGGCCTAATCTTGGTCTATTGGCATTCTTAAAGGTGGTGAACATATGCCTTATATTAACGTTAACGATGTGTACATCATGGACAACACCGGCAAGCAGGTCGATGATGCCGTAGATTATGCGCTCGCGAACAGCAACCGAAATCTGCTCGATAACCCGTTTTTCACGGTCAACCAGCGGAACTTTACAAGCAGTACAGGTGTTAACAACATCTATTCCGTAGACCGTTGGTATATAGCAAGAGGCACGGGGACTATCAGCAAGACCAACAACGGCATCACGATAAACGGAGTTGGTGCATCAAGAGAAACGACATTCCAACAGATGATTGATTGCGGCGACCTCACAGGGAGAACCGTTGCGCTATCCGTCAATGATGGAGGGACTATTCGGCAGATAACAGGAATAGTCCCTGCAAGGACAACATCCAACAACATCTTTATTCGGTTTACCTTGCGTGACGGTGTATCTGCGTTCCTTTATGCGATGGCGGCAAGTAGTGCATACGCCTATATGCTCCAATTCCAAGTTAACGCAGGGTATACGATTGACCTTCGTGCGGTAAAACTCGAACTCGGCTCCTACTCCACCTTGGCGAACGATGTGCCGCCATATTACGGGGAAGAATTGAGGAAGTGCCAGCGGTACTTCTTGCGCATACCGCAGTTTGCTCCGACTATTCTTGGATACGGCACAGTAGGTAGTGGCGGCAGTGGATTTACTGCATTAATTCCGACACCTGTTCCAATGCGACCTGTTACATCAATATCGGGAACTGGCGCTTATAACATAAGGTATGGGAGCGGAGCGATTGCGACAATCGCATCTGTTACTCTTTCTCACACACAGCCGAACGGGGTTGTAGTAACTGGAGTAGGTACATTTACTGGGAACGCCCCATTTATACTGTTCAAAAACAACACAGGATACACAGACCTATCCGCAGACCTCTAACCACGAAAAGTGCAAACAATCTTGCAAACAATCTTGCAAACACCTTTGCTAAACTGCAAATTTAGCAAACAGTCGAAAGGCAGAAAGGAACACAAATGGACATTAATTTTACGCTTAACGATGAAAGCGCAATCAAAGCCTTTGAGCGGGCTAAAAACCTTGTACAAGAAGCCGAAAGAGAATGCGGAGATTGCCTTGCTTGGAGCGGAACGGATTGCACAAGGAACCCGTATACAGACGGATGCTTAAAAGATAGATAGCCGATTACGGCAGAAAGGAACACAAATGGGATACAGAACGATTGAAGAAATGCACACCAAAGACGGCAAGTATATCGACCGTGTAAACCGCTATGAGGGTATGTACGGCATCGACGGGGCAAAGGCTCGTATGTGGTTCTTCCTCTACAACTGCGCAGCAGACGAAAACCTCTCTTGGGCGGTCTGCACCATTCAGGACGATGAAGGTGCGGTCTATGACAATGAGCGTTACGAACAGTTGACGAGCGAGGAACCGGCGGAGGCGTAACAAATGTCCGAGGCGATTTTATCATCGCTTATAACAGGCCTTTTGGCCTTGCTTGGCGTCTACGCGGCAAACCGCAAGAGTGCGGCCCTTATGGAATATCGCCTAAAACAGCTCGAAGACAAGGTCAACAAGCACAATAACTTAATAGAACGGATGTACGCGGTAGAAGAAAAAACAACCGTTCTCGAAGAAAAACTCAAAGTCGCGAATCATCGTATCGAAGATTTGGAGGCAAACAAATGAACCTATCGAAAAAGTGGCTACGCGCGGCCCTTATACGCGCCATAAAGACCGTGGCACAAACGGCGGTGTCGATGCTCACCGTTGGGCAGTATTTTGCCGACGTGGATTGGATCGGCGTTCTGTCCATTTCTGCGGTGGCCGGGATCATATCCATACTTACCAGCATTGCTGGCCTGCCGGAGGTTGACGAATAATGCGTCCCCTTCCCTGCCTGCATATGCCCGAAAAGGGCGACCCGTACTTCAACACAAAAGCGGCGGGCGGGTATTCGCCGTGCGCGCTTGGCAACCCTGCCGCACGCGTCGAAGGCTTGAACGTGCTTCCAAATTGCGTCGGCTACGTGGTCGGCGCGTTTAACGCCCTCGGCGACTACGGGTGCATTAAGTGGCTCGCGGCCCGTGGCAATGCCTGCGACTTCGTAAAGATCGCGCACGCGCAGGGCCTCGAGGTCGTGCCCGATCCGATCCCGGGCGGCGTAATGGTGTGGAGCGGCGGTAATGGCGGCTATGGGCATGTTGCACTTGTAGAGGCCACCAAGGACGACGCGGCGATCTGCTCGGAATCCGAATACTACGGCAAGGCGTGGACCCTGTACACCCGCAGACCCGGCACAGACGGCCAATGGCGCGATGGGTGCTATTGGATGGGTAAATCGTACCATTACGAAGGGTGCATCAAAAATCCGGCAACCAAGGAGGCCGAAAAAGTGACCTACGAAGAATTTTGCGCCTTTATGGCGCGCTGGCTCGACGAGCTGGCACAAAAACCCGCGGACGCGTGGGCCGTCCCGCTCATAAAAGAGGCAATCGAATCGGGCTTAATAACCGGCGACAACGCCGAGGAACCATTCGAAACCTTCCGGCCTTGCAGTTACGTTAAACGCGAGGAACTGGCGGGCGCGTTGCTGTCCGTCGAAAAGCACATATGCGACAAGGAATGCGACAAGAATTGAAACCCCGCAACCCTTATAAAACCAATTTTCCCCGGCATCGCGCCGGGGATTTTTTCTTTATAAAACTATATTTTTCAATAAAAAACGACTTTTGCACACATTACCCACACTTTGTGCAAAAGCCGTTAGTCGTTGATTTTTCAAGGCTTGTCGTCCTCGGAAAAATCGTCGTCTTTGGTGGACCCAAGGGGGATCGAACCCCTGCGAAATGCCCGTTTTTCAATGGTTTTGGGGATTTTGTCGCATTTCTTGTCACATAATGGTATACAAGATGTAGTTTGCCGCACTTGGCGTAATAGTGTTTGCATGTAATTGTTGCGCACTTCGAAGGCCCTGCGGCGTTCGCTGGAATAGGTGTCGAAATAGACCGATTTCATGATGTGATCGGTTGCCCAGCCGCCGTCCTGCTGTATGTAGGTATCGGGGATGTGCAACAGCATTCCGATGCTGGCGAAGTAATGCCGCAGGTCGTGGAAGGTGATGTCGAGGCCCGCGCGATCCATAATGCGGCGGTATTGGTCGTATATTTGGTCGTGGTTGAGCGGGATTATGAATTCGGATTCCTGCGGGGTGGCGGCTAATAGCTCGCGGATGTGCTCGGGAAGCGGTACGCGCCTTTTACTGGTGGCCGTCTTCGCGGTGTCCTTGATGGTGGGAACCGTTCCGACATCTACCAGCACGCGCCGGATCGTGAGGAAGTCCCCGCGGATGTCCGACCACATAAGGCCCCGGATTTCGGACATACGAAGGCCGCACCACATCGCCAGCAGGCAGGGCAATTCGACCGGCGTTCCGTGGATCGCGGCGAGCACCTCGGACGGCTCCGGGTAGTCCTTGGGCGTACGTTGCCGTTTAGGGAGCCTCACATCGAATTTGACGCGCGAAACGTGCCAAAGGGCAGAACTTATCAAGGCCCATTCGTTCGAGAGCGTTTTTGGCGATATTTGGCCTCTACGGCCAATCCTGCGCGCCTCCTCGTTGATGGCCTGTTGCACGAGCTCGTCCGTCAAGGTGTCGACGCGTACTTCCATTAGGTGCGAAAATGCCGTTTTTCTTATTTTTTCGTACCCGGAAACGGTCGTCGGTGATAGTGTGCGGCACAGGTCGATATATTTGTCGACCGCGTCACAAACTCGCGTTAAATCGGCGATTTTTGGCCTTGTGGGCGGCTCTATTAGGCCTTGCTCTACCGCGTAGGAGTACGCCCGCGCCTTTTCGAGGCATTCGGCCCGGGTGTCCGCCTGTATGCTCTTATATGTCCGGCGGCCGTCGGGATCACACCCAAGTGAAACCCTTATGCGCCATTTGCCGGAAGATGTCTTCGTCGGCTTCTCCATGCGCTTTTGCCTCCTGTTCCATTTCTTCGGTCGGGCGGTCGTGCTGGTAAAAGTGGCCGCGCCTTATGTGCTCCAGCTCGTGCAGGTACGCTTCCTCCTGCGCTTCGCTGGATATGAGCGAATTTAAATAGACGTTATAGTCGCCGTTCGCGTCCTTGCGCGTGTCCGCGTGGATCGTGTACGGCATTGGGATGTAGCGAACAATGATTGCTTGCATTAACATGCCTCCTGTACGGTGGCAATTATTCACCGCTAAAGGCGTTCAAAATCTTGATTACGCGCTCAATGTCTTCCGGCGTGGCCTTGTCGGCGGCCTCGAATAGGTCGCGCATTTCCGGGCGGCCTGCAAAGGCTCTTTCCAGTACCTCGGCGCGGATGTCTTCGGGATTTTCCACAAGGTCCGCTTTACTGCATCCGAAAAGGTTTGCCATTCTTTCGATTTTGTCTATTCTCGGATAAGCGACCGCGCGGCACCAATCGCCGACGGTAGACACCGGGACGCCGATTTCTTCGGCGCATTCCTTAATGGTCATGTGCTTATACTCCAAATAGCGGCGGATATTCTTTGCCATTATTTCCTTATTACCAAGGTTGTTTTTCATTTGTTCGCATCTCCTTTCAATCAATAAGGGGTAACGCAATTATAGAACAAAAGCCGAGAAAAGCAAAACAAAAATACGGAAAATCCGAAAAAACCATTTGACAAGCCGTTTTTATAGGCGTATATTTTAATTGAGCCGATTAAACCGGCTCACGAAATGATAGTTACGAAGGGAGCAAACAAAATGTCACTCAATAAACGCGACAAGGTTTTAGAAAAAATGCACAATATCTGCAATGAACTGATTAAAAAATATACATGGGACCAGTACAACCTGCTTTGTGCCATTTGCGGAGATTGGAACAGCGAACACGAAAACGAAGAAATATTCCTTTGCGACACCGACGACGGCGTAGCCATTGAGGACGACATTTACCGTTTTGCGGAGCACTAATACAACCCAAGCCGAGCCGGGCGGCGAATCCCGGCGTATATGGAGGAATGAAAAATGACAGACTTAAAGGCGATCAAGAAGAACTTACAGAAGACCATAAAGGCCATGCGCAAGGACGGCGAGGAATTCCCGAAAGCGATGATGACAGGCCAGCAGATGGAGAAGCGCACGGCAACCATTAATTGCGGCGGCGAGTGGCGGCCCAAAGAATCGCGGAAACGTGCCGAAAACATCCTCGCGGCGGACCTATTCAAGGCCTTTTTAGAAGAAGCAGGCGCAACAGCACGCCTCGAGCACGTAGAACGCTTCGACGCGTGGCAAATCCGCATCACCTATTAAGAAGCACACAGGGCCGAGCGGTGGCGGCATAAGTCCACCGCAGGAGGACGAATAATGGCAAACATCTACAACCCCGAAACCGCACGCGATAACCCCGGCACGCTTACGATGTACCGCGCCGGGCGCGAATTCGGCATCGACGGCTATTGGGTATCGACCCCAGCGACCGCGGAAGTGTTCTTCTACGGATCATTGCCGGAGGTGCAGAGAAAGGCCGCACGGCGGCTTCACATCATCGACCCGGTATGGGTAGCAAAGGAGGAAGGATAGAAAATGGAAAAACTCACCCTAAAGGCCGCACGCGTTAACGCTGGCTTAACGCAGGTCGAGGCCGCAAAAAAAATCGGCATTTCGGATGCGACCTTGCTTAACTACGAAAAAGGCCGCGCATTCCCCGACGTCCGCGTGTTAAAGCGCATCGAGGACGTTTACGGCGTCGAATACAAGAACATTATTTTTTTACCCGGCGAACCGATTTAATCGGTTTTTAAGAGGAGGCACACCGATGAAACGATACAGACTAAACCGCGCCAAGTTTTTCGAATTCTTGCTCGGCCTTGGCACGATGGGAGCACTCGCGGCCCTGCTGGTGTGGGTCGCTTATAAGTGGATCATGACGGCATAACAAAGGAGGTCGAAATCATGGGCAACAACAAAACGCGGAATCCGAAGTCGCCGACGATCAAGGACCCGCCAATCGAACTA